>TARA_B110000438_G_scaffold127706_1_pt1 | contig 11358 bp, 14 predicted proteins | sample TARA_B110000438 | Tara Oceans TARA_B110000438 (sample SAMEA4398413) | marine metagenome | biome: Polar Biome; feature: [MES] marine water layer (ENVO:01000295) within the mesopelagic zone...; material: water (ENVO:00002006), including particulate matter (ENVO:01000060) such...
TCCAAGCCAGTTATTAAATCCATTGATATTTTTCATTATGATTACAGCCACTTTCCCTTTTGCAGTGAATGCGGAAAAAGCACAGCTTGTTCAAATTGGGCCTGGCATCATATGGATAATGGCAATTCTATCCTACTTGTTGACACTGCATCATCTTTACCTTGATGATGCTGAAGATGGATGTCTGGACTATATAATGCTAAGCCCGCAGCCCCTTCCATTACTGGTATTAGCTAAGATTTGTGCGCATTGGATTTCGAGTGGCTTGCCATTGATTATAATTAGCCCAATTATTGGTATAATTTACCAGATGCAAGTCGATACAATTTTAGTAATGATCGGAACATTGTTTTTTGGTACTTTCGCATTGAGTTTGGTTGGATCTATCGGTGCGTCATTAACTATTAGCATTAATAATAGTAATATATTAGTGAGTTTATTAGTGTTACCAATAATGATGCCAGTACTTATATTTGGGGCCAGAACAATTGAATTGTATCAATCAGGGGCAACTACAATGCCTGGGCTATATTTCCTTGGCGCGTATTGCATGTTTGCATTAAGTTTCTCACCATTCGCTTCGGCGGCTGCTTTGAGGATAGGTACAGATTAAACGATATGTGGATATTCTTACATAAAATGGCTTCACCAAAGTATTTTTATCGCCTTGCTTCATCTATGATTCCGTGGCTATTCATTAGTGGTCTGTTATTGATGGTTTACGGCATAATAAATGGTCTGTTTTATGCGCCATCAGATTACCAGCAAGGAGATGCTTTTCGAATTATCTATGTACATGTTCCTGCTGCGTATATCTCGATGATGGCATACTCACTAATGGCTTTCGCTGCTTTCATTGGATTAATTTGGCGTATTAAAATAGCGCATGCTGTTATTGTTAGTGCAGCACCTCTAGGTGCATGGTTTACCTTTTTAGCCCTACTTACTGGCTCTTTATGGGGAAGGCCCATGTGGGGAACTTGGTGGGAGTGGGGCGATCCTCGTCTAACCTCTGAGCTCTTAATGTTATTTTTGTATCTAGGTTATATGGCTCTAAGGGCCTCGATTCCTAGTATTACTAAAGCCGATAAACTCAGTGCGATATTAATATTAATCGGTGCCATAAACATTCCTATCATTCATTACTCTGTTGAGTGGTGGACATCACTTCACCAAGGCTCAACCCTCTTAAAATCCGGCGGACCTTCAATCGCCGCACCAATGCTATACCCATTACTTGCCTCGATTATTGGTCTTTCCTTATTTTTTGGCTCGCTACTTCTCGTCAGAACTAAAGCTGAAGTATTAAAACGCGAAAAACACTCTCGATGGATTAAAGACATGATATTAGGTGATGAAGTATGATTGAATTCTTTGCAATGGATTACGCTTATTATGTCTATATCTCATTCCTGTCATTCATAACGGTAGTAATTATTTGTACGAATAATGCATTTAAACATCATAAAATCACTCTTGATCGTATCAAAAATACAATCCATCAAATGAGCGACGATAATGAAACCTAGGCAACAAAGAATGCTCGCGCTTGGCTTGTCCGCAATTGGCTTGATATTGGCATCATTTCTAACATTCAAGGCATTTAACGAGAATATGATGTTTTTCATTAATATTACTGACGCTGTCGAACAAAATAACATTCCAGCTAACAAAGATTTTCGAGTGGGCGGGTTAGTAATTAAAGGGAGCATTTATCGTCAACCAGGTGATTTAACAATGTCCTTTGCACTAACGGATAATAAAAATATTCTCAAAGTTCAATACACAGGAGTTGTTCCAGATTTGTTCAGAGAAGGGCAGGGAGTTATCGCTCACGGAAGGTTAGCTGAAGACGGTATATTTATGGCAAAAACTATTCTTGCTAAGCACGATGAAAATTACATGCCACCAGAAGTAATGGAGTCTTTGTCAAATCATGTTGCAGAAAAAGTAGCCTTTAAAGCACTCCAATGATCCCAGAAATTGGACAATTCGCGTTAATTATTGCCTTGTGCCTTACGCTCTGCTTGAGTTGCTTTGCGTTAATAGGTGCGCATAAAAATAATTCCGATTTCATGACGCTAGTGAATCCACTCACACATGCCCAATTTATCTTTGTTGTGCTTGCTTTTTTTTGCTTGGCTTATTCTTTTCTGGTCGATGATTTCTCAGTCTTATATGTAGCAAGTAACTCTCACAGTGAATTACCAACACTATTTAAATTTTCTGCAGTTTGGAGCGCACATGAAGGGTCATTGTTACTGTGGATTTTAATATTAACAATCTGGATGGTTTTAGTAGCGAATTTTAGTAAAACACTTCCTCGCCCATTTTTTTCAAGAGTAATGGGCGTGCTTGGCATTTTGAATTTTGGTTTTTTGTTATTCACCTTAATGACCTCCAATCCATTCGAACGTATTTCATTTGCGCCTTTTGATGGATCAGATCTTAATCCACTACTTCAAGATATTGGTCTAGCGATTCATCCCCCTATTTTATATATTGGTTACGTTGGCTTTGCTGTGGCTTACGCTTTTGCTGTTGCAGTAATGTTAAGTGGTAAATTAGATCAGCGGTGGGCAAGATGGACCCGACCTTGGACAACTGCTGCATGGTTGTTTTTAACTATCGGTATAGCGCTTGGAAGTTGGTGGGCTTATTATGAGCTAGGATGGGGCGGTTGGTGGTTTTGGGATCCCGTTGAAAACGCTTCCTTTATGCCTTGGTTAATTGGGACTGCTTTAATTCATTCATTGGCTGTCACTGAAAAAAGAGGACTATTTAAAAGCTGGACGCTATTGTTAGCAATATCAGCATTCTCGCTAAGCCTACTTGGCACCTTCTTAGTCCGATCTGGAATACTAATCTCTGTGCATGCTTTTGCCACAGATCCAGCAAGAGGCATCTTTATATTGATGCTATTATGCATTGTTATAGGAGGCGCGCTTGTGCTTTATGCAATACGTGCGCCTAGTGTCGATGAATCTATTGGTTTTAACGCTCTCTCTCGCGAAACATTCCTATTATTAAACAATGTTTTGCTAGTAATAGCGGCCACTTTAATTTTACTGGGCACATTATCACCATTAGTCTTGGAAGTATTTACTGGTGCAAAGATTTCAATTGGCCCACCATGGTTTGAATTAGCCATGATTGTACCCATGATTCCTTTGATTTTTCTAATTAGCTTAGGCATGAATACGCTTTGGATTGAACAATCAACTCATGATTTAAGAAGAAAATTACAAACACCCTTTATTGTGTCAATACTCCTTGGCTTGATTATTCCATTTTATTTCTATGGCAAAATTACTTTATTATTAGCTGTTGGTTCCATTTCAGCGATTTGGATAATGCTATCATCGATCCTACCTCTTATTAAGCAATGTCAAACTTCATCAGGTAGAAAATCACTAAATCGGTCTATATTTGGAATGACATTGGCGCATCTCGGTCTTGGGTGTTTTGTTTTTGGTGTGACTATAGTTTCTGCATTTAATATTGAATCAGATCAACGCTTAAGCCCTGGAGAGTCTATATTCGTAGCGGGTTACCAATATCAACTTCGAGGCTTGAAAAATATTAACGGCCCAAATTATGAAGCCGTGGAAGCAGAAATTGATATCTATAAAGACGGTGATTTTTTGACCCAACTTCGTCCACAAAAAAGAACCTATCGTGTGCAAAAAAGTCCCATGACTGAAGCTGGAATCATGGCCAGTTGGAATCGAGACTTATTTGTAGCTCTCGGTGAGGACTTGGGTGATGGGTCTTGGAGTATTCGAGTACAATATAAGCCAATGATTAGATGGATATGGTTTGGATGTTTTATTATGGCGATGGGCGGCTTAGTAGCCATTACAGACAGAAGGTATAGAAGGCCTAAATCAGTTACCTCATGAGATTTATTTAGTCATGACAAAATATTACGCTCCCATAATTATCTTTGTGATTATGCTCCCAATATTTTTCGTGGGCTTAAATAGAAATAAATCTGAACTGCCATCTCCATTGATTGGTAAAACAATGCCTTCATTTGTATTGCCATCACTTATAGATCCATCTATAACGATTGATCAAAAAAGTATCAAGGGAAGATTTGTATTATTTAATGTTTGGGCTACTTGGTGCGTTGGTTGTAGAGAAGAACATCAGTTCTTAATGAATTTATCCAAACGAAAAGAGATAGCAATAGTAGGTTTGAATTGGCGGGATAACAGAGCTGACGCATTAAACTGGTTGGTTAAATTAGGTAATCCTTATGAATTAACCATTGAGGATAAACTGGGGCGCACAGCTATCGATTGGGGCGTCTACGGAGCACCCGAAACATTTTTAATTAATTCTAATGGTATTATTATACATAAACACTTAGGACCCTTGACAGAAGAAGACTGGAATATTGATTTCAAACCACTTATAACGGCGACTCAATAATGAGACTGATAACTTTACTTCTATTGTCAACACTAGCATCTATTGGCCACTGTATTGACAATGGTCCAGCTTTTGAAGACAAGCAATTACAAGCAAGATATGAAACTATTATCGCTGAAGTTCGTTGCTTAGTATGTCAAAACCAATCAATTAAAAGCTCAAATGTATTTTTAGCTGTTGATTTACGAAATGAAATTAAAAGATTGTTGTCCATAGGTAAAACAGACAAAGAAATTGCCAATTATTTAGTAGATAGGTATGGCGAATTCGTACTTTACAGGCCTAGATTCAGTGGCGGTCGTATTTTCCTCTGGCTGGCTCCAGCTTTCTTTTTATTAATAGGGTTATTTATGACGATCAAAATAATAAGAACAAAAATTTCTCAACCTTCAAAATTAAATAATGGCTAGTCTTTAATATGCTGTGGCTATTTTTCTTTCTGATGATACTGATTGCCGGTGCTTTCATCATAATTCCTGGAATAATCAATAAACCAAAAATATCTCCGTATATTTTTTTATCATTAATTTTTATCTGTGTTGCTAGCTCAATGCTCTATTATTTAATAGGTAGCCCAAGAATTGTTAATGAGCAACCATCGAATCCAAGTATAGAAACAATTATTGAGTCGTTAGAAAGTCGCTTAGCTGCAAACCCAGAAGATCTTGAAGGCTGGAAAATATTGGCAAGTACTTATTCGTTTCAAAAACAATTCTCAAATGCATTTGATGCTTATGAGCGTGTAATCACTTTAGAAGGTGCCAGTGTAGCTTCGTCATTCGCAGATTTTGGCGAATCATTAATTCAATCCGGCAATACAAATTACACGGAAAAAGCCAACGAAGTACTCGAAAAAGCTCTCCAACTCGATAAATACAATACTAAAAGTCTTTTCTATGGTGGAATTGCTGCCGTGAGCACAGGAAAACCGATACTTGCGGCAGAAAGATGGGAGCGGTTACTAGCGCTTTCACCTCCAGCTGATATTAGAAATACACTAGAAGAGAAAATCAAAGAATGGCGAAAGGTAAATAATGAAATATCAATGGAAACGGCAAGTGATATTTTTTTTATCAAAGTAAATATCAGCGATGAAATTATAATGAAGCTTAAAAATTACCCCGCGAAAGTGCTGTATATCATTGCCAGAGATCCATTAAAACCGTCGCCGCCGATAGCCGTTATTCGTAAAGAAGTATTATCAGGCATAACAACAATGGATAACTCAGCCATCATGATTCCTGGCGTGAGACTCAGTAACTTTGAAACAATTGAATTTATTGCTAGGATCTCATTGTCCGGTGAGCCATTGGATCGAAACGGTAACTATTTGGACGCCAAAATAATAAGTACAATTGACGATAAAGATATAGTTTTAAATATAAAGTAACAAAATAAACCAAGGCAATAATATGACAGTAGCTATATTTGATGATGCAACAATGTGCTTTGCATGCGGTATAAATAATCCCATAGGTCTTCACATAAAATTTGATCTAAATGAAGAGGATCAGTGTATTGGTTATTTTAAGCCCAATGAAAATCATGTTGGTTATGAAAACACAGTTCATGGTGGAATAATATTTACAGCTTTAGATGATGTTATGGCAAACGTATTATTTTTAAAAAAAATCAAGGCCTTTACAGCAAAATGTGAAATTCGATACAGAGCGCCTCTCCATAAAGATCAAAAGATACAATTAACTGGCTGGATCGTTTCTCAGAAAAGACGCTTAATTTCACTAAAGGCTGAGGCTAAATTATGCAGTAATGATAAAATAATTGCAGAATGCGATGCAAAATTCATGCTTATATAAGGGTTTTTATGAAAGATAATAAAACATTTCTCAGCGCACTCAAACTTCCGTTAATTGGGGCGCCGTTGTTTATTGTTTCGGGACCAGAGTTGGTTATCGAGCAATGTAAAGCTGGAATAATTGGTTCATTCCCTGCGTTAAATGCTAGACCTAAAGAGGTCCTAGACGAATGGTTAACTAGAATTACGGAAGAGTTAAAAGCTTACCAAGAAAGCAATCCAAACACTCTAGTTGCGCCTTTTGCGGTAAATCAAATTGTTCATCAAAGCAATGATCGGCTGATGCATGATATGGAGCTTTGTGTAAAGCACAAAGTCCCCATTGTTATTACAAGCCTAAGACCTCCAGCCCAAGTGGTGGAAGCCGTTCACGGTTATGGCGGTTTAGTTTTTCATGATGTCATCAATATCAAACATGCAAAAAAAGCAATCGATCAAGGAGTTGATGGAGTTATTGCGGTATGTGCTGGGGCAGGCGGGCATGCTGGCACCTTAAGCCCATTTGCGCTAGTGAAAGAAATTAGAGCTATTTATGATGGTCTTATTATTCTTTCTGGCAGCATGAGCTGTGGACAAGATATTCTTGCAGCTCAGTGTATAGGTGCCGATCTTGCGTATTTTGGAACAAGATTTATTGCTACAAATGAAGCCAACGCAGTCAATGAATACAAAGAAATGATAGTGGCGAGTAACGCTGATGATATTGTTTACTCATCACTGTTTACTGGTGTTCATGGTAGTTATTTGAAGGGCAGTATTACCAATGCAGGATTAGATCCAGAATTATTGAATGATGGCGATAAACAAAAAATGGACTTTGGGTCTGAGAACACCAAAAGTAAGGCTTGGAAAGACATTTGGGGAGCAGGACAGGGCGTAGGCACAATGAATGATATTTCTTCTGTGAAAGATCTCGTGGAAAATCTTTTTGATGAATACAACTCAGCAATAACTAAGTTTATAAAATGATGCAAAACTCCGTCTATTCATTCTTCTTAGTTGGTCTTGGCGGTGCTCTTGGTGCCATGTCCAGATATGCATTGACTGTCGTATCCTCTCATTACAATTCATTCTCAATTGCAGGTACCTTACTATCAAATACTATTGGCTGTTTTTTAATGGGTGTGATTATTCAATTGGTATTCAATTTATCTTCAGAATCAACTAATAATATTATTATCGAACAAAATAGATTGTTATTTACTGTTGGATTTTGCGGTTCATTTACCACTTTGTCGGCACTTATTTACGAAATAAACAATTTCCACATAGCTGAGCAATATTTTCAATCATTCATGTATTTATTTGGAACTTTAATCGCAGCATTTTTATTCTTTTATATGGGCATGATGCTGGTTGACTACATAGTGCAATATTATAAATAGAATTACTTATAACATTTAAAGTACTGTTTTAATTGATATTTATTATCTATTTATACTAAATAGTAGAGTTAGGACGAATTGGCGTACCATCAAAAAAACGCTCTAACTTAAATGGCGCTAAGTCAATATTGTCTTTATTCTGAATCATTCTGGCGATGGCTTCGCCAGCACCTGGTCCAATCCCAAAACCATGACCACTAAAACCCGTTCCAATATAAAAACCAGGGATGTTGCTTATTTCACATATTATTGGGACAACATCGGGAGTAGTTTCAACCATTCCAGCCCAACTTTCTATAATTTTTGCATTCTTTAATTCTGGGAATATCACTCCAAGATTAGACTCAATTTCATGAATAACAGATTTATTGGGCAGTGGATTAAGTACCCTGGTACGTTCAAATGGTGACTGTTCATCTAATTTCCACTGCTTTGGCATTTTTAGCTCATCAAAAAAATCCTTACCAACCGAAAGCCTCAATGCATTAAATTCTTTCCATAATGCTCGTAAATATTTAGGGGCATACTTAAATGTGTTGGGGGTTATAGAATGATCCAAGACAGAGCCATGTGCTACTGTATAACCACCATCATTTCGTTTCCTAATCCCAATATTTTTATCGTATATATTTCCTTTGATTGGAGTATCTATTGCATTCGTCCTCGCGACAGTACCGCGCACTCGTAGTTGCGGGACATTAACTCCAATTGAGCCACAAAATAATGAGGACCAGGCTCCAGCAGCACATAACACGGTCGATGTAGTGATTGTCCCATGTTCAGTGACCACTGCTGATACCTTTCCCGATGAAGTCTCAAGACCACGGACAGCACAACTAGTCAGTATAGTAGCTCCATATCTTTCTGCTCCACGTGAGATAGCTAAAGATGTTTTTTGTGGTTCAGCTCTTCCGTCCGTTCTTGTAATAATACCACCAACCCAATTGCTTGAAGCAGCACCAGCTTCTTTTTTTAATTCCTCGCCCTCAATAAAATCGGTTTCTATATTGTATGCTTTAGCTAAGTCGATCCAAGATTGATAGTCATTGAGCTCCTTATTTGTATATGCGGTATAAAGGCATCCATCCTCTCGATAACCAATATCTTCACCTAACTCGACTGATAAATTACGCCAAATATCGAGGCTTTTAAGCATCATAGGTATTTCTCGCTCATCTCTCCCTTGAACTCTCACCCAACCCCAATTTCGACTGGATTGTTCGCCTGATAAGTATCCTTTCTCGCAAAGACAGACATCTATTCCTTCTTTTGCCAAGTAATAAGCAGCTGAGATACCAACAATTCCACCGCCAATTATGACAACATCAGCTTTACTTGGTATTTTACTTGGTTCTTGTAACTCTCCAGTCCATGTTGAGCTCACATTTTCTTGTGTATTCATTTTAGTTACAGTATTAAATTTAAATAACGATGTGTTTAGATAAAAAATTAAATCTAAAATTACTATATTATAATGGTAACACTTATTTCATTTCAGAGACCGGCCAAAGTGCATAAAAAACTCATGTTTCATTATCTGTTGCTAACGTTTAGTTTATTTGGCTGTGCCACTCTTGAGGAACTTGAAAAGTATGATATTAAATCCTCTCCAGGAACTGACCTTAATGGCAACTGGATTTTTTATGGTAATTTTAATGAGAATAAAAAAATAATTGCTACAGCTATTAATAAGACCAATGGTGTCATTTATCGTGGTATCAAAACTACAGGCATGTTCGATGGCAATAGCACACCAACAATAAAGAAAAATTCTCGCGGAGTAGCACATCTATTTTTTGAAAATACTCAAAAAATTAAAGTCACCCAAACAAAATATTCTCTTTATATCAATTTTGACCGATCAATTGTTGAGGAATATAGTTTTGGTGAGCTAAAAACAATAGTTTTAGGTAATGTAAAAGCGAGAAGATCATCCGGATGGGTCAAGGATAAAGGTGTTTATCGAATAGAGACTCTTGATGAATATGGAATGAAAATAACAGAAGAATATAAGTTATTAATAAATGAAGAAAAGCTAGAAAGATTATTGATATTTAGAGATAAAGATTTAAATGAAATTAAAGTACTCCAAACCTATATAAGAAAAAATTAAGTAATCTCTTTATAACTGATTAAACTAGCGCTCATCCATAACTTATCATTACGATATTGCTCTATCAGTACAGGTAGAAAGCCCAATTCTTCAGCGCACCATAAGATAGATAATTTTGATGAGCCTAAAGCTTGATTTTGAATTCCGACAACTCTGTACTCACCGTGATCGAGAGTAATTATTTTAAAGCCAAGATTTGTAGTTTCAATTTTTTTAATTTTGTCACCTTCATAGAGACTGTATTGACTTGAAAGTCGATTGTTTATGAGGTCTGTCATCAATGCATATTTCAGTGTAATACGATCTTTTATGCTGTCATTTATAGGCATCGCTGAGTCCAACTCATTTTCTTTTATACTTACCTGATTGAGCGTCCAATCGAAATTAAGCGTTAACTCTTTTTTTTCTTTTGAAATAGTATCTTTAGAATAAAAGTGATGCGGTTTAAGTTTATCATTCTGAATAAAAAATTCAGCCGTTGAAATGACAGCGCCTTTAAGGAAAATACCCGCCAGACCCGTAGTTTTAATTTTATCCTCTGCATGATATTTAAATGCATCGGTATTTCTTAAAGACGTTTTTAATTCTCCGGTAAAGCCTTTTATGCTGACGTCATAATTAGCTTCATGAGGTTTAAGCTCAATCAACTCTTCACCTAATACATTTACGCATAAGCATGAAGATATTATAAAAAAACAAACATCATAAAAGATGTTTCTCTGAATAATTTTTCTATTACTTATCATTTAGTAAATATCCTTTTGCCTCATTCATAAGATTATTCATTTCATCTTGAATTTGATGTCGATGTTCTTCTAACTCAATTAAAGAACATTTTTTTGGAATATGATATGGCTTGCCAACGGCTATTACTACTTGTGAGAATGGTTTTGGAATCATAAAACTATCCCAACGATTTAATCTCCAGGCACGATCAGACGCGCAGGAAATTGGAATAATAGGCGCTGAACCTATTTTTGACATCAGTGCCACACCGATCTTAAATTCATATTTTGGCCCAAGTGGCCCATCTGCTGCAGTCACAATTGATACACCTTGTTTCATAACTTTTTGAATATTCATCATTGCAACAGCACCAGTTCTAACAGCCGAACCTCTAATTACATGCGCGCCCCAAGAATGTGCAATTTTAGCAGGCACCTCACCATCTACGGAAGGGGAAACAATAAACCCTCCATTAAATCCGTTTTTCAACCATTTGGAAATTAGAGTTAGGCAAACAAAACTGTGCTCATGCCAATAACAAGGCGCAGAAGTTTGCTTGTTAGATATAAGGTCTTCAATAACTTTATGACCCCTTATTGTTTTAACCTTGTAAGTAAGGGTCATGATCAATATTAGACCCTTCAAAATGGGCAGGCCAAGGAAATAATAAGCACGTCGGCCTAATGATAATTGACGCTTCCCATGATAAGAGGAGGGCGAAGTTAAATTTTCATTATTATTTTCAGTCATTATTTACACAATAATCTTTCATAATTAAATTATCAGTTTCAGTGATTGAGCTCTCAAGGTAACATTAGTTTTACTATTATAATTGACTTTACATAGCCCATGAAAAAATCTCTTAAAATTAAATCTTGCCC
>TARA_B110000438_G_scaffold300989_1_pt1 | contig 11341 bp, 10 predicted proteins | sample TARA_B110000438 | Tara Oceans TARA_B110000438 (sample SAMEA4398413) | marine metagenome | biome: Polar Biome; feature: [MES] marine water layer (ENVO:01000295) within the mesopelagic zone...; material: water (ENVO:00002006), including particulate matter (ENVO:01000060) such...
AAAAACTATGATTATTTTTATCACGAAATATTGAAGGTATAGATAGATGTCCATCCCACTTTTTTATTATTTCCCAATATTGCGTTGTACATAAACTGATAAATTTTGGGTCCATGTCTGTATTTTTCTTAAAATGGTCTATATGCTTATGCATAATAGCTGGATGAAACGATAACACCAAATCGACATCCCAATCTCTCCAAAACAAACGTGGTTTATCTCCGTTTTCTTCTATCGATCTAAAATTTGCAGGATTATATGTTGCTGCCCATCTTTCAGTCATAAAAAATGAATCACGCATATTTTCAACTAAATCTAATACTCGTTTATCCCTATGAGATAATCCAGATTGATTATTTTTTTGAAGCTTATTTAGTTTATCATATATGTATTTATTTATATAAGGCATTGACGAAATTTCTTTACCAGGTTCTTCAAATCTATTTTCAACATCCTGAACAAATTCTACATTTTTAAATTTGTCTAATCGTCTTGTAAAATGGGATTTTGTTGGAACAAGAATAGTAAAATAAATATCATTCCTTTTTTTATTCATAGCAGTTAAGAACTCATTAAGTTCCTTGCTATTATCTTCCATGAAGACCCAATCTATAAATACGCTATACAAAGCTATTTGAATTCTATATTAATATTTTTCACCAATCTTAGTCTATGATTAAAAATAGCAATTTCCCAATTTTATTTATTGATCCTTGTCCATAGAGTTAAATTGTGCAAATTATTTTTTGAATCAGAAAATAATATTGCTCCAACAAATATCCCTGCAAACATAACTATTTGTCCTAAAATACCTGTATAGTATAAATCAAATGGAGCTTGAAGCCAATTTGGAAGAAGATTGTATTTAGCAAGCACTGTCCATAAAGAAAATAGTACTGTCAAGACTATACCAAACCATACTGATTTTTCACTACCATATTTCGTACAAAATCCTAATAAATACAAACCCAGCACACCTCCCATAACTACAGAACCTATAGTACTATATGTATCCTGTAATGTCTTCATTTTTGAATACTCCAATATACAAGAACCAATAATCATTATAACTGTTGCAGACGTGGCGATATACCAAGCAATATGTAAATAATGCACGTCATCTCTATTTGGCACCAAGTGACGACGATAGATATCATGAACACTAACTGTTGCAATAGAATTAATACTAGAATCTAATGAAGACATAGCAGCGGCTATAGCAGCAGCTATAATTAAACCAGATATACCCGAAGGTAAATAATATATAATAAAATAAGGTAAAATATCTTCAGCATTACGTGTTCCATTAAGCATTTCAGTAGCTGCTTCAGATGGAAAAACTTGAAAATATGCATATAAAGATGTTCCTAAAAACATAAAGAACGCCCAGATCGGAAGATTAATAGAAGAAATAAACATTGCCTTACGTGCTTCATATTCATTCTTTGTTGCTGCATATCTCTGTATAATATTTTGATTAGTGATATATTCTTGAAAGAACCAAGAAAGACCTAAAAGTATCATCATAGTTCCAGTTTTATCAGATAATGAAATATTCCATGGGACGGGATACAAAATGTCATCTTTTAATTCTGAAAAACTTAATTTGTTATTAGATAATGCAATATCAATAATTTGATATAATCCTTCCGGTAGCTGATATATAATAACTCCAAGACATATAAAACCACCAAGAAGTAACGTTATTGTTTGAATTACATCCGTCCAAATTACTGCTTCAATTCCTCCAAGAATTGTATAAATACCTACAGTAATTCCAGATAATAAAATACTTTGTAAGACGGGTAGGTTTGTTACTTCATGAACCATCAACGATAATAAATATAATATGAGACTTATTCTAACTAGTTGGCCAATTAAAAATGTAATCGCACCATAAACTCTAACAGATGGACCAAACCTATCCTCAAGATATTCGTATGCTGACAGAATATTATTTCGTTTAAAAAAAGGAAGAAAGAAATATGCCGAAGTAATTATAACAATCGGAAGCACCATGTTTGGTAAGAAACGTAACCAAGAAGTTTTAAAACTATCTGCAGGATAGGCAAGAAATGTTATTGAACTTATTGATGTCCCAATCATACTCAATCCAATTACTACACCAGAATAAGATCTGTTACCGACAAAATAACTTTCTGTAGATGTATTTTTACGAGAGAAATATATTCCTATAGAAATAATTAGTAGTAAATATGAAACAAGACTAAGAACGTCGAGCCAATGTAATTTCATAAGAATGCTAGTGAATTAAAAATAATTATAAGTGGAATACTATATACCCGAATTAAGAATATCATGAATATGTATTACGCCTCTTAATTCATCTGGATTATTTTCATTATGCACAAAAAGAGAGGTAATACTATTCTCTTCCATAATCTCTAATGCTTTTATTGCTAATGTATTTGTTGGAATGCTCATTGGCGAATCTGTCATAATAGATTGTATAGTTAATTTAAATAAATCATCTTTCCCTTTTTCGATCCCTCTACGAATATCTCCATCTGTAATTATTCCAATTAAAACGGCATTATCATCAACAACTCCTGTAAACCCCAGCCCTTTTTCTGATATAGTTAATAAGGCCTCTTGTATTTTACTATTTTTATTTGTTAGAGGTATTTCATCTCCTTTATGAAATATTTGATCAACAGTGAGTAATAGTTTTTTTCCTAAAACACCGCCAGGGTGTCGGTCAGCAAAGTCTTTCTCTTCAAAACCACGTGTATCCATTACAGCAATTGCCAAAGCATCTCCTAAAACAAGAGTTGCAGTAGAGCTTGAAGTGGGTGCCAGACCTAAAGGATCCGCCTCAGTACGAACTCCAATATCAAGATGTAAATCAGTTTGTTTTGCTAAAGTAGAATCTGGTTTTCCAGTAATTGATATTGTCTTAGCACCAATACGTTTAATAGGCTTTAAAATTTCAACTAGCTCCGTACTATGTCCACTGTATGAGACTAAGATACAAACATCATCATTCATAATCATTCCTAAGTCTCCATGAACTGCATCTCCAGCATGTAAAAAGAATGCTGGTGTACCTAAACTCGCAAATGTAGCAGCCATTTTATTACCTACATGTCCTGATTTACCAATGCCAATAACAATTATTTTTCCAGAACAATTAACTATACAATCAACTGCATCATCAAATGATTCATCAATTGTATTTAAAAGCGATTGAAGGGCAGATATCTCTGCTTTAATTAGATTGATTGCTGACTTATTAGGCATTTAAATAATAAGTCTTATTATATAGTAACTAGTCACAATCAACTTTAACACCTCGAGTTACATATTCTACATACCCACCTTCGCAATTAATACCATCTTTAATTTCAATTTGAATATCTTTAAGTAATGAAAATATTTCATCATTGGATTTTTCAGATCTAGCTTCCCATGATTTCATTTTATAATTGGTTTGACCCATAAAAAAGAATAAGAATGATGATAATATTACTCCTGTAAATAATCCAATTAGATATTGTTTCATTTTTTTCCCCTACTATTATATTAAGTAATCGTTATTCAAATTTAGAAAAGTCTGGTTTCTTTTTTTGCATAAATGCCTGAACAGCTTCCAAGGCTTCCGGGGAGCCTAATCTATCAACAAAACTATTGAACTCTTTTTGATTTGCTTCAATTATTTTATCAATAAAATGTTTTTTCATCATTTGCTTTGCTAGACGAACAGGGGTTGGTGCTAATTCAGAAATTATTTTCGCTTTATTCATTACAAAGTCCATTAATTCAGATCTATCAAGGACTCCATTAACAAATCCCATTTCATGTGCCCTGTGCGAAGTTACCATATCACCTGAAAGAATAATTTCTGCAGCATTATGGTATCCAACTAATTGAGGAAGAACAAATGAACTTCCCGCTTCAGGATTTAATCCAAGATTGACAAATGGCATCTGAAACTTAGCTTCTTCTGAAGTATAAACTAGATCACAATGCAAAGTCATTGTTGCGCCAATTCCTACTGCTAACCCATCCACTGCTGCAATAATAGGTTTATTATAAGGTATTAGAACATCTAAAAATTCTTTTGCCGGAAATTCTTTTACATCTTTATTAGACATATTTGCAGTAGCAAACTCTAGAAATTCTTTTAAATCATTCCCGGATGTGAAAACACCACCCTCGCCATATAATACAACAACGCGAATACTCGAATCATCACTTGCAGAAACTAGTGCATCTCTAACCGCAAAATACATTTCAGAATTCAACGCATTTTTTTTGTCTGGACGATTAAAACCGATCTTTAAAATTGAGTTCTCTGAATGGATTTTTACTAAATCGCTCATAGCATGCCTCTTAAATCATATATTATTTGTTAGTTTGAAGGCACATACTATTCTTTTTTAGTTAAAAAATAAACGAATAGTTTATAATTAAGGATATTCAATCATATTTACTGCGAACTGATCTAATACTTTTTGAATAAGATTTTTTATATGTAATAAGATAAAATCATGGTCAACACTACTTAATATCTTTTTATCTTCAATTATTGGCATAAAACCCACTTGATAATACCAGTTTTTTTCATCAACTGAAGGATACTTAACTTCAATAGTTGTTGATTCAGAAGTGGCTTCTACTCCAACGCTAATAGTTCCGGATAAAGTACCATCATTGTTTTCTATAGTATTAAACTGTATTGATAATGGGTACAGCGGGCAATCAGTAAAAGATCCTAGCGTTACTTTTCTTGATAATGTTTCTATACCTATAGATAAAGATATTTTTTCAATTTCTGATAATAGTTCTTCATCATTTAATCCTGAGATAATTAGCCCCAGACAGTTTATCTTTGAGAAACCTTTGTACTCAACATTTGGTGGATCAAATTGTCCATTGATTATGCCAATTAGAAATAAAGTGGAAAGTAATATTCTCACAATAGTATAAATTAAAGGATCATGATTCCGGCAAAGACTTCTCAGGTAAAAGCTCAAAAGAAGAAACAACAAAAATTGATTCTTCTAGATGCCCTTTTACCTTTGCTTTACGTATATAGTTGCAAAACCCATCATTTGCATGGGCATCGCCAAAGTCATCTATAGCAGCTCCTCGAACAAAATAAGGTTTTTGATCTATTCTTATAGCTAGATCACACCCAACCTGTCCATCCATAGAAAACATACATTGTCCGCATGAAGCTTCAACAATTTGATTGTATTGCTCTGATTCCTTAGAGCTACATGAAAATACAAGTAAAAGTATAATTACAAATCTCATCTTAAAACCTATAGGATGCCCTTAGTCCAAGCCTCCTAGGCAGTCCATAATCTTGTTCCAAAACACCAATATAACTATTTTGTCCTGTCCAGCTGATATACTCAATATCAAATATATTTTGTACCCAAGCAAAAACACTCCATGGTCCAATTTCAACACCAACTCGCGCATCAATAAGTGTACGCGCATCATCCCGAAGTTCATTAAATTCGTTTGTACTAGATAATTGACTTTGCTTTTCGTCCATAAAGTCCACTTGTAACTGTGACACAAACATCATTTTATTATTTAATGGAAAACGAAAATCAGCTAGAAAATTCCATGTATACTCTGGAAATGCAGAAATAGTCTCCCCAGAAAAATCATTATCCATATCTGTCCATGTTTCTCCGTCATCATATTGACCATTATTATTCGCATCTACAAAATCTTCACCTTCATTCCAATATCCATTAAAGAATGAATCTCTAAACTCATTAAATTTTGCATCAATTATTCCAAACCCGCCAACTAATGTTAGTGCATTCTGAAATAATCGGACAGAAACCTCAGTCTCAATTCCTTTAACTAATGAACTCGCTGCATTACTAATTGTATACCCTTCATACAAGTCTTGAAATATGGCTCTTTGCATATTGATATAATCCATATAAAAGAATGCTGTATTGAGATACATAGTATTTCTAAGGTTAGCAGTTTTAATTCCAAATTCATAATTGGTAATAAATTCTGGTTTAAAAGGTATAGCAACAGATTCCCAGCTGGATACATAATCAAGATTAAAACCGCCACTTTTATATCCTTTAGATATTGTTCCATATACATTGGTAAGTGATGTTGCTGCGTATTTGATACTGAAAGATGGGGTTAGTGCACTCCAACTTGCTGTACTATCAAAATGACCATCAGGAAGATTGTCGCCATCATTATCTGCTGGGAAATGGATATAGCCAAAAGTAGGCAAGCCGTCTTGGCGATAGGTAAATTCTTTATCATCTTCGCTATAACGTACTCCACCAGTAATCATCAATTGATCCGAGACTTTATAATCACCAGACACATATGCACCAATGCTTTCAGTAGTTCCACTACCGAAAGGGTGCACAGTTACGCCATCATATTGCCTTGCCAAAAACATAGGAATACCAGCACGTATATGAAAAAATAATGGTTTTGGAAAAACAGGAGAGTCAAGACTCTCGTGCATATGATAATAATATACACCTGCGACCCAAGATAAATTATCTGACATTGATTCTAACCGTAACTCAGCACTTTTTTGCTCACCAATATCTGTCCAATTACCTGTAAGTAAATTTAACCCGATACCATCTTCATCATTGAAATAACGATGACTACCATCACGATATCCAAAAAGGCCAACTAAGTTCATATTACTTTTAATTTGATATACAGTATTTAGAGAGGCACTTCGAACGAGCCTTTTATTCCATCCAGATATATCGTGATTATATGATGTGTTTCCATCATCAGAAATATCACCGTTAGAATCTGCAAGATAGGGCATGTCCTCAGGATAAACCTTATATAATTCCAAAGCCAGCGAATCCAATCTTTGTCCATTATAATTAGGAACATCGCTACTGAAATGCCAATCAAAAACATGATTTCCCATTTGTGTATTATATTGACTAAAATAATCATAGCTAAGATCTATGGTTAATTTTGGGATTGGTAGTGCACGTATTGCATAATGAACCCCAAGATTATCTTTATAGATATCATCACTCCTGGCAAATTCACTAGTATTGATTTGATGAGCATCTAAATCAAAGGAAAAGAATGATAATCTGTGATAAATATTTTTCGATAATTGAAAGTTTGTTGAAGCTTTAATCTTACGGTGACCAGAATTTCCGTTTTCCACTAATACCGAACCAGAAAATCCAGGCTTAGGTTTTACCGTAATTAAATTGATGGCTCCCGATATCGTATTACGTCCAAATAATGTACCTTGAGGACCGCGCAAAAACTCGACGCTTTCCATATCTGCAACATCTAAAACAACAAAGTCCGGCCTGCCCATTACAATTCCATCTAGATAAATACCTTCTGTTGTACCCATTCCAGGGTTTCTCGCTCCTCCCTCAATACCTCGTATATTGAAGTTGTCAACATCTGGATCTTCTCGATTAAATACATTTGGAACCATTGCAGTTAAATCTTCTATAGAAGTAGCTCCCATATCTTCAATCGTCTCTTTTCGCATTGCTACCATAGAAATAGGTACCTCCTTTATCGTCTCTTCCTTCTTCCGAGCCATTACCGTTACTTCCTGCCCAAATAACTTCCCCTGATCCAATACTATTGTTAAATCTGTTGCTCCTTCACTAATACTGTAAACCTGACGATAGGATGAATATCCTATGTATGAAACTACAATAACAAAATCTCCCTGGGCCTCGTAAGTAAAAGAAAAACGACCTTCACTATCTGAAGCTGAACCAACTGCGGTACCTTCAATCATAATGTTCGCTCCAGGCAATGAACGACCATCCTGATCTGTTATAATACCACTAACCTCAACGGCTATTAAAAAATTGGTAATACTTAAAATGAAAACTAATTGCAAAAATCTGTGTACGATTAATTCCCTCATAATGGCATTAACCTCCTTGATTATTGATGTAAAGAAAAATAGGATGCTTTGACAAAAGATTCAATTAATAAAAAGAGAAATCATATCTTATTTTTGCCAAAGAGTTTTGTCTTATCAACCATTCGCAGAATAGATTTTTCTGAATTGAACTCCTCAATTTTATCTAAGGGTATCCAAGATACATCATTTGATTCATGACTAACAATTATTGGTTCTTTATTAGGATAAGCTTCAAATAAGAATCTTATATCATAATGTAAATGATTGGACTCTGAACCCCTAGCGGGAACCTCATGAATATCAATGTCAAATATTTCATCATTTAAATTTATTATATCATTCATACCTGACTCTTCTTTGGCTTCACGCAAGGCAACCAATAATAAATCATCTTCTCCATCAGCATGCCCTCCTAATTGTAGCCATTTCCCAAGTTTTTTATGATGTGTCATTAATATCTTAGTTTTATCAGGATTTACAACCCACGCTGAGCCAGTAAAATGCCCATGATGATTAGTTCTTGAAAAGTGATTATTTTCTGTTTCAATAAATGAAAGCATAGTTTTTGCAACGGTTTCTTCCGGGAAACGATCACAGTAGTTTTTTATTAATTGTACTAAGGATTTCATATAAATAATTTTACTCTTAAGAATCTATGGAAATAGAAGGAAACAACAAAATATACTGAAAAATGATACAGAATTGGAAAATTATATAATTTTATTTAGATTATTGCGACGCAGGTACTGACAGTAGCGGAAGTCACATTCCAATCTGTCGCTCTCATATATTGAAGGTAGCTAAGGAGGTTGAGAGGAGCTAATTACCTGCGTCGACAATTCAGTCAAAAAAAAACCCGCTTTTAAGCGGGTCTTTTTAATTTAATTTTTTATGTTAAACTAAAGAGACCTACCTCCGATTAGATATGTCACCCAAATAGTAATAATATTATTTATATTAGTTATCATGTTTAATTCTATAGTAAAAATCAGTTGAACTATTATAATAAATAAAGATTACATACTGCAATAAAGAATTGGAATAATATTGAATTAATCTGCATATTTTTCAGCGCCTAAAAAATGTAGTGACACATACTCATCATCACCGACAACCCAACTATCATGAGGTAATGGTGATACATAAAATATATCTCCTTTTTGTAAAGTATATATTTTACCATTTTCAAACGCAACTGTAGCACTACCCGAAACGACCATTCCTAAATGTTCAACTTGACAGAATTGAGTACCTGAAAGTGGAGAAACATCCACAGACCATTTCCACCCTGGAGAATATGTAGCCCTCCCAATCATCATCTTATCCATATCAATAATCTCAAATTTTCCTTTATCAAATTTCCGTACTTCATCAGGAGAGTCAAATCTTTTCATTATAATATCAACCATATTGATTCCTTATTTGCTTATCTATCTTTATTCGTTATAAGGTTTACTGTAGGATACGGGATTATAATTTTCTTATCGGTAAAGGTCTTGTATATATCTGTATTAACTGCATCAACTGTTCTACCTCGAATAGCAGGTTTATATATCCAAAATAATAATTGAAGCTTTAATCCTGAGGATGAAAATTTTCTAAAGCGAACCCTTGGCTCTGGATCTTTTAAAACATTAGAATTCTTTAATGCAATTTCCTTTAACACACTTTTTACTTCATCAATATCAGATCCATATGCAATCAAGATTGTGATTCTTACTCTTTCAACGTCTTCTGGTCCTCCACTTTCATTTACAATTTTTGAGGAAGCAATTACTGAGTTAGGTATAGTTATCTCAATATCATCTCTTGTCATAAAACGAGTGGAACGAATTCCCATCTTTTTTACATATCCTCTTTCTCCGGTATCTAAAAGAATATAATCCCCTTCTTTAAATGGTGAGTCTGCCATCAGAAAAATTCCAGCGAATAAATTTGAAACGGTATCCTGCGCAGCTAAGCCTAATACGATCCCAAGGATTCCTGCAGATGCTAAAAATCCATTAATATTTATATCCCAACTTAATAAGATAAAATAGACACCAAAGGCTACGATAATAATTTTCCCAAGATTATTAAATAATGGAAGAGTACGATATTGTAATAAAGGGTTCGATGATTGTTTAGCCGCCCACTCTACAGAAAGTGAGAAAACTTTCAAGAGAACTATGAACCAAATAAAAATTGTTATGGTTTTAAATATACCAACCATCGCATAGTCAACATAGCTAGGTAATTGGGCTACTTTTACAGCAAATGAAAATCCAATAAATAGCAAAGAATAAAAGATTGGTTTATGGAATAATTCCAATATTTTATCATCAAGATCATTAACAGTTCGTCTTACAGCACGACTTAATAATGTCGTTAAAATTATATCTGCTAACTTTGCAATTATAATAGAAGATAAAACTATTAGTGCGCTTAATAGCAAGGGGTGATTACTAATCACGGCAAAATTTTCTTTTAACCATTCCATAGTCATTGTGAATATATTGATGAATAGTATTAAATATCCAAGTATAGAATAAATAAAAAACCCCACTGCAAAGTGGGGTTTTCTAATAGTGTTTTATCTTAAAACTAAATTTATTTCAATAGGATCATTTTCTTACTTTGGATAAATCCTTCAGCTTCTATTCGATAAATATACACACCTGCACCAATAGGGTTTCCAAAATTATTTGTTGCATCCCATGTAGCTGATTGAAACCCGGCGTCCATATTATTATTCACCAATGTCCTCACTTCGCGTCCCATCATATCATATATAATCATTGTTACTTTCCCTGCATTCGGTAAATCATACCGTATTGATGTTGTAGGGTTAAATGGGTTTGGATAATTTTGGTGTAATGCAAATTCCATAGGCATACTAATATCATCTACTGATAGAGCACCAGAAATATCAACACTAAAACTCCAACCTCCATTGTTTGCATATGTTTCATAGCCACTAGCAACTGCTGCCCAAAATGCATTATTTAACGTACCATCATTTTCATTGCCGCTTACATCTTGAACAACAGAAGGATCAAGATCTCCAATATTATTTTCAGGGTCCATCGGCCAATGCGCAACTAAATTTGGTTCTTCAGGAATATTGATATCACTATGCGGACCATCTTCAAATAAAGTAGCGACACTTTCAGGTGTAAGGCCTGAAGAATACAGTGTTACATCAGTCATTGATCCACTGAGATTTTCACCATCAGAATGAGTATCATACCCTAAAACCAGGTTACCATTCGAAGTAGTATTTCCAGCTGATTCCATTTCCCCAACATTCTCTCCATCTATATACATTGATACTTGACCATTTGTTCTAGATAAAACTAAATGAGATAAATGACGCTCACGAAATGGTACATCTGCAACAAGAAGATCACTCCCAACAATCCCGCTAAGGAAAACCATGTCATCATTCTCTTTCCATAGCTG
>TARA_B110000438_G_scaffold253827_1_pt1 | contig 11336 bp, 9 predicted proteins | sample TARA_B110000438 | Tara Oceans TARA_B110000438 (sample SAMEA4398413) | marine metagenome | biome: Polar Biome; feature: [MES] marine water layer (ENVO:01000295) within the mesopelagic zone...; material: water (ENVO:00002006), including particulate matter (ENVO:01000060) such as......
CCAGTATGAGTTAAATCACAAATTAATATTGATTCTTTTTGTTTCACTACTTATTATTCAGTTCTTTATTAATTTTAAACCTATTCATAGATTTACTCCGTTGAACACCTACTTTTTTACTAATCTCTAAATTTTTTACTACACAATTCAATTAGTTTAATATCATGATGTCTCCTCTCATCTATTTTCAAAATCTACTTCTCAAATGTCATAAAATACATCATATTTTTTATATCAATATTTTAGTTAATTATGTTATTTTTATATTTAATTTATTTTTTTTACTAAACTTTTTTTAAGAATTCAAATTAAATATATTATATTTGAAATTGAATTTAATACATTCAAAATTTGTTATTTCAATAATTGAATCAAATTATATTTTTAAAAATTTGAATTGTGAATTTATTTTTTAATCTATGTAAATTTAGAAGAAGGAATTTATTATATTTAATTTTTATGAGAATATTTCTAAATGATTTTATTTTAATTTAGTATATGCAACTACCAATAAAATTTTGCATTGAATATTTTTTGAATTTCTTTATACTATTCTAAAAGATCAACTTGCATAATTTTAAATTAAATAAACAATAAATACTGAGATAAATAATTCAGAATGTGTTGGATCCTAAGTGGACATCAGGAAATGAACTCAAGTACTTAAGTGAAGTACTATCTAATTCTGATGAAGTAAGAAAAAATCCATTTACAGATAGATTAGAAGATGCATTCTGTGAAAAATTCGATGTAAAATATGCAATTGCTGTTAATTCTGGTACATCTGGTTTACATGCTGCTTTGATTGCTGCGGATGTACAACCAGGTGATGAAGTAATCACAACTCCTTTTACTGTTGTAGTAGATAGCACTGTACCTGTAATTATGGGAGCTAAACCTGTTTTTGCTGATATTGATCCTGATACTCATAATATTGATCCTAACTCTATTGAAGAACGAATTACAGATAAAACTAAAGCAATTATTCCTGTTGCTCATGATGGATTGCCCTATGACATAGACGCTGTTATGAAAATTGCAGATAAACATAATTTGATAGTTCTTGAAGATAATGCTCAAGCTATTTTAGCTGAATATAACGGACGATACGTTGGAAAAGATGCTCATATCACAATGTTTTCCTTTGAAAGAACAAAACATGTTTCTACAGGTGAAGGTGGGATGTTAATTACAAATGATCCTGACTTAGCACTCAAATCTAGAAAATTTGCAGGTATGGGTTTTAAAAATCTCTCATCTAAAAAAAGTGATTTAGTTGCAGGTGTTCCATTGGAATATCAGACACCTACTTATGAAAGAAATGATGAGCTTGGGTTAAATTATAGATTCAATGAATTTTTAGCGGCTATTGCTTTAGCACAATTTGAAATTGTAGATGAGCGCGTAAAACTTAGAAGAGATATTGCAAAACTTTATGATGCTGTATTTGAAAATACATCTTTTAAAATTCAACACATACCTAATGGATATGTAAGTTCTTACTTTACATATGCTGTTGAATCCCCATTTTCCAAGTTAAGTGATTGGAAAAAATTTCATGATTCCCACATATCAAATGGTGGGGATGATTTCTATGCCTCTATGATCTTGACTTATCAAGAACCCATTATGCGAAAATTAGGTTATTTTGAAAAATATATTGGTACATGTCCTATTGCAGAAAAAATTCAACCAAAAATGATGCAGTTTAAAACAAATTATCGTACATTGGATGATGCTAAAAAACAGATAGAGAAATTAAAATATTCTTTGGATAACTTTATAGAAAATTAGTTATTCTTACAACTAAGTATTTTTACTAGTGTTATTTTATAAAAGTATGAAAATTTTAGCTATTATTCTAGCCCGAGGAGGCTCAAAAGGAATTCCTGGTAAAAATTTGTTTCCAGTTAATGGAAAACCTCTATTACATTACACGGTATCTGCGTGTCTTAATTCAACTTTAGTTAATAGACTAGTTGTTTCTACAGATGATGAAAAAATTTCTAAAGCTGCAAAACAAATGGGTGCAGAAGTAGTTAAGAGACCAAAATCTCTTTCTGGTAGTTTGTCGCCCCCAGACCCTGCTTTAGAACATGTTTTAGATACTCTTAAAAATAAAGAAAATTATGTTCCTGACATAATTATTTTTACTCAAAATACTTCTCCGCTTAGGACATCTCAACATATTGACGAAGCACTTAGTTTGTTAATAAAGAAAAATTATGATTCTGTTTTAAGTGGGTTTCCATATCATGTTTTTGTTTGGAATAAGATAAATCAATTAACAGTAAAACCACATAATCATAACCCATCTAGTAGATTAACGCGACAAGAAGTAGATGAACAAATTTTAGAAAATGGTGCTATGTATGCAACTAAGATTAGTGCATTTAAAAAAAGTCATTGTAGAGTTTCTGGAAAAATTGGATTTTATTCGATGCCTATTGAATTATCCTATAATATTGATGATATGGATGATTTACGTAAAACTGAAAAAATTTTACAACAACAAGATAAGCCAAAAGATTTATTTTCAGTAGAAAATAAAAATATAATTTTAACAGGTGCATCTGGACTTCTTGGAAGCTATTTTGCTAGAATTCTTTTGGAACGTGGAGCAAATATGGCTTTAATTGATCATAACCCTAGTGTTAGTGAATCTTTAAAAGATGAGTTTAGTTCTGCTAAACAAAATATTCATGTTTACAAATGTGATCTAAGTAAACCCAAAGAAATTAACGCAACTTGTAAAAAAATTAAAAAAGATTTTGATTCACTAGATGTTTTAATTAATAATGCAGCTTTTGTATCTGCAAAATCATTTGGTGTAAAAGATTTTAAAAATTTTGAAACTCATCCATTTGATCTTTGGAAAAAATCTTTTGAAGTAAATATTGATGCTCCTTTCCTTCTTTGTCAGAATATTCTTGGAATTATGAAAAAACAAAAAAGTGGTAATATTATCAATATTTCCTCAAATTATGGTTTATTGGGACCTGATTTTGATACATATGATGATGAAAACTTATGGACTCCTCCTGGTTATGCTGTAACAAAATCTGCAATTTTGAATCTAACTCGATATATTGCAAATTTATACGGAAAAGATGGAATTCGTTGTAATACATTATCTCCTAGTGGTGTAGCCACCGATAAATTGACTAACCGATTTAAGAAAAGATATGCTTCACGTAATGCATTCAAAAGAATGGCAAATGTTTCTGATTATGCTGGACCTATGACTTTTTTATGTTCTGATGCTTCAGGATATATGACTGGATCTAATCTAGTTGTTGATGGTGGCTGGACGGCAAAATAAATTAAATTTTAAGGTATTATGATGATCATTGTAGAAATAGCTTTCAACCATCTTGGTAAATTAGATGTGGCCAATGAATATTTAGATTCATTAATTGAGTGTGATATAGATGCAATTACATTTCAAGTTAGAGAAACAGAACATAGAAAAGCCAATCTTAATTTATATTTAAATGATAATTCTTACAAACAACTTTTTTTAAAAATTAAAAATTCAGGGAAAAAAGTAGGAATTGCACTTGGAGATGTTAGTTACGTTTCTTTTTTTGAAAATCTAGATGTTGATTTTTACAAAGTAATCAGAAATGATATCAATAATAAAAAATTAATAAATCTTCTAAAGATGACTGGTAAACAAATTTTTGTATCCACTGGTATGTCATCTGTAAAAGATATTGAAAATTTTGTTAATTCAATTCCAAATCATAATAATCAGTTCAAACTTGTACATACTCAATTATCTAATTCTTTGGAAGATTGTAATTTAAAAAGTATTGAAAAAATGAAACAATATGGTTTAGATGTAGCTTATGGATATCATTGTGAGGATGAAATAGCAATTCTCATGGCTTTATGTTATAATCCATCAGATCTACTGTTTTATGTTAAGGGAAATCTGGATATTCAATATACTGAAGATCATCATGCAATACCTATAGATCAGATTCAGGATTTAATTAAAAAAATTCATAGATGTAATGCTGCGATAGGTACTGGCATTAAAATGAATATGAACAATAAGATTGAGAATCCTGAATAAAACACATACTGATTCTATTATTTAGTAAACTTATGTCCTAAATTTAGTTTTTTTCTAATTCTAAAGAGATTTCAATAATCTCAAATTATGTTATTTAATAATTTTTTCAAATTTTTTGTGTTGATTGATTTTTTTTATGTGCTCTACAGCTAACATCTCAAAAGTTTCCCTATCTTCTTCAATGAATGAATCTAAAGAATTCATAGAAACTCCATGACTAACCATAAAACCTCCATTCAGAAATTTTTTTGCTACTTTAAAATTAAATCCAAAAACATCAAATCGAAATGAATTTCTATGTAATGTATTCATAAATTCATTCACGTCCGACATTTTAACCTCTTTTTTTAACGACTCTTTTATTGCATTTGGTAATTCTTCTAAGCTTGTTAATCTGTGTACTGAAGGCAATGATGAATAACTTACATCAGCGAATACTATAGATGGTTTTTTGTGTAATGCGGCCTCTAATCCTCCAGAACCTGAAATAGTAATTACCATTTTACAATTTCGCAAAAGATTTTTTGGATTTGCATAAGGATCAAATAATTCTACATTTGGAAGATCCAAAATTTTTTTGTAAAATGAAATACTTTTCCAATGACGAAACCTCATATGTGGATGCTCTTTTACATATAGTTTGTAGCCAATTGGAAGTGCTTTGGCTATATTTGTAATAACTTCATCTTGAGTATCATAATACGGAGCAACGATTTCTACACCACGTTCAGGATTAAGAGCTAAAGGAAAGTATAGAAATTTTTCATCCTTGTCTATTGATTTTTTTAAATTTTTGTCAATAAACTTTTTTCGTAATCTACCTTTTAATGAAGATAAAAAATAATTTGACATTGCTTTTAATCGTGTAACGCCATAATGATCATATCCTTTTTTCCATTCTTCATCAACTGTTTTTATTAACCATGTTAGTGATGGCATAATTTTTTTCAAATGTGATGTAGACATTCCTCCACCTGACACATTACGATCAAAACTATGATTTTCTTTTACATATGTGTCAAGATCTTCTATTGATTGAATGTTTATGGAATTTGCTTTTTTTTCATCCAAGTGGATATCAAATGTATCTGATTGAGATGAAATCGATCCTCTGACCCCAAATCTACTGCCAAAAAGCATCAAAATTTTGATACCCCTACTTCTACATATCTCTGTGAGGAGATAGTTTCGGTGCATATCTGTAGTTTTGATAATTAGAAAATCAGGTTTTACTTCATCTAAAACATCTTCAAAAAATCTACATTCTTGTTCAAATATTGATAGAATTTCTTCTGTTTTGAATTTATAATATGGATTCCATTTATAAAAAAGTCTTTCAGCGTAAGCAATCTCCCAAAGATTAAGTTGGTATTTTTTTTCAACTTTTTTCAAGTATTCTAAATCAACTTTTTTCGTTTCCCCCAAATGATCCCAAAAATACCATTCTTTTTTAAAATTTACAAAATCCTGTTTCTTAAATGATTTTTTCAAATGGTGATTTAGATCATAAATTACATACAAATCACTATCTATTTTTTCTTGTAATGTTTTTGCAATTGCAAATTGCAATAAACTCATGTCTATCCAAAAAAGAATTTTATCTTTCAAATTGCTTCCTCTTTTTTATACTCTTTATTTTGATTTTCAATTTCCATAATTTTTTTCATGTATTCTATTTCTAATATTTCAAAATCTTTATGATTTTTTTCTAAAAATTTTTCCACTTTTTTAATATTAATTTCTGTATCAAATAAATATCCATCATAAAAAAATTCATTATTAATTTTGATTGATAATTCTGTATTATTAAATGAAAAAGAATTTGCATCTAATGTATTCATAAATTCATTCACGTCCGATATTTTAACCTCTTTTTTTAACGACTCTTTTATTGCATTTGGTAATTCTTCTAAGCTTGTTAATCTGTGTACTGAAGGCAATGATGAATAAATTGCATCTGTAAAAATTATTGCTGATTTTTTGTGTAATGCAGCTTCTAATCCTGTTGTACCTGCAATTGTTATTACCATTGTACATTTTTCTAACATTTCATCATTTGATATTGATGGATGAATCAGTTTTACATTCAGTAACTCCATAATGCTTTTGTAATATGAATTTTCTCTCCAACTTTTGATTTTTTGCATAGGGTGTTCTTTGACATATAACTGAAAATCTATTGGAAGAGACTTTGCTATATTCACAATAACATTTAGTTGATTGGTATAAAATGTAGCAGGAATTAACGTTGAACGTTCTGGCTCTAACTGAAGTGGAAAATATATAAATTTTTGATTATGTTCTAACTGCCTTGATAAATTTGAATCAATAAATTTTTTCCTATATATTGTCTTTAGAGGAAACAAACCTTCAACACTAATCACTTTAAAAATATTTTTTCCAGTATTTGCATAATATTTTGTATATTCCTTATTAATTATTAATGATAAATATTTTAGAGCTCCACTCAGCCATTTTTTTCTTGAATTCCTAAATTCTTTTCTAAATGATGATTGTAGAGATGTACCATATTGAATATGTTCACGTAAATGTTCAAAAGATTTCTCTTCTTTTTCACAATGTTTGTGTGACATTTGTAGATAATCATATTCCTGAGAAATATATGCTCGATTTCCAAATCTTGTAAAACCTAACATTAAAACTTCAATTCCTTTGCCAATACAAATTTTTTGTAGAATCTGACCATTACTTGAATCTGTAATCCGTATAGCTAGAAAATCAGGATTTGCTTCATCTAGAACTCTTTCATAAAATCTACATTCTTGTTCAATAATTATTAAAATTTCATCATAGTCGAACTTATGATATTCATTATATTTAAAAAAATTTATGTCACTATATACTATTTTCCAAATATCAATTTTATATTTTTCTTCAATCTTTTCTAAATATGATAGATCTGGTTTTTTTTGTGTTCTGTCAAAACAATCTCTATAATACCATTTTTTAGTAAATTCTACAATTTTTTGTTCTTCATAAAATTTTCTACCTTTGTTAATATCTATAATTGCAAAAATATCACAATCATGTTTTTCTTTTAGTAATTTTGCCATACCAAAATGTGCAGAAAATATATCTAACCATAACAGTATTTTTCTTTTCATTTTTTATTTAATCTCTAAAATTGAATTATTAGTGTTTGTACATTTTTTATTTTTATACTCTCATTTTATTTAATATATTTAGAATAAAAGTAGTATTTACTAAACAGGTTTGACGGAAACTATTCTAACCCCCATACAAAGATAATAATTATATGAATTCATTGGATGAAAAATATTGGGATCCATTAAATTTTTATAAAAATGCAAAAATTAATAGTAAAAATATTAAAAATACAATTAATGATTTAAGGTTTGACTATGATAAAATAATGGTATGTGGAAAAGGGGCAAATAACCACCCCGACTTTTACCCCCGATTTGCGACTACATCCACTGATATTGAATCTGAACTCTATGTTTTAGTTGATCATACATTTTCTGAAAAACAATCCATTAAACGGAGTGGAAATTATGCCTTGTCTATTATTGTACATCCTTTGACTGTACAAAAAATAGAAAATTTAGGTGGAAAAATATTTTGGTTTTCTCCAGAATATCTTAAAAATAATTTGCCAAAAATTGTTTCAGGCAAATTTCCAAAAGGGAATTCCGGATTGACAACACTTTCACTAGCATCATTTTTTGGTGCTAAACAAATTTTGTTATCTGGAATAAATTTATCGACAAAAACATATGCACAATTTTTAGATGGAAAAAATATTATTTTTTCTAATATTTTAAGTGATAATAAAAAAATATTTTCCCTAGATGGAATTTTAGCAGAAAAGATAAGTTTTGAAGATTGGTGTCAAATGTGATCAAGCATGTGTTACAACTGTAATTAAAATAAGATATGTTTTTTAAAATCAGAATAGACCTTTAGCGGCTTCTGCAATATCGTCTTCTATTTTTGCTGTTGAATCTGACCAAAATGTCTTAACAAACTCTTCTCTTAACTCTAAGCGTAATTTTTCATTAGTTTCTGCTTCTTTAATTTCTTCCCATCTACTTTTTGGAAATTTAATATACATTGCAAACACATCACGTAAACGGAGCTGATCATCTTTATCCCATTGTGGCATAGTTAACAAACTTTCTCCTGAACTACTAACTGCACAGATAACATTTGGATCTAAATATCCTTTTTTTACCGCCAGATCATGAAGTTCTGTTCCGTGAAAAGGTACAAGAATTGAACAACTAGAACTATCTGAATTGAATCTACGATTTAATTCAATTGTATCAAACGCTAATTCCCTAGTTTCATCAGGAAAACCTATGATATTATTGACACTAAATTGAATGTTTAACTTTTCTACAATTTTAATTTTTCTTACTGCGGCATCATTTGTATAATCTCGTTTAACGACATCTCTACGAAATTTCTCATTTCCATGTTCCAATCCAAAAGTAACTCTGTCTAAACCTATTTCTTTAAGTCTTCTAAATTTCTCTTCATCAATTGTTTCAATTCTTGTCTGACACCAAAATGGTAATTTAAATTCCTCATACATTTCACAAAATTGGTTAAATTCTTTATCATTCCATGCTAGAAATGTGTCTGCCCAAAAATAGATGTATTCAACTTGATATTTTTTAATATGATTTTCAATTTCTTCTTTAACAAGATCCATTGATTTTTTTCTAAAAAAAGACATTCCTTTTAGAAAATCTCCATCACCATAGAGTCTGTTTTGACTTGGAGAATTACAAAATGAACATGTGAATGGACATCCACGATGTGTTTCTACTGGTAGTAATCGACGAATTTTTCCTCCCATTGGTCGATAAAATCGTTTTTCCCCAAACAATCCTATGTCTGTTATGTGAGGCAACTCATCCATGTTAACCGGACGGGAAAGACTATTTTTTTTAATTGTTCCATCTTTTTGTCGAATCCATAGATTTGTAACATTAGAATAATCTTCTTCATTTGATATGGAATTAGCTAAATCAATAATTGCATTTTCTCCTTCACCCACACACAACATGTCTATGTTTTTGTAATTCATTACTAAATCTGGTGCAAATGTGGAGAACACACCGCCAAAAATATTTTTTACATTCTTGTGCCTTGTCCCATCAATTAATTTTATTGCACGTAAAAATGTGGTTTCAGTACATGAAACTGCAATAAAATCTGGTTTAAAATCATCAATGGCTGCTTCAAAATCAATAACAGCTGATCTTGTGGTTTTTTTGAAATGTAAATCATCGTCATCTCTTTCTAAAACAGGTCTATTTGTTAGAGCTTTTTGTGATGCAACATCTGGATCCACTATCATTATTTCATCATCAAATTTGTAAAATGTGGTGTCAAAAAGAGATGTTTTATGACCTCCATTTTTAAGAATTTGAGATAATTGAGCAATAGAAGGAGGAATGGTACTCATGCCACGTTCATTAGGGTACAAAAATAATATTCTACAATCTTTTGTATTTTGTTTTCTTATGACTTCCGATGTCAAAAAAGGATTTATTTTCTCAATTTCTATAAGTTCAGAATTATCATTTGATTGTACAGTTTCAGTTGCCATGTTAACTATTCACCATCCTTGATCTTTCTTATATATGATTTACGAGATGTCTAAACCTAGTTTTTTATTTTGCTCATTTTACTACAGTAAAGAAAATCCAGTTGAGAATGTCTGTCTCCTGGACCAACAGGTCTTATCCAATATTCAAATTTGGTAAATCCATTTTTTTCCAAATCTTTTTTTATAAAAGAAACATTTTCAATCGTTGTATCGCATGTGCCCCATTTGTGGCTTTTACAGAATATTTATTATTATAGTATCCAACTGCATCTGGATGATCTTTACCAAACCCTATTTGAATTGAAATTCTTCCACCACTTTTCAAAGATTCAAACATACATCTAAAAATTGATGATCTTATTTTATGTACAAAATATGTTGTAAGGTTATTGCGGAAAAAATAAAATCATAAAAATTCTCTGAAAAATTACTTAGATCATCCCCTTTTGTAATATACAGATTTGGTATTGGTACATTGTTTAACTTCAGATTTTTTTTACAATTTTCAATATTTTCCGGAGCAATATCACATCCATTAATTCTTTTGAATAATTGATTATACTTTACAATATTTCTACCAGGACCATATCCAAAATCTAAAGATATTTTATTTTTAAAACTTTCATCTACATATTTCATCATAATCCTTCCATTGATTATGTTTTTAATAATGACCAACTATCAATCTATCTTATTTTGAGAATCAAATGTAGAATTTTCTGCTTTATTTTTATACCATAATTTTTGCATTTCTAGATACTTTTTTCTTGGATTAGAAAAAACATTTTAAAAAATAATGAAAATTTTATTAATTTATTTTGAGTCATAACATATTACTTTATTTATATTCTAATTTTAATTAACATTTTTAGGATTACATGAAAATTAATTTTAAAATTTAAGTAAAAGATAATCCTCTTTCTGTCTATCTGTACTTATTTACTTAATGTCTTGTTGCTATGATATTTATTAATTAGATTCTTCTTTCGCTCTCTAACGCCATCTACAATTCACACAACTATATTATACTTAAACTGATTTTGTGAATATTATGTCTAGACAAAACATCTTCATTATTGCAGAGGCTGGATCAAATTGGCGTATGGGGTCTAAGACAAGAGATCTAAACATGGCAAAATCTCTGATTGATGTTGCAGCTGAATCTAAATGTAATGCAATAAAATTTCAAACATACAAATCTGAAACTACATATGTTGAAAATGCTGGAAAATCAGATTATTTATCAAATTCAGGAATTGATGAACAAATTACAGAAATTTTTAATGACTTATCTATGCCTTATGAAATGATTCCAGAACTTGCAGACTATTGTAAAGCACAAAAAATTGAATTTATGTCTACTCCCTTTTCAGTTGCTGATGCTAAAGAAATTGATCCTTTTGTTTTACGACATAAAATTGCCTCATTTGAAATTAATCATATAAGACTAATAGAATTTCTAGCTAGAACTAAAAAACCCTTGATTTTATCAACTGGTGCATCTACTTTAGAAGAAATAGAATGGGCAATTAACCATTTCAATAAAAATGGAGGTAAGGAACTTACATTATTACATACAATATCCAAATACCCTGCACCCCTCTCATCATTGAATTTACAAATAATTCATGAATTACAAGAAAAATTTAATGT
>TARA_B110000438_G_scaffold145519_1_pt1 | contig 11335 bp, 9 predicted proteins | sample TARA_B110000438 | Tara Oceans TARA_B110000438 (sample SAMEA4398413) | marine metagenome | biome: Polar Biome; feature: [MES] marine water layer (ENVO:01000295) within the mesopelagic zone...; material: water (ENVO:00002006), including particulate matter (ENVO:01000060) such as......
ACTCTTCACCATAATCAAAACCTTCATCCATTGGATCACTTTTGTGATCATGCTGATGCAGGATGCTTAAATTTAATTGATTAGGCCACCAATCTTTATTTGATGTGCCGGTAGAACTGTTGCTTGCTAAGCTCCCGTGGATTACAGGACATTTGCCCTCAGTGTCATTATTCATAGTAATTTACCCCCAAGATAAATAAAAAGTGATAAGAAAAACATTTAAAAAAAATTCTATTTATTCTTGAATTTTATCGATAACATACGTATTGGTATATATATAAAATACGAATGTTATATTCGATTTTATCAATTATAAAAGAGGAAGGATATGATTACATTAAAGCAGATAGATTATGCTTTGGCTGTCTCTAAAACACTGCATTTTAAGAAGGCTGCTGAGGCCTGCTTTGTCTCTCCGTCAACTCTAAGTAATGCGATTAAAGAAATGGAAAAATCTCTGGGATTTCAGGTCTTTGAAAGAGATAACAAAAAAGTTTTTGTTACCAGCCTAGGAATAGAGCTGCTGCAAAAGGCACAATCAATACAATTGCAGGTTTATGACATTCAAAAGTTAGCAGAAAATCAAGCTGAGCCTCTCGGCAGTCTTGTCTCAATTGGAATTATTCCAACCATCAGCCCTTACCTCCTGCCCATTATCTTGCCACCTATCAAAAAGAACTTTCCAGCCCTTACTTTAAAAATAGAAGAAGGTCAGTCAAAGATTATTGTAGAGAAAGTTAAAAGCGGAGAATTGGATATGGCTATTCTGGCTCTGCCCTATGAGCTTGATGGTTTGATTACATTAAAATTCTGGGAAGAAGACTTTTATTGGATTGCTCATCATGACAACAGACATGCTGGCAAGCAAGAGATAAGAGCATCTCAGTTAGAACATTCTGAATTAATGCTATTAGAAGATGGGCACTGCTTAAAAGATCACATTCTTGATGCGTGCAACATCTCTTATGAGTCCAAGCATATTGTAAAAGCTTCGAGCTTGGTTACTTTGATTCAACTTGTTCGAGGAAACATGGGCAGTACATTGGTACCCCACATGGCCCTCACACAATTGCTCAGTGTCAATAAAGATTTACTTAAATCACATTTAAATGAATCGGGACCACACAGGGAGATTGCTCTAATTATGCGACCAACATACCCAGGAATGATAGGGGCTGAATTGCTACTTAACCTATTTAAAAATTCACTGCATCAGCATTTTAACTAAGCACTATTAGAAATTTAATGTAAATCAAGGTGATTGGTATTTTGCCACTGCAATTTAAAATGTCTGTTTAAAAGCTTTGCCTCGCTGCCTTGAGGCTCAACAGTATCATTGAAAATAATAACCATTTGTTATGGCTTCACATAAAAACTCTGGCAAAATAGCACTTTAGGTTGCTAAGAAATTTGAAGTAGCTTAAACCGATCCGCCTTACAAGTTGCTGCTCATTAGCTGCAGTAAAGATTAAGACACGTTTTAGAAAGTAAACCAGATAGTGCTTACTTAATTTCATTATTGAGAATAAGCCTTCGAAATGGAGTGATTAATGACAGCCTTAAGAAAAGAAGACTTATTAAATTCAGAACAGTACAGTGAGCAGCGAGAAATGTTCCTTGAAGAGGTTATGGAAATAAAAAAAGAACGACTTATTCAAGTAGGAGAGAATGTAAGTCTTCTTTTTGAAAACAAAAAAATTATTCATTACCAGATCCAAGAAAAATTAAGAACAAAAAAAATCTTTGCATCAGAAGATATTGAAGAAGAACTAAGTGCCTTCAATCATCTTATTCCTGATGGAGCAAATTTAAAGGCCACTATGCTTATAGAATTTCTTGAAGAAAGCATTCAAAGAGAAAGGCTTAAAGAAATGCATCTTGTTGAAGACAAAGTCTGGATGCAAATAGGAGAAAATGAAAGAGTATTTGCTATAGCCGACGAAAGAATGGAAGAAGCAAATGATGAAGAAAAATCAATGGTTCATTTCTTAAAATTTGAATTTAGTAACCTCATGATTAAAGATTTTAAAGCAGGTATGACACTTTTTGCTGGTATCGATCATCCAAAATACAACGTAAGAACTCAAGAAGTTCTTAAAAAGACAACTGCTTCTTTAGCAAAGGACTTTGATTAAAATTTATTTATCCATCAAAAGGAGAACTGAAACCTATTCTTATTCAATCTCTATATTGACTTAGCTCTTCTAGAGCAATTGTCCTTCTATGAACTTCATCCGGTCCGTCTCCTAATCTTAAATATCTGATAGAACTGTATAATCCTGCAAGAGGTGTGTCTTGCGATACTCCAGCTCCACCATGTATTTGAATAGCACGTTCGATGACACGCACAGCCATCATTGGAACTTCAGCTTTTGCTTGTGCCAATTCGCTCTTGGCTGCTTTATTACCAACCATATCCATCATGTATGCTGCTTTGAGTACCAAAAGCCTACACATCTCAATTTCAGTCCTGCATTTTGCTATAACGTCATAATTTCCACCCAGCTCAGCTATGGGCTTGCCGAAAGCAATTCTAGACGAAGCTCTTTCACATAAAAGTTTTAGAGCAGTCTCTGCCCCACCTATTATTTTCATACAGTGGTGTATTCTTCCAGGTCCTAGCCTTCCTTGAGCAATCTCAAAACCTCTGCCCTCCCCCAAGATCATATTCTCTTTTGGTACCCTTACATCTTTGAAAGTTAAATGCGCATGACCACTAGGTGCATGATCTGATCCATAGACAGTTAACCAACGTTCCAGATTAATTCCCGGTGTGTCTTTGGGAACAATAATCATTGATTGTCTCTGGTGTTTCGGTGCTTCTGGATTAGACACGCCCATGAATATCATAAAACTGCAATCTGGCCTTCCATAGCCTGAAGTCCACCATTTTTCTCCATTAACAACATAGTCATCTCCATCGGCAACTATTGAACTTGAAATATTTGTTGCATCTGAAGAAGCAACAGCCGGTTCAGTCATGGCAAATGCTGATTTCGTGGTTCCATCAAGCAAAGGTTTTAACCATTTATCTTTTTGTTGATCTGTTCCATATTTAGCAAGTACTTCCATATTGCCTGCATCGGGTGCTGCTGAGTTAAAGACTTCTGGTATCCAACCTGGCCCCATCATTTCTGCTAGAGGAGCGTATTCAAGATTTGAAAGCCCGTAACCCAATTCTCCAGTTAAAGAGAAATTCCAAAGCCCTTCGGATTTAGCCTTATCCTTTAGTTCATAAATCACTGGAGGTACTTGCCAAGGATTACCGCTATCTCTAAACTCTTTCATCTGTGCTGTGTAAACTTCTTCTGCAGGACGTACATTGTCTTCTATAAACTTTGATATCAAGTTCATGAGGTTTTTGGTCTTTTCTGTGTGTTCAAAATGCATTTACTTTGCTCCTCTTGTATTTACTGACTATCTAATGTTTCATGATGCTTCGTTATTGCTAGCACGTTGTTTGCAATAATATTCTAATTGAATTTTATATTTATTAACTATGAAATATCAAAAATAAACCAAGAGTGATAAGCTTTGATCGGTAAATTAAGAATTAAAAAAACTGGGGTAGAGCAATGGATTTTAGAGACTATTCAATTAAAGAGCTTGTTAGTAAAATTAAATCAAGAGATGTTTCTGCACAAGAAGTAACTGCTTCAGCTCTTAAGAACATAGAAGAAAAAGATAAAATCTTGAATACTTTTTGCGCACTTAATGCAGAAGATGCACTGAAGCAAGCTGTATACATCGATGAAAGAATTGGAAAAGGAGAGGAAGTTGGGCTTCTTGCAGGAATCCCGATTGGTGTAAAAGACTTGGAAGATGCAGAAGGATTCGTGACCACTTTTGGCTCTGAACTTCATGTTAACGATGAACCCGCAAAAAAAGACTCAATACTGGTCGAGAGATTAAGAAATGCTGGCTGTGTCGTTTTAGGAAAAACCAATACGCCCGAATTTGGTCATAAAGGAAAAACAGACAACATTCCATTTGGTACTACAAAAAACCCTTGGAATATAGAATATTCTTCGGGCGGTTCTTCCGGAGGAACTTCCGCTGCTTTGGCCGCAGGCATGATTCCTTTAGGAACTGGGTCTGATGGAGGAGGCTCTATTAGAATCCCTGCCAGTTTGGGAGGTTTAAGTGGAATTAAAACTTCTCAAGGGAGAATTCCTATTGGAGGAACTACCCCTCCAGGATCAGGTCTGCTTACAGTTAAAGGACCTATGGCTAATACAACAATGGATAGTGCAATTGCTTTAGATGCTTCAATTGGAGCCCATCCTACTGATATTTTTTCTCTGGAAGGAGGAAGTCAAAATTGGGCCAGTCAACTTAATGGCCAACTTCCAAAAACTGCTATTTGGTCCCCAACTATGGGATTTTCAACCATGGACAAAGAGGTATTGGATTCATGCGAACAAGCTATTTCATTGCTCCAGGAATCAGGTGTTGAAATCATAGAAAAAGACAAGATCTGGGATCAGAATCCCGTAGAACCCTGGATGGTTTTTTGGGCATCTGCCTGCGCAAGACGTCAACAGCACTTAGTGGGCACACCAGAATATGAAAAAATAGATCCCCTATTAAGGGTCTTTATTGAAATGGGTATGAAAATGGATGGAGCGTCTTATGCTTCTGCCATAGATTCATGCCATAAATTAGGCTATCAATTAGAAGAAAGCTTTCAACAAGCTCCCTTAATAATTACTCCAGCCACCTGTGGGCAAGCTCCAAAACTCGAAGGAGATGGGACAGTTAATGGTCAAGAAACACCTAGTTGGGTTGATTTCACAATGGGTATCAATATGACTAGAAATCCAGCAGGAGTAATTCCTATAAGTATTTTAAAGAGCGGAATGCCCGTTGCCATTCAAATTATAGGCGGGCAAAGACAAGATCTTGATGTGCTCAAAGCAATGCATGCTTTTGAACAAGTATTAGAGTTTAAAAGTCGAGCAGAAATTTAGAGATTTTTTACAGACTAGGCAGGTCGATTACCATCATCAATGGTGATCCTTTGCATTCTTCGAAGTTGAGGCCAGTAATCGTTTACAGGTTTGTGTTGAGTAATTCGATTATCCCAAAAAGCTATAGAGTCTTTCTGCCAAGAAAATCTACAAGTATGCTTTGTATCTTCAATATGCGAATACAGAAAGTCCAGCAAATCCTTACTCTTTGATTCTTCTAAGCCATTAATATGAGATGTAAAAAGCTTATTTACAAATAAACCTTTTTTTCTACTCTCAGGATGAGTTCTTACCAAGGGGTGTTCTACCGGCGGATTATTTTTTATCATAGGTGCTAATCTTTCTCTTCCTCCAGGCTCTTTTAAAGATTCTTTAAAGCCATATGAAAAGTCATGTGTGGCACTAAGTTTCTCTAAATCAGTCTGCATTGATTCAGATAAAGATTCATAAGCAGCTGACAAACTAGTAAACATAGTATCTCCTCCTGTTTCAGGAATAACAACCCCGTGCAGTATTGAACCTAAAGGAGGGCATTCCCTAAAAGTCATATCAGTATGCCACTCTTCTATCTTACTGGGATTTGCTTCATCGTTTTCTAAAATTGTTAATTCAGGGAAGTCTTCAACATGAGGGTAAGCTTCGTGAAGTTGAGGGTCACCAAATAATTTTGCGAAGTAAAGATGGTTGTCTGGAGAAAGAGGCTGTTTTCGAAAAAATAAAACCTCATAATCTAGAAGAGCTTGCTTTATAGCGATCAATTCATTACTACTTAGCTTTTTACAAAGATTAATTCCAGAAATTTCAGCTCCTAAGGCTTCTGCTCCAGGAACGATTCGTAATTTCTTAATTGTCATAACTCTATTCTAATTAATTTTTTATAAATGTTTATAAATTTAGCATCTACTGGTATTTTTAATTAGAATCATTTTATGGGTTTTATAGAAACAACAGATTTATCAATTTATCATGAAAGAAGTCAAAGAACCGAAAATGGACCTCTTCTTTACATAGGAGGTACCGCCGGAGACCTTAGAAGTAAGCCGAACATCATGGACTCTCCATTAATTAATGATTTTGAAGTAATTGCTTATGATCAAAGAGGTTTGGGTCAGACTTCTAAATCTGAGAATCCTTATACAATGAAAAATTATGCTGATGATGCAGCAAGTTTTCTTGATGCTCTTGGTATAAATAAGATTGCGGTCCTTGGAGCTTCCTTTGGAGGCATGGTAGCTCAAGAATTTGTATTGAGACACCCTGCTAGAGTCACGAAACTTGTTTTAGCTTGTACTTCTTCTGGGGGAGCAGGTGGCCCCTCATATCCCTTGCATGAGCTTGAGTCCTTAAAGGGAGAAGAGAAAATAGAAAAGATACTTCGTCTATACGACACTAGAATAACGGATTCTTGGATCCAGAAAAATTCTGAGAACTGGGAGCAATTAAAGAGTGCTGCAAGCAAAAAAGGAATGGGAGAGCCTTATTCTGAAAATATTTTGAAGCAACTAATGGCCAGAAAAGGTCATGATACTTTTGACAGACTAAAAGCAATAAAGAGAGAGACCTTTCTTTTAGGGGGAGAATTCGATGGTATCAGTCCCAAGAAAAATATGGAAATGCTTACAAAAAATATATCTGGAAGTAAGCTAAAATTTTATCAAGGAGGACATTTGTTTTTGGGAGAAGATCCATCTGGATTTTTAGATATCACTGAATGGCTCTTAAATTAAATATTTCTTATACTATTTTAAAAATACACACTTAAGCAGAGGGTTAATTATGGATATGTATTCTTCATTACAAGTTCTTGTATCGGGCATCGTTTCAGGTTTGATACTGTTTCAATCAGCGTTCGTAGCACCTACAGTTTTCACTACATTATCGACAGAGAACAGAGCGCCATTCTTGAGGTCTGTTTTTCCAAAATTATTCAAAGCAGTGATGATTTTGGGGTTTGTGTTCTTAATAATTACATTTATTAAGACATCTGAATCTATGGTAATTTACCTAGTAGGAACATTCACTTTTCTTTCAGGTTTTATATGCAATTCAATCATTCCTGCTACCAATAGAGCCAGGGATGAAGGGCATGAAAAGATGTTCTCTTTCCTTCACAGATTGAGTGTTGTACTTACGGTTAGTACCTTATTGTTAAATTTATCTTGGATTCTTATTTAACCGGATCAATAGGGGTGGGACAAACTGTGTCTCTTTCAATCAGCTCAGCAGCCAAAAGACAGAGATCCTCTCTATATAGTTCAGAGTAGATTTGAATACCGGTTGGCAAGCCATCCGACACACCCATAGGTAAAGACACAGAAGGCAGGCCAAGGCAATTTCCAGGTGCAATGAACTTAAAACTTTCTTGTAAAACCTCTATACCTTTTTCAGGATCTAGGTCTGTGTCAATTGGCCAAGGCAAGTTGCACCAAGTAGGCCCTATGCAGACTTGATATTTGGTTAAAAAAGCAGACCAAAGACGCCTAAGCCTTCTTCTTTCTATTAAAGCCTGATCGAGGTTTAGATCATTAGATAAAAAAGGCTCAGCAAAACGATGCAAGTAAGCCGCGGTTTCAGGTTTAAATACCTCTTCAGGCATTCCATCAAGCATCCCACTGTTTAAAACGGTTCCCCAAATCTCATAAACTCGTTCAACTTCTGGAGCTTCTACTTCCTCAATTGACCACCCATTGCTGGACAATATTGAGCCAGCTCGATCTATTTCTCTTTTGGTCGCATCTGGAAGAGTGCAGTTAGCAAATTCTTTGACCAATGCCGCTTTCGGTTTTTCTGGAATGGGACCTGATAATGGAGTATTCACTGACTGTGGGTCATCAATATGCCTTCCCGCCATTATTGACAAACCGGTTCTTAAATCTTGCACCGACCGAGCCATGGGCCCATCCGATAAAAAAGCTCCAGAAATTCCCATGTCTTCAAAGCCAGAAACGGAGTTTACAAAAGGTATGCGCCCAATTGAAGGGTTTAGTGACGCTATGCCACAACAGTAAGCAGGATTTCTAAGAGAGCCCCCGATGTCATTGCCCAGACCAAAAGGGCTCATTCCTGTAGCTATCGAAGCTGCCTCTCCACCACTTGAGCCACCGGGCGTCAGTCCTTTGTTCCAAGGGTTAAATGTTCTACCTCTTAAAGGATTATCTGTATCAAGACGCATTCCCATTTCTGGTAAATTGGTCCTTCCTATGGGTATTGCTCCTGCTCCAAGCATGCGATCTACAATCGGTGCGTTTCTTGGCGGCATGGATTCAGCAAACAGAGGAAGGCCATTGGTTGTAGGAGTTCCTACAAAATCTATGTTCTCTTTTATTGTAAAAGGCACCCCATGAAAGGGTCTTTTTCTATCTTCTTCACTAGCAGAGTCTGCCTCATTTGACATTTTAAGGGCTGAGTCTTCTAAGATTATGGTGATGGCATTGATGTCAGGATTGACCTCTTTTATTCTATTGAAATGAGCTTCAACTATTTCTTTGCTCGACGTTTCTTTAGAACGAACCATCTCTGCTAGCTCGGTTGCGCTCTTATTACATAAATTGTCCATAATCTCTCCAAGTAAAATTTTCTTTCTGAAACTATAATGCTATAAAGTAAAAAATACCACAGCCTCCTTAGCTCAGTTGGTAGAGCAGAAGACTCTTAATCTTTTGGTCGTTGGTTCGAATCCAACAGGGGGCACCAATTTAATAAAAAATGAAACCTACAAAAAACTTCTTTTACCTTCTGATGCTTTTCACTGCCATGAGTTGTGGCGGTGGCTCTAACAACACCTCGGGATCTTTTAGTATTAATGTTGTTGCTCCAGATTCTGCATACGATTATTCTCCTGTAGAGATAACAGTCAGTTCTTCTTCTCAAATATCAAGTATCAGGTTGGTTTCGGATGATTTAACTTTGCTCAATTCAAACAACAATTCGTTGTCTGTTCTACTGCCCATAGTTACAAAAGACACCACCTACGAATACAAGATAATTGGAATGAATTCTTCTGGTGAAGAAGCGCTGGTAACAAAAAATATAGAAGTAAAAATTTTTTATCACCCTTTAGAAAACTTTACCTTGCTGTCTCAAGGAAATTATCAGAATTTCTCAACCAAAGATTATTCTGTTTTTAATTTCTCATTTGAAGCCATTAATACTGAAGAAACTTTTACAGAAATCCTCTGTTACCCTACGGCTAACGACTGTTCAGAATCCGGCGGTATTTTTTCTTCCGATATGCACAATTCAAATTATGGAGACTTTAATGGTGATGGATATGAAGACTTGGTAGTAAGCTGGGCTGTTTTTCCACACACCTTAGAAAGAAATACAACCAAAAGCTATGTAGGGGTTTATTTAAATGATGGCATGGGTAGACTTAAGAGAGATGATCAATTCTTTTTTGACAGAGAGCCGCCATCCAGGCACATGACATACAGAATTGTGGTCAATGATTTTAACCAAGACGGCGTGGATGATATTTTCGTAGGAACAATGGGACTGATTAAAACGAACCCTAATGGCGAGCAGAGCTTTATTTCTGAACCCAATATACTGCTCTTGTCTGAAAATGGATTTATAAGAGATTATACGAATTTAATTAGCTCTAAAGATCAGAACTCTTTTTCTCATGACGCTTCATCGGGAGACGTTAATGGCGATGGTTACCCCGACATATTGGCTGGAAGAAATCTATTCTTGAATGATATGGGTAAAAATTTCATTAATGCATCGGAAGATCTTCCTGATACTTGGAAAGATTGGCCAAAATATAAATATGTGATGTCTTCTTTAATGAATGATTTTAATAATGATGGCTATGCTGACATTGTAATGTTTTGGAATGATGATGAATTCAATCCCAACCCTCCCAGTCCAGAGATAGCTTTGAGCGATCCTTTAGCAGAGATCAAAGAATGGAAAATAAACACCTTGCCTGATGGTTTTTTTGGTAAGGGCTTAACCAAATTTAACTACGCACAAGCAGCTGATATAGACGCTGATGGAGATCTTGATATTGTAGTAGGGACAACAAGAGCAAAGCCATATTATGTTGGAAGATACATTCAGATACTTATAAACGATGGAGAAGGAAATTTTACAGATGAGAGTTACGCACGATTAAGCAATCAAGAGCGATCTGTTAATTATGAAGACCCCGATGCTATCTATGAATGCAAAACTCATGGAGAAGGACCCCTGTTTATAAGAGACTTTGATGGAGACGGAAGTCTAGACATTATTGATCAAACAGCGTCTTATTCCCAAGATGACTGCCCCGGTGTAACCATTTTTCTTAATAGAGGAAATGGAAAATTTGAAAGGGATACATTGACCCAGTTGGCTTGGGTTAGTGGTAATCAAATAGAAGGATTTTATTATGACAATCAAATCAACCCAATCAATAGAGCCATTCCTATGAATTTAGATGGAAGAAATAAACTTGATTTTGCTTCTATTGTTTACGCTGCCTCTAATAAGAATGTTCGTTTCTTGTATGAGATTATATCTAAATAAATTTGAAGCAGAGACAAGGGACTCCTTATCTTTTGGTTCAATGACATGCATCCTATAAGGAATTGTTCTCTCGTCTTAAAGACTATATATTGTTACAGAAAATAATTAACGTTTAGGGAGATAAAATGACTAAAGCAGAAGAAGTGGGAGTTTGCTCGGAGAGATTGGAGCGCATTGGAGAGACCATGCGAAAACTAATAGATGAAAAGAAGATTCCTGGAACGGTAACTTTGGTAGCAAGAAAAGGAAAAATAGTACACTTTGAGACCAATGGGTTGCGTGATGTTGAAAGGAACTTGCCCATGGAAAAAGACACAATTTTTAGACTCTACTCCCAATCAAAACCCGTTACAGGTGTTGCTGTGATGATGTTGTTTGAAGAAGGACATTTCCTGTTAACGGATCCGGTATCAAAGTATTTACCTGAATTTTTAAACATGGAAGTCTATAAAGGTGAAGGAGATACTGAACCTGCATTACCCATCACCATACAGCAACTTTTAACACACACTTCTGGCTTAACTTACAGCTTCCTTCCTTCGCCGGTTGCAGGTATGTACGGAGAAAATGGTGTTGATGCCGGTCTTTCAAGGGATCCAACAGAAGTCAATCCAATGTTTATTCAACAATCAAATACTAAGCCTGCCAACCTTAAAGAATGGAGTGAATCTCTTGCAGAATTACCGTTGGTTTGTCAGCCAGGAACAGCTTGGAATTACAGCGTTGGAATGGATGTGCTCGGTCGTTTGATAGAGGTAATTTCTGGAATGACCTTTGGAGAATTCTTGGAGAAAAGAATATTTGCTCCTTTGGGAATGGAGGACACTGGATTTTACGTTCCAGAAGAAAAGGTT
>TARA_B110000438_G_scaffold303369_1_pt1 | contig 11334 bp, 13 predicted proteins | sample TARA_B110000438 | Tara Oceans TARA_B110000438 (sample SAMEA4398413) | marine metagenome | biome: Polar Biome; feature: [MES] marine water layer (ENVO:01000295) within the mesopelagic zone...; material: water (ENVO:00002006), including particulate matter (ENVO:01000060) such...
GAAAATATAGCAAAGAAAAAAGAAGATGAAAAGGAAGATATTAAAAACCAATTCAATTTATTAAACGATGAAAACCGCAAAATAGAGAGAGAAATGAAAAATCTTAAATTGGGCGAATGGAGTATAGGATTAAGTAAATCTATTTTTCAATACGACCCATCCATGTATGATAGAGAAGTACAAAACCAGCAGAGATTAAATCAACTATTGCAACAAAATGAAATCGCATTAAGTGCCGCCGAACAAAATAATCAAAACAACATGTTTTCATCCTTATCTGGCGCCGCTACTGATTTACTGATACAACAACAGGATGAACATGAAATACAAGATGAAATGTATGGAATGATGGACATTATGGGCGACGGAGAAGACATGGATAGCAGAGACGACCTTTATTAATTAAACCATATAAATATAAATTAATATGGTTTATCATATGGATATTTCAAGAACAAAAGATATTTTAGATTACTGGTTCTCAAAAGGACTATACACAGCCGATTACGACAAATGGTTTATGAAAAGCCAAGACTATGATGAAGAAATCAAAGAAAAGTTTGGTGATTTATTAAGAGAAGCTGAACAAGGTAAAGGTTTTGGTTGGCTTCATACAAAAGATAGTTATGTTGCGTATATTATATTGTTAGACCAATTTAGTCGTCATATTTATAGAGGTAGCGGCGATAGTTTTAAAAATGATAATGGGTGTATGTTATTTGTTGAATTGGGTTGGGAAATGTACAAAGAACAATTAAAAGGATATGAATTTATGTTTGCTTTTATGCCTTATATGCATACAGAAAATATGACTTATCAGAAAAGGGGCCAAGAGTATTTCGATAGACATAAAAGACTATATGGTAATGAAATCCGGCTATCCAGGACTTTGACAGATGAAAATCATCCATCGTATTCATCCAGAATGGGATGTATTCCTGAAAAAACAAACTATGATAAAGAATATGCTATGTTAAAATCCATGGAACCTCATGTTACTGGCCATAACGCAACCATGCACATGTTTGGTAGATTTCCAAAAAGAAATGTTGCTTTGGGTAGAGAAACTACTATTCAAGAAGAACAATATTTAAATCGCGAAGAAGTTAAAAAAAGACCTTATTAATATATATATGGCATGCTTACCATTATTTTGTTGCTCACATAGATTTAAACAACCATATATATTTATAGCTAGTCCTGATGATTTATTAATGAATGATATTACAACTATGTATCTTGATGATGATAGATATCAAATAATTGAAAAAAAAGCACATATTATTAAAAAATGTCGGAAATTTTATAATGTATGGAATTTTCGTATTATAAAAAATTTAACAGGCAGACACTATTTACTTGTTACCTCAAGCCAAGAGAGAAATAAATGGTATATTGTGTTATACGATAACAATTATATAAACATGTTACCTAAAAAAATTAGCAATAAAAAAGAGGTTTTAAAAATAGATTATTCTGTCGCATTAGAAAATAAAAAAAAAAGGGAGTTTTTCGATATACCCCTGGTTGATTAATATTTAGTCAATAATATATAAAAACTAATCTAAACTTATTTTATTATGGATAAGTCGGTTGTAAAAAATAATATAACTTCTTTCTCTATTTTATTATTTGTCATTTTATTTGCCATAGTTCAAATCCTATCGCCCGCGTTTTTATATAATGAGGATGGTTCATTAAGAGAATTTGGTTTAGGTACAAAGAAAAAGACGGTTTTACCCATATGGTTATTTGCTGTTATTATAGCAATTTTGGCATATTTATCTGTTTTGTATTATTGTAATTCACATTTCATATTTTAATATTATTATTATTGTTAATATTAATATTAAGTTAGCGACTTCCATTTATTTTTCATATCCTTACAATCCTGAAGCTTTAGCTTTGTCGCCCACACCTTTAGCTGTGTCGCCTGCTAAAGAACCGATTTCAGCACCTTTTGCAAGTACAGACTTTGATCTAACACAATTAATATTCATAATACCATTAAAAGATGTTGCTATAACTAAAGCAGTTGTTAAAAAGTACCAAACCATACTTGATACCATATCTTTAATAACTACTAAATTATACATTTTTTTCGCATTTTTTTCCCAACCTTCTTTAAAAATATTTGCTTTTGCGAGTCTTTTAAACTCCAAATCAAAATTACTATCGTGTCTTATTGTTGTGGGGGCATCTGGTTGTAATTCATTAATTAACATAGACGGGTCATTATAAATTTTATTTATTGTATCATTCCCTTGATTTTCACTTGTTTTTATCATACCATTAAATGTGCTTCTTAAACCAAAGGCAGAAGCTATTAAATAACCGATGGTGTTTGAAAATGGCGCTTTCCAACCAGGAAATTTATTTAGCAAAATATAAATTGTTCCTCCAAATATTAAATTGGGTACCAAAGTATAAAGTATAGCATTATATAATTGAATATCACCGCTACAATGTTCCCCTGTAGCCGCTAAATTAATAGAAAATTGTGACCATAGTATCACAATAACGGTCAAAAAGGAAAAAAGCATTGATAATTTTGTTCCAAATTTCTTAACACTATGGCGGTCACAAAATGCGAATCTTGCTATATAATACCATAATATAATCATCATAGTTGTCACCATAGAACTTGTTGGTGTGGCATTTTTTTCATTATTTTTTTTAATTTTATCAACAGAACTTACATTTTCAACTATTTCCGACATTTATATATTGTGCATAAATTTATTTCTTTTTTTAGATTTATTATTTAATGGACACTAAACCATCTCTTATAGAACCTGGGGCAAAATATTTTTTAAAGGAAACATTAAAAAAAGTTCATATTGACAAGACGACTTATGATAATAATTTATTGAATGTATTCTTATTTTCATGCTTTATATTTGTTACTTTCTTTATATTAAATTATAAATACAAATCAAAACCTAATAAAGAAGAAAAAAATGAAAAGGATAAAATGAAAAAAACATATATTCTTAATAGAATAAAACAATTAAGCGATAAAAAGAAAGCAGATTATGACAAAATGATAACAAATTTACCTAAATTTGAAAGTAATTTTGAATTATTACATAAAAAATTTTATAATGTTTAATATAAATGAATGATGAAAATAAGCTAAATAAGATAGTTACCGAATTTTATGTGTTAAAGGCAAAATATGAAGAAAAAATACAAGTTGAAAAGGCGCGAATAAGAAAAAATAAAGAAACCATCCATGAAAAAGTTAGTGAATATAGAAAATTTAAATATAAATGTGTTAATCCGGGGTGTGGAAAAACAGGTAAAATGGATTTTAAAATATATAGAAATCAACTTAAAGTTTCATGTCCTAATGAAGATAATCCGTGCGAATTATTAATAAATGTTAATTTGAATATCGTTAAAAATTACTATATTTATTATAGTGAAATTAAGAAAAAAATGGAAAATATAAAAGAAAAAATTATTAGAAAAAAGTTAGATTTGCTTTTTAATTTAGAGGAAGACGATGTTGTTTTACAAGAGTTTGAAAGAATTAAGGGAGATTTTCTTGAAGTTAGAAAAGAATTGAAAAAAATTCAAGATACTTTTGATGAAAGATTAAAATATCCTCATCAAAACGATGAAACGGGTGAGTTGGAAAAAAAATATATACGCGATGAAGTTGATAAACTAAATAAAGAAGTTAATAATAATATTGTTGAATTTAATGAAAGTTTGAAAAAAACGGGGTTGTCTGGTGACATAATGAGTTTTTATATAACAGATATTTTAGAAAAACAAAATCAAATTAGACAACTCAGATATTATAATGGTTTTAAAATTATTGAAACAAAAGTAACGCCAAAAAAAGAAATCGAATATTCTGTTTATAGTAAAGAAATCAGTTATAAAAATCAAGAAATTGTCAAAGAAAAGGGGAAAATAATTGAATATATGAGACCTAAAGTTGAGGAAACGTCAGATGATGATAGCGACGTAGAGTGGAGTCCACCAGAAGGTGTAATAAAAAAACCAAAACATCTTACAATTAAAATACCAACAGAAACATCACCAAAACCAAGTGGCGATGATGATAGTCCTGTTTATATCCCCGGTCAAACGGAACCAGAAAGTCCTGTTTATAATCCAACGTCGCCGACTTATAACCCTTATCATCCAACCGATGATTATGTACCACAATCGCCTACATTCGGACAAGACGAAAATCAACCAGAATCAGAATTACGAGAAATCAATCTTGATGAAATAACACCAGAAAAATAATATTCATATTTAATATATGAACCTGAATATCATGAAATTTTTAAACATACCTTTATTTATAATGGCCTTATCTCTTGGATTATTTGTTAGTTACATATCAGGACCAGAAGGCAATACTATTTATGTTTATCCTAATCCAGATAACCTGGATAAAATAAATTATAGAGACAACAGCGATACTTGTTATAAATTTTCAGCACAAACGATTAAATGTCCCGAAGATAAAAAAAAAATCAGGTCTTATAATGTTCAATAATATTATGTAAGTAAATAATATATGTATATTAGAAGATTATTAAATGGGGCATTTGGTAGAGGGATTATTTCTATATTATTAGGTTTAGGACTCGCTACATTATTTAGAAAAGTATGCAAAGATAGAAATTGTTTAATATTTAAGGCCCCCGGAATTGATAAAATAGAAAATCAAATATTTGAATTTGATGATAAATGTTATAAATTTAAGAAGAAAGCCACCAAATGTGATAAAAATAAAAAAATTGTTGATTTTGCGTAATAATTTATTTTTACCAATATTTGTAATTCTATATATGAATGGAACTACAAGTATTTCCGCTTTGCCAAACGACGCCACACAAAATAAAGTTGTATTAAATGTTACCGAAGACCCTTTAAAATCTTCTCCGCAGGGACCTCCCCCCATGGCCTTACAAAACAATAATTTATTACCGGCGGCAACGGCACCATCTCCTGCACAAGTTCCCATGCAACAGATGTCAGCAGATAATGCACATGCTATAACAAACGCATTAAGCAATACTATGCCAACTGGTATGCCTAATAGAGATATTCAAATGGATACCCAACAACAACAAGACCCTTATATGAATCCAAATTATATCCCCGAAACCGAAATGAATGATTATATTGAAAATGATGATACATTATATAATATGATGCATCAAGGTAAATCCGATGAACGCGAACAAGATAGACTGGACCAAATATACGAAGAATTACAAATACCATTAATGGTTATGGTTTTATATTTCTTATTTCAAATGCCTTTTGTTAAAAAACATATGCAAAGATTATTACCTTCGTTATTTACGAAAGATGAGAATCCTACATTTGGTGGTTATTTATTTAAAACCGCTTTATTTGGGGGAACATTTTATGGTATTATTAAAGCCACAAAATATTTGAGTGAAATGTAATTATTAAAAAAATTGATTTAATATTAAATATAAATTAATATTAAAAATAATGACCTCAACCTACAAAATACAAGTATTTGATGACGGAAATCAAGAATACGAACAAATTTCTAATATTTGGCATATTACCGACACAGTTCAACGCGGAGGCAAATTAATTTTGCGAAATGTCCAAGACCCTTCTATAGTAATTAATACCATATCTGCTTGGAAAGTATTAAAAATTACACCACCCCCACCGAATAGCGATTATTTCTTCCAACAATAGACAAACTCTTGTCCTCTTCTATCATCACTTTTCATATTACTTCCTACTCTTTTACTAATCATATAATCTTCTTTTTTAGTACAAGCTTTCCATTTCTTTTTAATTTTATCATACATCAAATCCGGCACATTCAAACACATCCATTTTCCTTTCGGTAAATGTTTGTATATTTCTTTGATTGTCGGTATTAAAAATGTATCATAAAATCCATCATTTTTTCGTCTTTTATCATTCGCACTATGGGCTTGTTTAATTTTCTTTGTACCCTCATAATTTTTCATATGTTCATACAATTCCAAATACTCATATGGGGGAGATGTAAACACAAAATCATAATCTAACTTGGAATAATTCACAGTTTCAGCTGGTTGAAAAAACAGTTTCACTTTACTTTTTGTATGTTTCTTTACTGTTTTTATTATCTTATTATAACCCTTCTTTAAAGATTTATTACTATCGATCCCAATATAATCTATATCCGCTGCTAATGCCGCGGTCATCCTTGAACCCCAACCGGCTGTAAAATCCAAAACCTTTTTCGCGTTGTATTTTTTATACATTTGTAGAGCTGCTGCTGTTCTCATACTACTTAATGTTCCCCACGATAGAGCAATAGCACTACGATATGCGTGTAATAAATTATTGGTATAAGGTCCTTTATAAAGTCTATTGGCGAATTTCTTTAAGGTTTTTCTTGTTTTTTTATCTCTCCATCGTTCAATTAAAGATTTTCCTCTATATTTTGTTCTTACTCTTAATTTCTCTGTTCCATAATTAACAATTTCTAAACCGTTAAGTGAGCGAGGATTGGTAGTGGATTTAAGTTTGATGAAATCGGCGATTGCTTCTTTCTTTGTGATATTTTTGTATGGGTATTTATTTCCTTTGTATTTACGCGTCTTTTTCTTGCGTCCTCCTCCCCCTTGTTCATCATCTGAATATGGTGGAGTAGTTTCATCCGACATTGAGTCTTCTGGAAATTTATCATATTCATCGCGAAAATCTGTTTCTGACAGATACAAAAAAGTATCGTTCGCTGGTATTTCTGGTTTATTTGATATACGAAATTTAATACGTTTCGCGCCGCTCGCCATTACCTTTATTTCTGCAATTATTCCATATTCTCTAAAGTTAGAGGCTGCTCTGTCTTGCTGTCTCCAAATATCACCTTTTATTATCTCTCTATCCCCACCTCTTTTTTTACGAGTTCTCTTATTTTTCTTTGTATATTTTTTTCTTAATTTCATTTTAATATATTAATTACTTATATTTAATATATTAAACACTCATCATTAGTCCTGCTCTTCCACTTTTAATTACCAATACATTATATCTTTCTTCAAAGACCTTCATATCATAATTATATGAATTCAAAGAACCCGTATTTTTACGAAAACCAATAGGATTAGAACTTGCATCACAAATATATTCTACTAAAGCCCCCATTGGATTGAATGGTGGTTCAATTGTATTGTATTCTAAACTTACTTGAGCAAATCTATTTACATTCATGGCGCCAGACGGTTGATATTCTCTTTTATTACTATTTAACCCAAATTGATAAACATATAAACCATCTTTTGCTCCTCCGGTAGAACGCATGTATTTTTCAATATAATTGAAAATTCCAGAATCTAACATTTTTTCTCTATATACGCCACCCATAAGAATGCCTATTTCCGATAAAATTTCTTTTTGATTGTGTGCGTATGTTCCTATTGAACCGGTAATATGAAAACTATTCGGATTGGGTATTTCATTACCTTCTAAAAGAGGCATATCTTCATTTAACGCTTGTGGTTGGACATTTGTATAAGCCCAATTGGTATAATTTGACCATTCATTTCTTAACAAAACGTCACTACGCCTAAAACGAAACATATAACCTGACAATAAATCACGACTTTCCATTTCAATAGTTTTAGAACCGGCTTGTCCTAAAAAGTTATATTCTTTAACTTGTTTCAGTAAAATTGTATGTGAATTAGACGCCATCATTCTTCTTTCTTCTTGTCCTAAAAATATATAAGTTCCTATTAAATGAACATCACTATTCCAATCATTTCGCGATTGATTATATAATTCCTGGCTGGCTGCTACATCTTGGGGCGCTTGTAAAAAACGCCACAATTGATTATCTAAATCGTTCGGATTTGGTGCGATGCGATAACTAATACAAGTATCATTTTGAATATCGGCAATATTATTTATAGTATATAATTGAAAAGTAGGTCTAAAAGTTAAACGAATACTAACCTCTTGGTATTGTAAAGCAACTAATGGTAAAGCCATTTTACTTGATTCGCAAAAGAAAGCATCAAGAGGAATATAAATCTTTCTTGACCTTATACTTGGCTCAACTCCACTTTCGTCAATATACATAGAATTCGGATAAACATTTATATTTCCGTTAGCACTCGCCGGGTCATTTATATCGGGAATATTTCCCGTCATTCTATTCCATAAATCTTTTTTAGCACCTGTAAAATCCCTTTCCTTAACACAACTCAAATATTCACCAGAATATTTGGCTAAAGTAGTACCTCCTGTATATATTTCTACTTCTTGTATCATATTAGTACCCAATTCCTCTATCCATCTAAATTCATAAGGTATTAAATTTCTTCCCAATTGGTTCTCTCCTTTATAAAGCAAAGGACTGTAAATGTTTGGTAATGTTACACAAACATATGTATCATATAACATTTCAGCATATCTTGGTATTTTAAAATCTAAAATGGTGGGAGTAGTGTAATTTAATACCCTATTACCTTCAAAATCTATTCTAAATCTTTGTAAACCAAAATTTGTATGCTTTTTAAAAGTGGCTTTAAAAAAAGTTTTTTTTGGATTGCCGTGAATAACAATATTTTCGTTTCCGGCAGCAGTTAAATTCATTAATCCTCCTGTCATATCTAATAAAATATTTAGATATTAAAATTTTAAATCGTGATATAGTTAATTATATTAAATTAATTATGTCAATAATTAATATATGAACGTTGAAAGAATAACAATTATTGGCGGATGGGTATTATTTACTTGTTCTGTTGCATTTCTGGGAACTTTTTATATTCAAAGAGAATTAGCAAAAGGTCCGGAATTAGCTTTAAAATATGTCGATATGATCAAAAATGAAGCATTTATTGGGAATAAAGTAGTTGAAGGTTTCGCTTCTGCTTTATCATATAAAGAAATGGTTAATCAACCTCTTATAAATTTTTATATAGCAAGTAGTTACAATACTTGTTGTACGGGAGAATTTCAAAATGGTTATGTTGATTTAAAAGCATTAGCGGCTATTTTAAATCACGGGGTTAGAGCAATTGATTTAGAAGTATATATGTCACTTGAAGGACAACCTATTGTTGGTGCCGGAATTCATCCACAAATTAATTCAAAAATCGCTTGTAGAAAACATAAATATGATTCTAAAGGAACATATAATCACATAACGGTTAATGAAGTTTTTGGACTTATTAAAGGATTAGCATTCTCAGGCCCACCAAATAGTAACGACCCACTTTTTATTAATTTAAGAATTAAAGCTTCTGGAGATAAAGATAATTTATATTCAATATTAGCCGATTTAATTAATACACATTTTAAAGGAATGTTATTAGGAGCTGCTTATTCTAAGGAAGGAAGTAATAAAATGACAGGTAAAAATTTAGCACAAACGCCATTAAAGGAGTTAAAAAAGAAAATCATTATTATAGTTGAAGATTTTTGTGACGATTATAAACAAAACAAAAAATTTTATCCACTTGTAAATTTATCACCCACAACATCGGCAGCACCTAAAGGGAAAATTCGCGTCGAAACAGGATTTAGTGTTGCTAATAATGTAAGTATTAGTGAATTTAAAAAAGACAATCAACTGTCTTTATGTATGACCTATCCAATTAATAATCATAATCTTTCTACTGTTGATAATTCTAATTGGCAATCTCATCAGTCTTATGGTTGTCAATTCGTTTTTATGAATTATAGTAAGTTATCAGACCCAACACAAGCAGGACAACGTATGAAAACATATAATAAAAAATTTCGTGGGAAAGGTAGTCAAATTATATTAAAACCAGCCAACCTGTTATGGAGGCCAAGAAAAATACCTATGCCAAAACCTATGAATAAACCAGAAGAAGACCCAAGTGTTCCACAGAAAAGATGTAATGAAATTACAGGCGAATGCACAGAAATGTAAATATATTAATTATCTCAGTAATTAATATATATGCCCAAAAACCCAGATATATGTACCAAACAAATGACTTTTGAAGAATGTGAATTGGCTATTGTGCGACACGCGGTTCAATTAATAGAAGAAAAATCAGGCAAAAGAAAAATAAATACACCGGAAATTCAAGATATTATACGAATAGTAGAAGAATTTTTACAAGAAACAAAAAGAATATGTTATGGGGGAACCGCTATTAATAACTTATTACCCATATACGAACAGTTTTATAATAAAGAGGTTGAACTACCAGATTATGATTTTTATTCTCCGGATCCTTTAAACGATGCTAAAAATTTAGCAGATATTTATTATAAAAAAGGTTATACTGAAGTTGAAGCAAAATCCGGAATGCATCCAGGAACTTTCAAAGTATTCGTAAATTATATACCTGTTGCTGATATAACCTTTTTACCTAAACAATTATATAAAACTTTAATGGACGATTCATTAAGTGTTAATAGAATTATGTATTGTTCTATAAATTATTTGAGAATGTCTATGTATCTTGAATTATCGCGTCCGCAAGGCGACGTAAGTCGTTGGGAAAAAGTTTTAAAAAGATTAAGTTTATTAAATAAACATTATCCGTTAAGAGGTAGAAATTGTTCTATCGAGTCTATTCAACGTTTATTCGAATATGGTATGAAACCAAGCATTATTAAACGAACTAAAAAAGGGGGTAGTAAAACCATAAGAGAGGAAGATATATTTTTAGATAAAATTGAAGATAGGATTTTCTTTGTAGTTAAAGATACTTTAATTAATCAAGGGTGCGTTTTTTTTGGAGCATTCGCCAATAGATTGTATTTAACAGAAAACAAAAAATTAAAAAAAATAAAAGTTCCCAAAATTCCAGATTTTGATGTATTATCCGAAGACCCCACAGCTTGTGGCAGAATTATTAAAGAACGATTGAAAGATATTGGAATTATGGATGTTGAAATTATTGAACATGAAGGTATCGGAGAAATTGTCGCACCCCATTATGAAATAGTCGTTGGCGGCGAAACAGTTGTTTTTATTTATGAACCTCTTTCTTGTCATAGTTATAATGAAATAAGAATAGACCAACAATTCATTAAAATTGCTACACTTGATACTATGTTAAGTTTCTATTTAGCATTTTTATACAGCAATAGAAGTTACTATGATGAACAACGTATTTTATGTATGTGTGAATATTTATTTGGAGTTTTAGAAAAAAATAGATTAAACCAAAGTCACGGAGTTTTAAGGAGGTTTAGTATGGATTGTTATGGAACAGCTCACGCTAAAGAAGAATTATTGGCTGAAAAATCAAGAAAATTTAATGAATTAAAAGATAAAAAAAATACTGAAGAGTATGAATGGTATTTCTTAAGATATTTACCGGGGAAAGA
>TARA_B110000438_G_scaffold171868_2_pt1 | contig 11317 bp, 8 predicted proteins | sample TARA_B110000438 | Tara Oceans TARA_B110000438 (sample SAMEA4398413) | marine metagenome | biome: Polar Biome; feature: [MES] marine water layer (ENVO:01000295) within the mesopelagic zone...; material: water (ENVO:00002006), including particulate matter (ENVO:01000060) such as......
GGTGAGACATAAGCGACTTTCAAGAACCAATTTTTTATAAGAGGTAAAAATATGAATAAGATTTTAAACAGAATAGTTGAAGATAGGTCTGCACTATTATTGATTGGAGCATTAGTAGTTTCTTCATTTGCGTTTGACGTAAATGCAGCAGATGCATCTGACGTAGAATCAGTAACAATTATCGGGTCTAAAGATGACGTTAAGGATTTAGCAGGCTCTGGTGCTGTTATATCTAATGAAGACCTTCAAAAAGCAATGGATACAGATATTGCAAAGATTTTATCTGCTGTTCCAGGCATGTTCATGAGAACAGAAGAAGGTTATGGACTTAGACCAAATATTTCAATTAGAGGAACAGCTATAGAGAGATCTGGAAAAGTAACAATTATGGAAGATGGTGTTCTGGTAGCTCCTTCCCCATATACTTCTTCTGCAGCTTACTACTTTCCAACAACTGGAAGAATACATTCTGTAGAAGTCCTAAAAGGACCAGCTGCAGTTTCACAAGGGCCACAGACAATTGGTGGTGCAATCAACTTAATAAGTACTCCAATTCCTGAAGTTAATTCAGGTAAATTTGTTCAAGAACTTGGACAAAACGGAATGTCTAGAACTCATGCATATTATGGAGCTACACAAGGTGCATTTGGTGCTTTAGTGGAAGTTCATGAACATTCTAGTGATGGTTTCGATAAAATTGCTCATGTTGGTGGAGATACAGGTTTTGATAAATCTGACTTAATGCTTAAAGCAAGATATGAGTCTGGAAATCACTCTTTAACATTCAAAATGGTTGATATAGATGAAACTTCAAATCAATCTTATGTAGGCCTTTCTCAATCAAGTTTTATGTCAAATGCTAGATTAAGATATATGGCTACAGCGTATGACAAAATGATGAATGATGGTGAGCAAACTTCATTAACTTATGTTGGTGATTTTGATAATTTCGATGTTGTATTTACTTCATGGAGTAATGATTACCATAGAGATTGGTTCAAAGTTAGTGACTTTAATAATGATTCAGAGCATGGCCAAAGAGATGATATCAATGAGTTAATTAGTGATGCTAATAATGGTAGTGCTAATGCACAAGCTATCCTCGATGGTGAACTTGCAGTTGAAATCGAATATAAACATAACAACAGATATTACACAAATGAAGGGTATCAGTTTAATGTATCTACAGATATTGGTATTCATGCCTTAACTGTAGGTTACAGAGATATGGAAGATTCAGAAAGTAGAGTTCAAGCATACGAATATGCTGATCAATCTGCAAAATCACTTTCAGCACTATATGGGTATAGAGGACTAGGTGGAAGTAATAATAGATTAAGAGAGTCTAGTGCAACATCATACTATCTAGAAGATACTATGGATTTTGGTAAGCTTGCAGTCACAGTTGGCTACAGATCAGAGGATTATGATCAGCGTCACAGAAGATGGGAAGAAGGCGCAGGACCAAATCTAACTGCAGTAAGAGAAACTATTGTTAGAGATACATTCGCTGCGAATGATCATACAACTTCAAGTTTAGGAGCTACATACGAGCTTAATGAGAACATGGTATTAGTAGCTGGGTTCCATCAAGGTATGACTCCAATGTTTGGAGCTGATCCAGAAGAAGCTGATAACACTGAGTTTGGTGTCAGATATTCTGAAGGTTCAACTAATATAGAAGCTTTCTACTTTTCAAGTGAATACTCAAACTTAGCTGCTGAATGTACTCTTGTAAGTGGAGCATCTTGTGATGCAAATGAATCCGCTGTCTTTAGTGGTGGAGCTGCTGATGTTAGCGGTCTTGAATTTAACGGTTCATGGATATTTGAAGGCGACAACGGAGTAACTTATCCTATAGCAGTAACTTACACATCAACAGATTCTGAATTTTTAAATAGTTCAGATAGTGATTACTTTGGAACAGTTGCAGCAGGTGATAGCTTGCCATATATTCCTGATTCACAGATGTCTTTAGTTGCTGGTTTCATTACTGATAATGGACTTAGCGGCAATATGAGATTAGTAAGTGTTGGAAGCTCTTGTTCGCTAGCAGCTTGTGGAACTTATAATCAAATCGAAGAGCATAGTTATGTAGATCTAAATCTAAGAAAAGCAGTCACAGAAACAGTGAATGTATATATGATTATGGAAAATGTTTTTGATAGTGAAGATATTATTTCAAGAGCACCTTCAGAAGGCGCAAGATCACAGAAGCCAGCAACTTTGAAAGTTGGTTTTTCAATGAATTTCTAATTTAACTTAGATCTTAAAAAGGTGAGTAGAAATACTCACCTTTTTTTTTGAAAATACCTGATGTTTATGAATGAGGGTATGCAAATTCAATAGTAATAAAGTACAATTACGTTCCATAATGGGGCTATAGCTCAGCTGGGAGAGCACCTGCTTTGCAAGCAGGGGGTCCGCGGTTCGATCCCGCGTAGCTCCACCATTTTTTATAATAAACATATATATATTTCATATGTTTATTTATGTTCTTTTTTTGTTATATTTATAATATTAAAAATTTATATAGTGTTTGTTCGTAGGAGGAAAACCACAAATGAGTAATGAAAGCGAAGGTAAATGTCCGGTAATGCATGGGGCTGCAACTACAAATAATAGTGCAAGCAGCACGTCAGTTCGTGATTGGTGGCCAAATAATCTAAACCTCAATATTCTTCATCAACATGATAGTAAATCAAATCCTATGGAAGAAGAGTTTGATTACCAAGAAGAATTCTCAAAAATAGATTACGACGGATTAAAAAAAGATTTAAACGCATTAATGACAGATTCACAAGATTGGTGGCCAGCTGATTATGGGCATTATGGTCCTTTTTTTATAAGAATGACCTGGCACGCAGCTGGAACTTATAGAAGTACAGATGGAAGAGGTGGCGGTGGAACAGGTGCTCAACGATTTGCACCTCTAAATAGTTGGCCTGACAATGGGAATTTAGATAAAGCAAGAAGGCTGCTTTGGCCAATTAAACAAAAATACGGTAAGCAAATTAGCTGGGCGGATCTATTAATTCTTGCTGGTAATGTGGCTATAGAATCTATGGGCGGTAAAACATTTGGTTTCAGTGGTGGTCGTCCGGATATATGGGCTCCTGAAGAAGATATTCATTGGGGACTAGAAAAAGAATGGCTTGAAAATAATAGATACGAAAGTAATGATGATAGAGAGTCGTTAGATATGCCGTTAGGCGCTGTTCAAATGGGTTTAATTTATGTTAATCCACAGGGCCCTGATGGAAATCCAGACCCGCTTGCAAGTGCTCATGATGTTAGGACTACCTTTGGTAGAATGGCAATGAATGATTATGAGACTGTTGCACTAGTTGCCGGTGGGCATACTTTTGGAAAAGGTCATGGAGCTGGTCCAGATGATAACGTTGGTGTTGAACCAGAAGGTGGAGCTCTTGAAAAAATGGGATTAGGTTGGTTAAGTTCTTATGCATCAGGTAAGGGTAGGGATACTATTACTAGTGGATTTGAAGGGGCTTGGACTGCAAATCCTACTCAATGGGATAATGGTTATTTTGATTTATTGTTTGGTTATGAGTGGGAACTTGTTGATACTCCTGCAGGTGCTAAAGTTTGGCATGCTATAAATCCAAAAGATGAAGATTTAGCTCCAGATGCTGAAGATGCATCTGTAAAAGTACCAACAATGATGACAACAGCAGATATAGCGCTTCGCGAAGATCCTGAATACAAAAAAATCTCTAAGCATTTCCATGAAAACCCTGAAGAGTTTGCTGATGCTTTTGCAGAAGCTTGGTTTAAGTTGCTTCATAGAGATATGGGACCTAAAACAAGATATATGGGTCCTGAAGTTCCTGATGAGGAAAGAATATGGATGGATCCTGTTCCGTCTGGAAAAACAGACTATGACGTTGATTCAGTTTCTGTAAAAATAAAAGAAAGTGGCCTGACAATCCAAGAGATGGTTGAAACAGCTTGGGCAAGTGCCTCTACTTACCGAGCATCTGATATGAGAGGTGGTGCAAATGGATCGCGAATCAGATTAGAGCCTCAGAAAGATTGGGAAGTTAATAAGCCAGAACAGCTTCAAAAAGTTTTGAGTGTTTATGAAAATATATCTGATGAAACAGGTGCATCAATTGCAGATGTAATAGTTTTAGCTGGTAATGTTGGAATTGAAATGGCAACTGGATCTAAGGTTCCGTTTATGCCGGGAAGAGGCGATGCTTCTCAAGATCAAACCGATGCAGATTCATTTGCTGTTCTAGAACCTCACTCTGACGGATTTAGAAATTTCCATAAGTCAGGTATCAATGTTTCACCTGAAGAAATGATGTTGGATAAAGCACAATTATTAGGCCTTACAGCTCCTGAAATGACTGTATTGCTTGGTGGAATGAGATCTTTAGGAATTAGTTCTAATGGTTATGGCGTATATACAGATAATGTAAATACTTTAACTAATGATCATTTTAGTACTCTATTAGACATGTCAGTAGAATGGAAACCAAATGGAACTGGTAACTCATACGAAGGCTTTGATAGAGTTTCAGGAGAAAGTATTAGAACTGCATCACGAGCAGATCTTGTTTTTGGATCTAACTCGCAATTAAGAGCTTTGGCTGAGGTTTATGCCTCACATGATGCTAAAGATAAATTTACAAATGACTTTATATCTTCTTGGAACAAAGTCATGAATGCAGATCGCTTCGATACTTAAGAAATTTAAATTTGGGTGATTTAGAATCACCCAAATATTTATCTTTATTTCTCAAATCAGATAATACGACTATAATCCTCATACTATGGACAGAGAGTTATGGAAAGAAATACAACATGAGATACATCTTAGAGTTGATGCCGAGCCTTCTCTTGGGTCTTTTTTATATTCTCTAATACTATCTCAAAGAGATCTGCTTGCAGCGGTAGCTTCGATTCTTGCATCTAAATTACACAGCGACGCATTGTCAGCTATGGATATTAAGAAATTTATACTAGATGTATATAGAGATTGTGATGATATTGAGCTATCACTAGAAGCAGACTTAAGATTTTTTAAAGCTAATGACCCAGCTTGTAATTATATTTCTACGCCCTTACTTTTTTACAAAGGATTCTTAGGCTTAGCAACATATCGTGCAGCTAATTGTTTATGGGAAAACGATAGACATACTATGGCTTTATTTCTTCAAAATAGAGCATCAGAAGTTTTTGGAGTTGATATCCATCCAGCTGCAAAGATTGCTGGAGGTGTAATGATTGATCACGCTACTGGAGTTGTTATAGGTGAAACAACTGAGATTGAAACTCAGGTATCAATATTTCAGGGAGTAACTCTTGGTGGTAAAGGTTATGAATCTGGAAAACGACATCCTAATATCTCAAAAGGTGCTTCAATCTATGCTGCAAGCACAATCCTTGGAAACATAACAATTGGAGAAGGGGCTGTAGTAGCTGCAGGAAGTTTAGTTTTAAAGGATGTAGCTAATAATACTACCGTTGCAGGCGTTCCTGCAAAAGAGACATCTGGTTAGATTTATAGGACTCTTCTGTCTTTAAGCGGCATTAAATTTTTGTATCCTTGATACAGATACAACATGCCAACCACAAATATATTTACAAAAAACTGGCTCATCAATAACTGAGTTGGAAGTAAGGTACTGTTCAAAATTCCAAAAAATTCAATACCAAAAATTCCTAAAATAGAAAAGCCGACAATTACAGCATACATATAACGTTTACCTTGTAGTAATGTTGCAGTAAGAGAGCTTAGAAGAGTGATAGAAACAGCAAATGCTATTATCTCATTATAAGAAAACTGAGCAAGGAAAAACAGAACTGAGCCTGAGACTATTATAGTGAAAAGCATTTGGAAGAAAGAAAATACTTTGATATCTGAAGTTATGATCGGATCATATTTTATATAGAATTCTTTTGGATCTTTTTCCTCAATACAATCTTCAGGTCTCCAGTATGTTCTTGAGTACCATATTTTAATTTTATCACTAAGCTTTTTAGTCTTAATAGTATCTTTAATCATGTTTGTATAAACTTGAGTATTAGCCCATATAGGATTAAAACTTTTTAAGGCACTCACTGTTCCATAAACAGGAGTAACGTCTTCAAGTCTTGCAGTATAAGTGCCAAACATTCGATCCCAAATAATAAAAACACCACCATAATTGGCATCTATGTACTCTTTATTTTTAGCGTGATGTATACCGTGATTCATAGGCGTAATAAAAATCTTTTCTAAGAACCCTAAATGGCCTATATGTTCTGTATGAACCCAAAATTGATAGACCAGATTAATACCAGCAACAGTTACAAAGACTTCTCCTGGAACTCCAAGAATTATCATTGGCATATAAAAAATCCATTTCCATAACCATCCAGTACTTGTCTGTCTTAATGCTGTTGCAAGATTATAATCTTCTCCATGATGGTGAACACTATGAGTTGCCCATAAAATTTTTATTTCATGATGCATCCTATGCATCCAATAATATGATAAATCATATAAAAGGAAGGCTATTATCCATGTAAGAGGATTCTTCATTGATAAAAGGCCAACGTTTAAATACTTGCCTATATAGACAAAAATAAGACTCTGAACTCCAAGATTCAACATAGTAGGGTATCTACTTATCATACCCAGTGAGATGCTAGTAAAGGTATCATTCAATCTGTACGTATCTTTACCTACGAACCTACCATAACAGTACTCGATAATTATCATTAGAAAAAAGACAGGCACAGCAAATGTGATAATTGACGACTTATCGGTAACAATAGCTGCAGTTTCTTCTAACATATAATTCTCCTGTAGAGATTTTAAGGATTAGCCTTTAAATAAGCAAGCGCGCCTAATGCATTAGCATATTCTCTTTTACTTTCATAAACACCATGAATTTTGGCTAAGTTGAGTCTTTTATCAATTCCATCTTTGACTGATTGAAGTAAAGACATTCTTCCAACGAAATATACTTTATCAACTCCAATGAGAAGGGCATTTAAATATGAAATTGTACCAATAACTTCACCAACCATATTTGATATAGACGCAGCAATATCTTTATCTGATTGATTTGTTATTTGCGCAGCTTTAGAAAAATTTGAAGCAGTTATTTCTGGATGTAAGGCTCCAATATCATTCACAACCTCTCCAATTAAGGCATCGAGATTGTTTCTGTTGCCTTGAATAGCCAAATTATCAATCTCTTCAGCAGAATTATTCTTTATTATTAAATTAGATAATCCTTTAAGAGTCCCGCCACCAACAGATATCCCGCCCAGATGATTAAATTGTTCATTAAAGAAGGCTACACAAGCTGTTCCAGTTCCTGCGCTAGTGACTAAAAAAGATTCATCTTTAATTCCATAAATTTCTCGCGCCCCAAGCCCAATGGCCTGAACTTCATTTACTTTAATAAGAGGTATTTCTTTGAAATAATCATCAAGATCACTAGATTTACCGCCAGTCACTGCTATCTTTTTAACTTCATTTATTTTTACATCAATATAGTTAAATATATTTATTATAAAGTCTTCGTTTATTTCTTCAGAAGGTAATGAAAAGAATTGATTTTTACTCTCTTTGCATACAATTATGTCAGTATTAGTAATTCCAAAATCAATAGCTACAAGCATAGTTGTTTACAAAGCGTAATCACTCTCAAAGTGTTGATTCTGAATATTTTTCAGGCCACATCATTGGTACTTGTTGCTGAGGATTAAAAACATTTGGACCTAATGCTGGAAATGCCTCCGAGGCTGCATTTATTTCTTCCTGTTTTAAATACTCACTAGGAACCAGTTTTAATACATCAAGGCCTCGAGTGATTTCTGTGCCATAAATATACCCATCATAATAATAGGCCGACCAATAACCACCAGTAATAAGAATATCTTTATCTATGGGACCTCTATCAAAATATGCTATTTCTTTGGGGTTTGTAGAATCCGTAAAGTCCATTACTGATATGCCACCTTGATACCAGGCTTGAACAAAAATATCTCTTCCTGGTATTGGAATTATTGAGCCGTTATGCGCAACACAATTTTCAGTTTCAACTTGTGGTGCAGGCATTTTATAGTGGCTCCTAAACTCAAGTTTATTGTCTACGATGTCATAAATGGCATCAGCACCCCAATCCAAAGGATCCCATGCTCTACATCTTGCTCGACCTCCGCCACCCCATTCATCGGTAAATATTATTTTAGTGCCATCGTTATTGAATGTAGCTGAATGCCAATAAGCAAATCCAACATCAGTAACAACATCTAATCTTTGTGGATTATACGGATCAGTTATATCAAAAAGAATTCCATTTCCTGAACAAGCTCCCGCAGCAATATTTGCTGAAGGAAATACCGTAATGTCATGACATTGATCAGTCCTTTTTGTATCTTGCGTATCATCTCCGTGATCTCCTCCATCCCATAAACCACCAAGGGCACCAGTTTCAGGATCAGCAAATACAGTTGGACTGCTAACTATTCTAGATTTAGATGGATCAGATATAGGAATTTCAATAATATCAATTCTAAACAAAGCAGTTCTATTATCTCCTGGAACATTACCAATACATTGCTCCATTTCCTCTTCATCTCTAACACTTGATGTCCCAGAGTTGTATACGATTACTTTTCCGTCTTTTGTAGGACCTGATATTACAGAGTGAGTATGCGAACCTCTGCAAGTTTGAACGGCACCTACTTGTCTAGGATTTTCAAGATCTGCGATATCAAAAATTCTTATACCTCTAAATCTCTCAGAACTTGCATCTCTTCCAACTCCATCGGAGCCGCAGTCAATTCTGCTTCGAACTTGCTCAACAGACATTATTAATAAATCACCAACAATTGAAACGTCACCCTGTCCACCAGGACAGACTATTGATGAAATGAGATTTGGAATTCCATCATCTTCGATTCTGTACATGTTAAAACCATGATAATTACCAGCAACTAGAAGATCGTCTCTAAATGCCATATCAGTATTAGCAAAACTAAGAATAGGAGATCTGAGTGATTTGGATTTCTCTAATGTTGTTTGCTCTTTATCTTCGTCAACATCTTTTGTTGGATCTTCTATCCCTTTCGAGCCAGGATTTTCTGGATCAAAAAATCCAGTAGGTTTCTTTAACGATGCTACTAATTCAAGATTTAATATTGCTTCGTCTGCAAAAAATAAACCAGCTGATAAACCAGATCTTGGATCATCAGATAAATTTACGGCTATAGCATTCATTCTCTCAATTTCGACGCCTTGATCGTTAATTAGGTCTGAAACAAATTCACTTAATAATGGATCATATGCCGATCCTGGATATTTTTTTAATTCTTCAACCATCTCTAAAGCACCATCATGATGGGATATCATTAATTGAAGGAATAATCTGTCAAAATCAGTACTTTCTGAATTTTCAAGATCATTGAGTTGCTTAGGAGTAGCCATACCTGCCATTTCCATATGCATATGATGATCATGAGACATATTAGGTTTTATTTCTTCACGAGATTGAAGCCAGCTTTCCATAAAATTTATTTCGTCTTCTTGAGAAACATCAATTCTGTTAGCTAAATCAACGATTATTTCATTATTTGTTCTTTTATTAGCAAGTTTAGACATAAGAATGGCTTGTTGGTGATGAACAATCATTCCTTCAAGAAACTTTACATCTGCTTCAACATATTTTGCACCAGCTATATTAGCTGCAATATTTGGGTCAAGTATTTTAGACATTTCTCCTGGAGCACCTGGTTGAATAATTGGAGCAACATTAGAATTGTTATCTGCGATAACAACTTGTATAGAAAATAAAGCAAATATAGATAAGAAAATATATTTATGTGTCATGTTTTTCATCTTCATCCACTTCTTTTGATTGTCCTTCAATAATATTTTTTTTTGAAGGTTGATTTCCAAACCTATTTATCCTGTTATTCCTATTAGTTTGTTTTTTTGAAGCTTTTATTTTCCCTAAGTTAAAGAAAACAAAAAGAGACAAGACGGCAAGACCACCAAAAATTATTGAATTCATTATCTACTTCTGATTTTTGATAATAGACGAAGTATTTCTAAGTAAAGCCAAATTAATGTAACCATTAATGAGAAGGCTCCATACCACTCCATATACTTAGGTAAACCCTTTTCGGCACCATCTTCAATAAAATCAAAATCTAAAACTAGAGATAAAGAGGCAATACAAACTATAAATAAGGACAAGCCAATACTCATTAAAGAACTATTAGTAGGTGATAAAAGACTGATACCAGATCCAAAGAAGCTCATTATAAAACTCACTAAATAAAGTATTAATATGCCCCCCATACCTGCGAAAATCATAAGTTTAAAGTTCTCAGTAGGCTGAATTAAGCCACTTTTATAACAAACTAATAAAGATGCAAGAATACCAAATGTAAGACCTATTGCCTGGATAGCGATACCATCAAATTGATTTTCGTACATTAAAGTTATGCCACCAAGAGCTATTCCTTGAGCTAACGCATACAAAGGTGCTGTTGATCCTGCCTTTTCTTTACTTCTAAATATAGTAACCATTGCAAGAATAAAACCTACTATTGCAGCTGGTAGAACAAGTGATGGTATATTCCATCCAATTGCAGCTCCTGCAAAGCAAAGACCTAAAAGTATTCCTGTTTTATTAACAGTTCCATCAAGTGTCATTCTTTCGCTTAAAGGGAGGCTCTCTGAGTTACCTTCAAAACCTCTAGTGAAAGCTGGATTGGCTGATCTGCCAAAAGTATTTAATGCTGAATGTTTAGACATGTTATTTTTTCTCCATAATAAGAGGTTATATTAGATAGGTATGGTCATAAAGACAAATTTAAAGAGGAGTTAAAGGTTTTCAATCCACTTTCTAATCAACTCAGTACCTTCTTTATGTTCCAAGGCTCTCCCAGATTCTGGCATCATTATTCCAGGATCAAGAGAGTGCATTCTATAAACAAGTATTGAGCTATCTGGTTCACCTGGAACAATCGAATATTTTAAATTATTACTAGCTCTTCCAGCTGCAATCGGCTTTTTATAAAAACCTAAGTGTATTTCTCTGTTTTCTGCAAAATCTAAATAAAGACCAGTAGTATCTGCTGAGCCACCTTTGATATGACAATGCCCACAATTAATATCTAAGTAGGATCTTGCTCTGCTATTCATTGAAGCTAGTGTGTTGGTCCAATCAGTCATAGCCTTTACTTTTATATCCTTTTTAACCCAACCTTGTTTATGCCATTTATCCAATTGATTCATGACCCCATCTTCATAGGAAAATTCTTTATCCAAGTTTCTAGGCTT
>TARA_B110000438_G_scaffold152546_1_pt1 | contig 11313 bp, 10 predicted proteins | sample TARA_B110000438 | Tara Oceans TARA_B110000438 (sample SAMEA4398413) | marine metagenome | biome: Polar Biome; feature: [MES] marine water layer (ENVO:01000295) within the mesopelagic zone...; material: water (ENVO:00002006), including particulate matter (ENVO:01000060) such...
TCGGCTAGGGGTACTCCATGTGCCAGAGCAGATTCGTGTGATTCATAGATCTTATCTCGATATCTTTATCTTTCTGATTAAAAAATCCATACCAAATCTCAGTTGATTCCGGCACGGTAGCGGTATCGTACTGTTTGGATTTCTTCCATCCGGTTCTCATATAATCGTCGAACGTTAAGGTTTTTTTAAGGGCTATGATTCGTGAGACTTCTGCTAGGCCATCGTCGGATTCTTCATCCGGTGCCCCCTAGCTCTCCCTGTGTGACTGAGCTTGAAATAGGTTCAGAGCCTGATCCACAAGAGATTGCCGCTGACAAGATGCCGATAAGAAGTACAGTTAGAAGAAATCTTGCAAGATTGACAAGATAAATGTTGGATATGGCATTTAACACACTTACCTCCTTTTTTCAATTACGAGAGCTGTACTTAATTATTGAAGCCGAGATCTTAAAATCCATTGATGTTCTGACAACACTGTTATTTTTCGATCGACAAATATAACGGATGGAATGCATAGGCGTGAGATGCTCAACACGGTGCGTGACTCGTATTCACCGAGGGAGGGTATCGCCGATATTTTCATTGCACGCTCGATATTGTAGTTTTTGAAAACACCACGTAATCTTTCCTATCGAAATAGATGCAAAGACTGTTGAACTCCGAGTTTACTGGGATTTGTCTATAGATCATGAGCAGAAGAACTGGTAGTTCTTCAACTGAAACGGTTCCCCTGATGACTGCTACAGCGGTTTTACTAGTTCTAATCGCAGCCGTATGTCATGCTTCTTGGAACTTACTGGTTCGTAAATCTAACGTCCCTGAACTTACGAATTGGTTTATGGCATTTCTAGGCGGGATCATAGCGCTACCGTTTGCCGTCTTCTACCTGTTGACCAATGCACCGACTATCACAGGATGGGTGTTTATTGTCGGTACTATAGTTCTCCATATTGGTTACTTCTTCACTCTCGGAAAAGCCTATAAGCACGGCGATCTATCTGTTGTTTACCCGGTCGCTCGAGGACTAGGCCTCGCACTGATTCCCGTTTTTGGCGTATTGATTCTCAATGAATCAGTTTCACTGCAAGCAGGGGCTGGAATATTGGCGATCTTTCTGGGTGTATTAGTGGTCGGGTCGTCTTCTGGAACTGGACTTCGAATATGGCTAAAGCCTCAATCATTATTAGCAGACCGAGGTGTGGCATTTGCGTTAGCGACGGGGCTATTAATCGCTAGTTATTCAAATTGGGATAAACGAGGTGTCGAGTACGTCGAACCACTTCTGTACATGTTCATGGTTCAACTAGGTGGATCTCTCGGAGTTCTACCAATTCTTCGTAGGACATACTCGAATTCTGACTTCTCGAAAGAACTAAAATCAGGATGGAAAATCGGAGCTTTTGGTGGTTTCCTTCAATTCACATCCTATGGACTAGTGCTTACCACGTTCAAGATCGCTCCCGTTAGCTATGTAGGGCCATTTCGAGAGTTGGCAATCGTGTTCGGAGTCGTCTTCGCTGCATTGATCCTCAAAGAATCGGTCGGTAAGTATCGAATAATTGGTGCCACTGCGATCGGAATTGGCGCGCTAGTAGTCGCCCTATCACCCTAGAAGTCCCGAAGCCGTTAGTCCCTTCAAATCATTTGTTTACAGAAATTCGGGGGTTCGGTAATTCCTATAATCAGGAATAACCATGCTGGACAAATTGACGTTGAAGTTTCTCACCCATACTATTAGTGATTAGTTCTACTCCCTCAGAGATTTTGATTTTAGTAAAAGAATTTCTTAGGTTGTCGGTGAATCAACGAGCTTCGGGTTAGGAGCTGCTGTTGTCACTCCCGGCCGGACTGCCGGAAGTGATGTTTGCAACTCCTTCCGTTGAGAGGTCCAGTTTAGAAATTGACGAACGTCCAGTCTCTGCGCTGTAAAGAGTGCGGTCGTGACTACCCACAAGAGCCGATCTATGTTTGCGACTTTTGTTTTGGTCCACTAGAAGTCAACTATGACTACAATGCTATCGCCAAAAACATCAGTCGAGAATCGATCCAAGACGGTCCGTTGACCATTTGGCGATACGACGAACTTCTGCCAGCCAGCAGAAATAACGCCGTCAACATCGGTGCCGGTATGACCCCACTGCTCAAAGCCGACAATCTAGGTAAAGAGCTTGGGCTCAATAATCTTTGGATTAAAAACGACGCAGCAAATCCGACTCATTCCTTTAAGGATCGTGTCGTATCTGTCGCAGCAACCAAAGCTGTCGAATTCGATTTCGACACAATCGCATGCGCCTCTACCGGAAATCTCGCTGGTGCCACAGCTGCTCACGGAGCCAAGGCCGGAATGAACACAATGGTGTTTATCCCTGCTGACCTTGAAAGAGGGAAGATCCTTGGCGCAGCCATATTTGGATCAGTAGTTCTCGTAAAAGGTAACTACGACGACGTTAACCGCCTTTGCTCAGAGCTCGGTGATGACCGGCGGTGGGCGTTCGTGAATATCAACATGCGCCCGTACTACTCAGAAGGCAGCAAGTCGATCGGCTACGAACTGGCTGAACAACTGGGTTGGCACGCCCCGAAGCATGTCGTCGTACCTGTTGCATCTGGCTCACTCTTCACAAAGGTATACAAAGGTTTGCAAGAGTTCGCTCAGCTTGGACTTATCGACAATGCCGATACGAAAATGCACATTGCACAGCCGTTCGGTTGTTCGCCAGTTGCTAAGGCATTTATTGAAGGCCGTGCTCACCCAAAACCTGTAGTTCCCGATACTATCGCCAAGTCTCTCGCTATCGGATCACCAGCCGACGGTATGTACAGTGTCGGTATTGCCAACAAAACCGGTGGATCTGGAACTATTGTTCCAGAAAAAGAAATTGCTGAAGGTATGAAGCTGCTGGCTGAAACAGAAGGTATCTTCACCGAAACTGCCGGTGGTGTTGTCATTTCAACTCTTCGCCGACTTGCGCGTGAAGGTGTGATCGGTCCCGACGAAGAAACTGTCGCACTTATCACCGGTACAGGGCTCAAGACCATCGAAGCAATCGCTGATTCTGTAAAGACTGTGACTATCGACCCGACGGCTCGTTCGTTTGACGAAGTCGTAATGCCGAATCACACAGGAGCGCCAGTTTCCTAATGCCTTTCCGAAGAGTCAAATTTACTTTCAAGACCGAGAGAATACAGAGCCCTGTGATTTACGAACTCGGCCACAAGTTCGATGTAGTAACAAATATTCGGCGTGCTGACATCGATTCGGAGAATGGCTGGGTCATTCTCGAAATTGAAGGCGCTGTCGATGAGATTGAACGCGGCTTGCAATGGGTACGAGATCAAGGATCAGAAGTAAGTTCGTTGGGTGGCGATATTCTTGCCGGCTAGCATGCTTGTACTGAACTAACCAACACGACACTAATTTGCAACGAAATTGGCTAATTAGCGTCTAAAATGTTTGTAGATATAAATTGAGCCGTAGATTCGAAATCACATGGCTCACGAGAAAATAGGAAATCTGATGTCCGTAACAGTAAAAATCCCAACGCCGCTCAGGAAACTGACCAACGGTGAGACAAGTGTGACGGTCGAGGGCGCAACCGTTGGTGCAATCGTAGATTCACTTCAGGCGGCATACCCTGGTATGCACGAACGCCTAATCGATGATGAGGGCGGTCTACGGCACTTCGTAAACATCTACCTCGACGGTGAGGATGTTCGATACCTCGATGGTTTAAACAGTGCCGTTAGCGACAATGCTGAACTGAGCATCGTTCCTGCTGTCGCAGGCGGAACCAAGTAGCATAACTGCGGTCGCAGCCTCGGCTGTCGATGAAGACTTTCTGGGTTGGTCGGTATTGTTTGGTTACGACGGCGAAATAATTGCCGAATTGCTAGCCTGATGAGAGGGAAATCTCATTATCTAAATCTAACCGAGAACACTAATAATCGCTTCTCGCACTATCTCATCAGGCACGTCGCTGCGAGTCGTGGCTTTTCCCGGGCCCTCTAGAAGCACCCATCGAATCGTTCCGCCACGAGATTTCTTATCGCTCCTTGTAGCGTTGATTAATTTGTCAACGTTGAGATCTGGAGCCTTTACGGGAAGATCGTAGCTCTCAAGCACTTTGCGTTGACGATGCACTAGCTCTGGGTCGATCATGCCAAGTTTTTCAGCGATTCTCGCAGCGACCATCATCCCTACCGCAACAGCCTCACCGTGCAAATAGGTTCCGTAACCAGAAACCTTCTCTATCGCATGCCCCACGGTGTGACCGTAATTCAAAAGTATCCGGTAATCGCCGGTTTCGAATTCGTCGGCCGAAACGATTTCACTTTTTATGGCAACACTTCGTCGAATAGCGGCTACTGGCTCTTCACCGTCGAGCGCTTTCATCTGTGAAGCCAACCGCTCGAATGTGTCTAAGAGCTGTGCATCCAAAATAAATCCATGCTTTACAGCCTCGGCCCAGCCTGCAGACATCTCGCGTGCAGGCAACGATCCCAGATGTGCCACATCTTGCAGCACTAACTTCGGTTGATGAAAAGCACCTATCAAATTCTTCCCGGTCGGAATATTCACGCCGGTCTTGCCTCCAATCGATGAATCGACCATCGCAGCGAGGCTTGTAGGCACATGAACTACAGCGACCCCTCGTAGCCATGTTGCAGCAACAAAGCCAACGAGATCACCAGTAACGCCGCCTCCCATCGCCACAATAATGTCACCGCGTTCGACTCGTAATTCAGCTAACCATTTGTAGACAAGTTGAACTGTTTCGACGTTCTTGTTCTTCTCACCGATTTCCAATGCGAGAAGATGGGTTTCATAACCGCCACGTTCGAGTGCTTCCTGGGCTTTACGAGTTGGATTCGGAAACATCACTACGTCAGCGACTAAGAACGCCCTGCCCCTAAAACCCGTTTTGGCAACTTCAAAACCCAGATCATCGATAATATTTCGACCGACTAAAACCCGGTAGCTTCCCTGAGTCGTATTTACGGTTGCAGCAAGGTTTTTGTCTTGATCAGTCATTTGAATCAGTCATCCCACTATTTCGCCACGCTTCAGCAATCGCTTCAGCGACCTCATCATGAGATTTGGCCTCGGTATCGACAATCACATTCGCAGTGGAATAGGCATCTTCACGTTCAATCAGCATTTTTCGAAGTTTTTCAATTGGTGCATTGGCGCCAAGTAATGGACGTAATGTGCGATCTCGCTGATTTGCTGAACTTAAGAGCCTCTGATGAATTACCTCAGGGCTAGCGCTCAATCGAACAACCAAACCGGAAGACTTCATAGTTGCGCGATTTGTTTCTTTCACGGGAACACCGCCACCAGTCGAAACTATCCGACCGCCTCGTTCCGCTACCTCTTCGAGTATTTGAGATTCAAGATCACGAAAGTAGTCTTCACCGTTCTCTTCGAATATGAGAGGAATTGACTTGCGTGCTCGATCTTCGATAACACCATCCATCTCGACAAACGGCCAGCCCAGTAGCTCGGCGACGCGACGACCAGATCGAGTCTTGCCGGTTCCTGAAAGACCAATCAGGTATATGTTCGGCTTGGCGCCGGTAGTTTCGCTCAATGCTTGTCTATTCCGTAGCTTCTGAAAAACGAAGCCTAACTGTTACCAAATTTTTGGTGAGATTCGACGTACCCCGCGTAGTTACGCTTGATCTCTTCAAGAGAATCTCCACCGAATTTCTCGAGCATCGCCTCGACTAGCGTTAGAGCCATCATTGCTTCACCCACCGGACACGCTCGGGCGACCTGGCATATGTCGCTGCGGTTGTAAGCGGCGTCTACGAGTTCGCCCGTGTTAATATCCACCGATGGAAGTGGATTTGTCATAGTGGCAATGGGCTTGATCGCTACGTTCACAACGATCGGATTTCCGTTCGACATACCGCCTTCGATCCCACCAGCATGATTCGTAATTTGCTTGAACCTGCGCGGGTCAGACGGGTCAGGCTCAATAACATCTTGAACTTCCCGGCCTGGCTTGCGAGTATTTGAAAAGCCTGTGCCGATTTCGACACCCTTCACGGCGTTGATGCTCATCATTGAATGAGCCAGCCGTGCATCCAGTTTGCGATCCCAGTGAACGTGGCTACCTAGACCCACAGGCACTCCAAACGCGACAACTTCGAACACACCACCAATGGTCGTGCGTTCCTTCTTTGATTTGTCGATTGCTGCTTTGAATCGAGCATCGGCATCGGTATCTGATGCGCGAACGTCGGAACCTTCAACAACGTCCCAGTCGACGTCCTCAGTCGCTACCGAACGTCCGTCTTGATCACCGGTTGCAACAGATCTCGAGTGAATTGAAATTCCGATTTCTTCGAGAAGTCGTCGTGCAATAGAACCTGCGGCAACCCTTGCAGCGGTCTCTCGAGCTGATGCTCGTTCTAGCACGTTGCGAAGATCATGTTGTACATATTTCAGTGCACCCGGGAAATCAGCGTGACCGGGAACAATTTTTGTGTAGACCTTCTTGTCCACATCATCGCCGACTTCGGAAACCGACATAGCGTCTGCCCAGTTGGCGAAGTCTTTGTTTTCGATCCACATTGCGATAGGCGAGCCAAGAGATATTCCATGACGAACACCTGAACGAAGATCAGCGCGATCTTTCTCAATCTTCATACGACCGCCTGAACCGTAGCCTTTTTGCCGACGAGACATCTGTGTTTCGATGTACTCCTCGGTTATTTCAAGACCAGCGGGAATCCCCTCAACAATTACTGTCAGGCCGGGACCGTGTGATTCACCGGCCGTGAGATATCGAAAAGTCGTCATTCGTAAAGATTCTCGTTGACTATTAGGGTTGTAGGCACATCTATGTCATATCAAGCGGGTAGAGAAATCATACTTCACTCGTACTTCATAACTAGTTTTGATGTTTTGTAGCTTCGATTATAGGCAGTTGCCAGAAGTTGCACCGAATCAATCGGATTTTAGAGCCTTTTCAATCGCGCTAAACATCGTATCGACTGGTGCAGTATGACCAGTCGATATTTCGAAACCTTCGATTCCTTGGAACACCAACATCGTCATGCCACCTGCCGGTTTTCCTCCGGCCTCTTCGACCTCACGCAGGAACTTAGTTATTGGCGGAGCGTAGACAACGTCATATCCCACGGTATCGGCTGAGATCATGTCGGCAGTTGCTGGTGTTGCCAGCTCGGCAGGACCACCAACCATCCCTAGTGAAGTAGTGTTTACGAGCAAATTCGCATATGGAACACAGTTAGTTAGCTCGTCTCGACTGATACTGGTAGCGGTCGGCTTAAATCGACCTGCAGAGAAGTCGTTTGCGAGAACTTGAGCCTTCTCGACTGTTCGATTCGCAATCGTCAGTCGATTTACTCCAGCTGTTTTCAATGCGTAAATAATCGCCCGGGCAGCTCCACCGGCTCCAAATACAACCGCATCTGCGCCCTTTGGGTCAAATCCAGCTTTTTCCTTGAGTGCCCGAAGAAATCCGGAACCGTCGGTGTTATGCCCAACGAGCTTGCCGTCACGATTGAAAATCCAGTTTACTGCGCCAATCGCTTCAGCCGCTTCGGTTAGTTCATCCACTAAAGGAATCACATCTTGCTTGTACGGAAGCGTCACGCAGGAAGCGATGAAACCACTCTCACGGAAAGTCGCTATTTTGGCTTCTAAATCCTCTGGTAGTACATCCCACGCCTCGAACGTTTCGTCGATCCCGAGTTCGTCCAGTCCAGCCTGCTGGAATATGGGTGATTTCGTGTGCCCGATGGGATGACCCATGACGCCGATATTGCTGCTCATACTTCTCCACGTCCACGTTCGGACAAATCTAGTTCGACTGCATATAAGAGTTGAGGATAATTGCTGCCGATGCTGAGTCTATCTTGCCTCTAGCCGTTCCACGTGCTTTCGAAGGAGACTTTCCGGTCTCTCTTAATAAAGAATGTGCTTCTAAAGTTGTCATCCTTTCGTCCCACGCCATTACCGGTAAATCGGTCTCTTTCCGAAGTCGAGCGCAAAAAGCATTAACTTTTCTAGCAGCGGGACCCCGTGAACCGTCTAAAGAAAGCGGAAGACCCACCACGATTCCACGAGCGTCAAGTTCGATCGCAACTTTAGTAATGTTTGAAGCATCCTGATTTCCGGATGCCTTGATCGCTGCCAGTGGTGTCGCAATCGTGCCCGTAGGATCACTTATGGCTAGTCCAATACGAGCCGCACCATAATCGACTCCAAGTAATCTGCCATGATCTTTGATGACTAGTCCCCTACCCGACCGCTTAGCGATTCACGAATGATTCTCTCGGTAGCGGCGAGAGCCTTAGGTAGTTGTTCAGCATTCTTACCACCTGCCTGAGCCACCGCCGGATTTCCACCACCACCACCGCCCATCAAACCTGCGATTGCCTTTGCAATATTGCCCGAGTGAATTCCAGCTTTTATGCTGTCATCAGTCGCCATAACTACGACTGTCGGCTTGCCTTCGATAACGCTGCCCAGTACTAATACACCGTTACCGATCTGTTTTTTTAGATGTTCCCCAGTTTTTCGAAGCGCACCGAAGTTGGACGCTGGTACTTCGCTTACTTCAACGTGAATCGAAACGTCGTCTGTTTCGATATCAAAGCTCATGCTGGAACTGTTTGAACTACTACCACTGACACTTGCTTGAAGAAGTTGTTCTTCAAGATGTGCCACCTGCTTCCGAGCCTGTGCAAGATCGCTCGCCAATGAGTTGACTCGATCTCCAGCATCAGCCACAGGAACACGGAATTTTAGAGCGATCTCGTCGAGAGCACCGAATCGTTCAAATATCGCTTCTTCCGACGCAACACCGGTGATCGCCTCCATTCGGCGCATTCCTGACCCAATGCCAGCTTCAGAAGTTATGACAAACGTGCCGATCCCACCAGTGTGATCCATGTGCGTTCCACCGCAAAGCTCGTAGCTCCACGGAGCATCGATCTTAATGGTGCGAACTTCGTTGTCATAGGTGTCGCCGAAGAACGCCAATGCTCCTTCTTCTACGGCCTCACCATACGTTGTCCAATGAACCTCAACATCTCGGTTAAGTCTAATTTTTTCGTTAACACGATCTTGGACCGCTTTTATCTGATCGCGGGTTAGAGCCTTCATATTGGTGAAGTCGAATCGCAATCGATCAGGGTCTACAACGGAACCAGCCTGCCTAACGTGACTGCCGACAATCTCACGCAGAGCGGCATGTACCAGGTGAGTAGCTGTGTGATTGCGGCGAATGCGTTCTCGACGCTCTCCGTCGACCGAGGCGGTAACGCTGGTACCTTTTCTCAACGAACCCGATGTTATTGTTCCAGAGTGAACATTCACGTGGCCATATGGAGCCTGTGTGTCGTTAATCGTTACTTCCACACCGTCGCCTGAAATTACGCCGGTGTCGCCGACTTGACCACCACGAGCAGCGTAAAAGGGTGTCTCTCCGAGAATTATCTCGACCCCGTCGCCTTCACTAGCCAAATCGACGGCTTCACCGTTTTGGACGATAGCTGTGATTGTTGTTTGCGAAACAAGAGTCTCGTAACCAGTAAACGGTGTGTCTCCGACGCCGAGATATTCGTACACCCGGGTTGACTCAGCGCTCCCGCCAAACCCGCCAGCTGCACGTCCTCGCTCGCGCTGTGCTTGCATTTCCGTCTCGAAGCCGGCTAGATCGACTATCAGACCTTCTTCTCCAGCGACTTCTTTCGTCACTTCGACTGGATAGCCATATGTGTCGTAAAGAACAAACGCCTCAGTCCCTGAAACGTTGGATCGCCAGCCGTCGATAGCATCCACATCACCGGATTCGACCAGTCGTTCAAGTTCGGCGATAGCCAAACGAGTGCCCACCGATTTGCCGTCATCAGCCATATGTGAGTCCAGCTTTTTGCCGTCTTTAAGTTGCTTGGCTGCATCAGGATGTTCGCTGCGGTAGTTGACCATTCCTGAAAGCACTAGAGCGCCGAACTCAAGCGTTCGGGAGAAGCTGTTCTCTTCCTGCTCAAGGACATCCTTGATGAACTCGTAGTTACCAACTAGCTCGGAATATACATGTCCCATGTGATCGGAAACAGTTTTTGAAATTGACGAAAGCATTGGCATGTCCATGCCTAACTCGCGTCCAAATAGCATTCCGCGTCGAATTAGACGGCGAAGAACATAGCCTCTACCCGAGTTGCCAGGAATTACTCCGTCACCAATCAGGAACGAAGCTGACCGTGCGTGCTCGGAAACAATCCGAATAGCTTTATCGGTTTCTTTGTCCTGCCCCCACTCTTTTCCTGACATTTGTTCGACTTGGGTAATGATTGGTCTGAACGCATCGGTTTCATACACATTTGATTCGCCTTGAAGGACCGCAAGCATGCGCTCGAATCCCATTCCGGTGTCGATGTTCTTCGCAGGTAGCACAGTGTCGTTGCCGTCAATGTCACGGTAGAACTGAGTGAATACGAGGTTGTACAACTCTACAAAATCGTCGTGATAGTTCGGTCCCCACACACCTTTGCGAACAGGATCATCTACTGCTGGAACGTCAGCAAGTGACCCTTGGTAGTAGTTGATCTCTGAGCTAGGGCCACATACGCCCTCGTCGCCAGCCGGACCCCACCAGTTGTCTTCATCACCAAATCGGTAGATTCGATCGGCTGGAATTCCCAACTCTTTCCAGATGTTTTCTGCTTCGTCATCAGTGGTATATACGGTGTAGTACAGGCGTTCTGGATCAAGCCCGAATCGGTTAGTAAGTAGATCAAGCGCCCATTCGCACGCCTCTTTTTTGAAGTAATCACCGAAGCTGAAATTGCCCAGCATTTCAAACATCGTTAAATGCGTGTCGTCTCCAACTTCTTCGATGTCGGTGGTTCGGAAGCACTTCTGTGAAGTCGTGACACGCGGGTGGGGTGCCTCTTTCTCTCCAGAAAAGTACGGCTTGAACTGTGCCATCCCCGAGTTTGTCAGAAGTAATGTCGGGTCAGCGGCAGGGATCAGCGATGCCGAGGGCATTCGAAGGTGGTCATGTCCTTCAAAGTACGAAAGGAAAGCCTCTCGTAATTCTCCTGCTGTCTTTGGAGGGCTGGAGGTCATAGTTCTCCGAACTGTGCGCGTAAATAGATCAGAACAATGTCGAACAACTGATTTTAGTTAGCGGTCGATTTGCGTGTCAAAGTTGATTTAAGAGATGCGAGATTTGACGGCTACCAGTTAGCGTCATCGAGTTTGGAACTATTGGAACTAAATGTAAACGGCTGTCGTGTGCGCCAATGGGTCGAACAAGAGCTTTTATCGCA
>TARA_B110000438_G_scaffold146706_1_pt1 | contig 11308 bp, 10 predicted proteins | sample TARA_B110000438 | Tara Oceans TARA_B110000438 (sample SAMEA4398413) | marine metagenome | biome: Polar Biome; feature: [MES] marine water layer (ENVO:01000295) within the mesopelagic zone...; material: water (ENVO:00002006), including particulate matter (ENVO:01000060) such...
TTCAAAAGATAAGGTGGTATGTGAAGAAAATGAAGAGGCCACATTGCGTGCATTTTTTGAAATTATCAATCACCCCAGTACTCGTGGAGCTAAATTTATTCACTATAATGGCGTGGGATTCGATATCCCATTTTTGACCACCCGTGCAGCCCATTATAATATTGCCATCACCAACAGAAAATTTACGAATCTACGCCGATTCACTTTTGATAACCATATTGATGTAATGCTCTATTTGTGTAATTGGAATAGCTATAATTCTGTGAGTATGGATATTGCCTGTCGGTCGTTTGGAATTCCATCCCCTAAAGAGGGAGAAGTAAAAGGGGATACAGTTGGCAAGGCATTTGAAGAAGGAAATATTGAAGCAGTGAACGAATATGTAATGCGAGATGTTGAAGCCACCCATCAACTTTATGAAAAATTAAAGCAGTATATTTTTTAAGGACAAAGGAACAAGGAAACAAGGAACAGGAATATAGATAAACAGTATGAATCCTGAAGAATTTATTAAAAATATGAAATTGCGATTGCCACACAGAAATGGAATAATGTTTTGCCACTAATTCATGAAAATGCGTCGGTTACATTTACCGAGGGTACATTTCATGGTAAAGAAAATGTGAAGGGTGTATTTGAAAAAACATTCAGACTTATTAAGGATGAAGCTTATTTAGTTTCAAATATTAAATGGATTAAACAGGATGATAAATTGGCAATTTTCACGTTTAATTATAAGTGGAGTGGAATAATAAATGAAGAATTTGCAGAAGGATCTGGTAGAGGAACTTCAGTATTGGTGAACGAAAGTAAAAAGTGGATGTTAATGACTGAACATTTAAGCCCAGATTCAGGTTGAATATGCCATCCTTAAAAATAGGGATCCAACTTACTAAAAATGCCGAAAAGTATGAATATTTAATATCGGTGCTTTCTTCTCATTTAGATTCAAAAAGTGGATTCGAATTTATTCATATCACTGATAATGCTGACTTAATAAATAAGATTGGTGATGTAGATATCCTTGCGACATATAAAATGGATGAAACTATATTTTCTCATGCATCCAAAAAATTAAAATGGATTCACTTTGGATCTGCGGGAATAGAAAATAGTTTATTTCCAAGTATTCTCAAAAGCAAGACCATTATCACTAATGCCAGTGGTGTTCATGCTGGACCCGTATCTGAATTCGCCATGGGTATGATTCTCTACCTTTCTAAGCAATTCCGTGGATGTGAATCATTCAAAAATAATGCCGAATGGACCCAATGGGAATTGGCACGACAGACCATCCAATTAAAAGGTAAAATGGTGGGGATTATTGGCTTTGGAAGTATTGGAAAAGCTATTGCTAAAAAGGCAAAAGCCTTTGATATGAACGTTATTGCCACTCGCCGATTACAGAATAAAGTTGAAACTAAGAAAATTGTTGATGAATTAATTCCAATTGCTGATTTAGGTTACCTATTAGCCAATAGTGATTATGTAGTCATTGCATGCCCCCTTACGCCACTAACAAAGGGAATGATTGGCAGTAAAGAATTGGCTAAAATGAAATCGTCAGCATTTATAATTAATATTGCCAGAGGTGCAATTATTGATGAGGTAGCATTGATAAATGCATTACAATCCAATGAAATTGCCGGCGCAGGATTAGATGTATTTTCTACAGAACCTTTAGATAAAAAGAGTCCGCTATTTGAATTAGAAAATGTATTTTTATCGCCCCATATTTCAGGGAATTTCCCTGAATATCAGCATGATGTTGTGCTGCAATTTGCTGATAACTTGAACCGATTTTTGGCTGAAAAAGACTTGAAGAATCGAGTATGTAAAAAGAGGTTATATTAAATTCCCCTCACCTTAATCCTCTCCCTTGGGGAGAGGAAATAAAAATGAAAACCTCTCACGATAAACCCCCAAAAGGAAGAACTAAATTAGCTCATCATTTCAGAAAAAATATGAGTGAGGCTGAATGGATATTATGGTCTAATTTAAAAAACAGAGGTATGGGTGTAAAATTTAGACGGCAAGTTCCAATTGGTCGTTACATTGTTGATTTTCTATCTATGGAAATTAAATTAGTTATAGAGGCCGATGGAAGCCAACATGGAAATAAAAGTAAGAATAATAATGATAATATTAGAGATAATTTTTTAAAATAAGAGGGTTATACAGTATTAAGAATCTGGTCATCAGATATTATTGAATCATTTGACAATTGTAGTATTCTCATATTAGAAAAAATCAATAAACTAACTTAAATTCAGAAATTCTTTCATTTCCTTCTCCCAATGGGATAAGGCTAGGATGAGGGGAATAAAAATAAAGGAAACTATGAAATCACTATATCCAGAGATAAAAAATTATAATGAGTTTGACTTAAAAGTGTCAGACCTCCATACGATTCATGTTGAGGAGTCTGGAAATCCAACGGGAAAACCGGTCATCTTTTTACATGGTGGTCCAGGCGGTGGGATTGAGCCCATTTACCGACAATATTTTGATCCGAAGAAATGGAGAATAATTATTTTCGATCAACGAGGTTGTGGACAAAGTACACCTCATGCAGAGCTTACAGATAACACCACTTGGGATTTAGTAAGTGATATTGAAAAAATTAGAGAATTTCTTAATATTGAAAATTGGGTAGTATTTGGTGGAAGTTGGGGGTCAACGCTTTCCATGAGTTATGCTATTAAACATCCATCACGATGTAAGGGATTAATTTTACGGGGTATTTTCATGTTGCGGAAAAAAGAGATTAATTGGTTCTACCAAGAAGGGGCATCCTATATTTATCCCGATGCGTGGGAATACTATTTGGCTCCCATTCCTGAAGATGAACGAGGTGATTTAGTGACGGCATATTACAAACGGCTTACCTCCTCAAATGACACTGTGAGGATTGAAGCCGCGAAGGCATGGTCAATTTGGGAGGCCAGCACCAGTAAATTATTTAAATCTGAGAAGTCACTACATACTTTTGAGAATGCTATGGTAGCCGAAGCCTTTGCACGAATTGAATGCCATTATTTTACCAAGGGTGGATTCTTTGATACGGATGAATGGCTATTAGAAAATGTAGATAAAATTCGACATATTCCCACCGTGATTGTGCAAGGTCGCTATGATGTTGTTTGTCCCATGATTTCAGCGTGGGATTTACATCGTAAATTCCCGGAAGCTGATTTTCATGTGGTGCAAGATGCAGGCCATTCTATGACTGAAGAAGGTATTGCTGAAAAACTGGTAGAATATACAGATAAGTTTTCTGATTTATAATTTTAGAATCTGAATAAAAGTAAAAAAGCCTCTGAATTTCAGAGGCTTTTTTTATTAGCTAAACGGTTAATGTCTAAAAGGTAAGTGCTTTACTTATCGCATTTGCTGTAGCCACATCCCATGCAAGAATCACATCCGTTTTCAGTTTTAAGCGTACGGTTATTGCAATCTGGACAAACCTTGAATTGAGCGTTACCCATATTGCCTTCGTCATGTGAAAGTATAGCTGAAGTTCCCATTTGACCGTTATCTGTAGGTGGATGCTCCGTGGGTCGCTCTACAATTCCCACATCATAGAAAAATCGCTCAATCACATCTGCAATTTCAGCATAAAAAGAATGATAATATTTTCCTTCTTTAAAAGAACCGCCATTGGGATCAAATATCCCCTGAAGTTCTTCTAAGATAAACATGGCATCAGATGCTCTGCGGAAAATAGCAGAAATCAATCGGGTAAGAACCACGTATTCTGGGGCACGAGTCAAATCTTTTGAGTTGATAAAAATCTCAACCGGACGAATAGCATCACCCTCATGAATATAACTTAAGGTTACAAAAACAGAGTTTTTTACGAATGCACTCTTTAGTTTGTATACTTTTGCATCCACTACATCTGGCCGTACAACTGCCGCTTGTTGCGCTGGCATTATTCCGGAATCTTTTTTCGGGATGTTTGCAGGTGTTTCTGAAATTGTTGCGTCTGTGGTTAATTTAATCATAATTCTACTTCCTCAAATTGAGTGCTTTCTAAAACGTCTTCAATTCCAACGTTACTATTTTTTAAATAATGGTAAACGGTAGTGAGAGAGCCATCAGGCATCTTCATAATTTCATCACCATTAACTTCTACTGTTTCACCGTTTTCATCTGCGATGGTGTACATTTTCCCTTTTTGTTTTTGGAACTCAGTAAGCTCTCCTTCAACACTTAGAATTGGGAAACGACTACCATCTCGGTAAATCGTAACACCTTTTAATTTATTCTTCCATGCCTTCAAATACACATCAGAAATAACCTCAGGATTTACGTCTTCCGGCAAATTGATAGTAGATGAAATACTATGATCCACATATTTTTGAATTTCTCCTTGGATGTCAACCCGTTTTTCTGAATTGATTAAATGAGCGGTACGTGAAAAATATGCAGGAAGAACATCCTCTATATTTTCAGCTGCATCGACTTTTTCTTGAAGTCCCATTTTATCGATGTATGCTTGAACGGTAGAGTGAAATACTTTGAAGAATTTGTTTTTCCCCTTATCTAAAGACTCTGATCGACGAGTATAATAAATAGCAAAGATGGGTTCAACTCCACCAGAAACACCAATGTAGTTCTTTTCTTCATTTTGGTAGCCCAAAACGATATTAGAAATTGAACCCGTTGGCGCAATCGACATAATGGCAATATTACGAATTCCATTTTCACGAATCATATTCTGTGTTTCTTCACTTAGCGATTCTTGAATAAATGGACATTCCATATAATCATCTTCTTCATAAATTGGAGAGGATCCTTTTTCAGCCGCCAATGATGCAGATGCTTGGAATGATGCATTAGTGATGAATTCCATCACTTTTCGGATGAGTGCAATCCCTTCATCCGAATCGTAGGCAATCCCCAATTGGTTTACCATGTCTGCGATTCCCATTACCCCAAGTCCTAATCGGCGTGTTTCTTTTGCCGCAAGACGTTGCTTTTCAAGGGCGTTAAGGTCTTCGTTCCAGGTAACGACATTATCAAGGAATCGAACTAAAATAGCAGATGATTCTGCAAGTTGATCCCAATCTAAATAAGCGTTAGCTTCATAGCCATTTACCACAAAACGAGACAGATTTATTGAACCTAAATTACATGCACCACCATCTTCCAGAGGTACTTCTGCGCATGGATTTGTACAAATAATGGGTCGGCCTACATAGTTTGATGGAGAATAATCACTCATCGTTGTCCAGAAAATAATTCCGGGTTCAGCCGTTTTGTAATTACCTTCAACAAATTGATCCCAAATCTCACGAGCCTTCACCATCCGGCGAACTTCGTTCGTCCATGGGCTATCAAAATAAAGCATGAAATCACCAGATTGGCGTAATGCTAAATCATAGTCTTCACCCTTAAGTTGGATTACATAATCACCAAAGACATCGCGTTTCATTGAATCTAACAAATCTTCCTTCTCAACAGATTTCCCAAATTCTTTGGAGATATAGTTCTTTAGCTTTGTGAATGTATTAAAATTATTTAACACTTCATATTCAGAAATAGTTTTGGAGGGTATACCGCTGGAGTAGTGGATTTTTTCTTCATCCTGAGGTGCGCTCATGACAAGTTCTTTATTCATTTTTTTGTACACCATAAACTCAGCTTCACCGAATTTACGTTGTTCATCCACAGCAGACATGAATTCATCACTGGCTTTAATGGAAATATTCGCAAAACGAACTTGGGTATTTTCCATAACTTGCTTCTTGATGGTTTGTAATTCCTCTTCATTAAACATGCCAGACCAATTGCATTGTTCTACAATTTGATTGGTTACCCAGTTTGGTGTTTTCTTCACATTGATAAAATACTCAACGTCAGGATGTTTAACATCTAAGGTTAGCATCAATGCGCCACGCCTACCACTTTGCCCAATAAGGCCTGTTGTAAGCGAATAGAGATCCATAAAAGATACAGCGCCGGTAGAGCTATCAGCTGCATTATGTACCACTGAATCGCGAGGGCGTAGGGCAGAAATATCCACGCCTATTCCACCACCGTATGAATATGTACGCGCACATTCAAATGCAGCTTTATAAATTGAATCAATATCATCATGTTGAATCTTTGCCACAAAACAGTTGGCCAAAGTTTTGATTCTATATAGGTCACCAGATCCTGCTAATACACGACCTCCGGAAACAAAACGGCCTTCAAATAATTCTGTATAGAATTTTTCAGCATATTTTTTTTGTTTTGATTTTCCGCCTTCAACCGTGGCCATAAATGCAGCCAACCGTTTAAAAACATCTTCAGGTTGAGATTCAATATGTTCATTATCTAAATTTTTCAGAAAATATTTTTTCTCATAAATACTTTTAGCCAGTTCATTATCGCCCAGATAATCTCCGTGATATGGCAATTCATTGCCCTGCTTTTCGGAAATATGTCTGTACAATTCCTTATAAGCTTTGATGCGTGAAGTGCCCACAACTTTTGTGGTTTTCCCTTCATGGCTAAACATCTTTTCAATTCGTTTCATGCGTACTTCGTCCTTACAAAAAGGTTGTTATTTACCCTAAGTTTTACGAGGCATTGCCAATTTAAATTGTCTCAAGACAACGCAAATCGGGAATGCTTCCATTCCAATTTTCAAGTGATTTTCAGTACAACTTTCGTTGCGTTTTGCTCATCCAGAAGAGGCTCTGGATTTTGTTTATGTTGTGTTGTATTTCTCGTCGGTTGAGTCTAAATAGGAAACACAACATATGCTGACCACGTGGAAAAATATACTCTATATTGTGTAGTGTGTGCAAAACTTTTATTACAATTTGTTACAAAAGTTGGCCTCTATCGAGGAGAAAAAAGTTTATTTAATTTTATGAAAAGGTCTAAGTTATAAATTCCATAAAAATGGGTGATGAAAATTGCTCTAATTTTTTTGGATTCCCTCTATAAAAATTAGGTCTATCTTCAGTAAATTTACCTGTTTATTTCCTTCGGCTAAATACTAATCTCAGGAGCTTATGCATGAGCAATGCAAAATTAATTATTGAAAATCAGACGTTAGAATTACCTATTATTTCGGGCAGTGAAAACGAAAAAGCCATTGATATTACTCAATTAAGAAGTACTACCGGTTATATTACTATGGATCCCGGATATGGCAATACCGGTTCTTGCGTTAGTGATATTACATTTATTGATGGCGAGAAAGGCATCCTCCAATATAGAGGTTTCCCAATTGAAGAATTAGCGAAAGGTACATCTTTTACTGACGTTGCTCACCTCCTCATTTATGGAAACATGGATGAATCTGAAGAAAAGGCTGAGTTTAAAAGAGAAATAAAGAAACACGCAAATATTCATGAAGACATGAAACGGTTCTTTGATGGATTTCCGTTAAGTGCCCACCCAATGGCGATTCTATCATCGATGGTTACAGCGTTATCCGCATTTAATCCCGATAGTGAGAGTCATGAGCCTGAATTGATTGATTTAAATATCGCCAAACTAATTGCAAAAGTAAAAACCATTGCGGCTTATTCATATCGTAAATCTCAAGGTTTACCATTTTTATATCCTGATCCAGACTTGAACTATGTAGATAACTTTCTCCATATGATGTTTTCCGATTCTCAAGAAGAGTATCAGCAGAATCCCGTTATGTCGGAGGTATTAAATCTCCTTTTAATATTACATGCAGACCATGAGCAAAATTGTTCAACTTCTACTGTAAGAATGACGGGTAGTAGCCACGCAAATTTATATGCCACAATTTCAGCTGGAATTGCCGCACTTTGGGGGCCACGTCATGGCGGTGCCAACCAAGCCGTAATTGAAATGTTAGAGATGATTAAGGCCGATGGTGGTGATTATCAAAAATATGTGAATCTTGCTAAAGATAAAAATTCTGATTTTAGAATGATGGGTTTTGGTCACCGAGTGTATAAGAATTATGATCCTCGTGCGTCAGTGATTAAAGATGCCGCAAGTCGTGTATTGAAAGCGCTTGAAATTGATGATCCCCTTTTAGAGATTGCACAAAATTTAGAACGCATTGCCCTTGAAGATGAATACTTTGTAGAAAGAAAGCTTTACCCAAATGTAGATTTCTATTCTGGAATTATCTACCGTGCCATGGGCATCCCCACGAATATGTTTACGGTTATGTTTGCGTTAGGTCGCCTTCCGGGATGGCTAGCCCACTGGCGTGAAATGATTTTAGACCCTTCATCTCGAATTAATAGACCGCGCCAAATTTATGTTGGCGAAACCAAGCGTTCGTTATAAGGTTCTAAATGAAAGCCTATCTTGACTTAGTTGACCATGTGTTAGAAAATGGATACCGTCGTGAGAATCGTACGGGTACTGACACGATTATGTATTTTGGCTATCATTATAAAATTAATCTACAAGATGGATTCCCTCTTTTAACCACCAAAAAAGTTTTCTTCAAATCGGTCATTCGTGAATTATTATGGTATCTTTCTGGAGATACGCATATTAGAGATTTACGTCAATATACTAAAATTTGGGACTCATGGACCTCCGAAGAAAAAAATTGGGATGTGGGGCGCATGTATGGCTACCAATGGGTAAATTGGGAAAAGTATATTGAAGACCCCGCAACGGGTCAATTTAAGCGAACCTTTGTAAATCAAATTCAAGAAGTAATTGATGAGATTAAATATAATCCAAATTCACGTCGATTAGTGGTAACAGCATGGAATCCTGCGGTATTGGATGAGGTGGCGTTACCCAGTTGTCATTCATTTTTTGTATTCAATGTAACCAATGGTAAACTAAACTGTCATTTAACCCAACGGAGTGGTGATATCGCGTTGGGAATTCCATTTAACGTGTCTTGTTATGCCATGCTTACACAAATGATTGCCCAAGAAACGGGGTTAGAACTGGGTGAATTTTCCCATTATATTAATGATGCCCATATCTATGTTGATCATGTGGATGGTTTGCGTGAACAACTAAAACGTGAGCCCAAGAAACTACCCACATTAGAAATTGCCTCAAAACCATTTTGGGATTTAACATTCGATGATTTCGCCATCAAAAATTATGAGCACGACCCTGCAATAAAATTCCCTGTGGCAGTGTAGATATGAACATCCACCTCATTTGGGCACAAGACAAAGATGGTGGAATCGGTATGAATAATGACTTGCCGTGGCATATTTCCGAAGATTTAAAGAATTTCAAAAAACTCACCTTAAATACACCCATCATCATGGGGCGAAAGACATGGGATTCCCTCCCCTTTAAACCATTACCCAAACGTCGAAATGTAGTATTATCTTCCCGATTAGTGGATGACGTAGAATGCTTTTCATCTATTAAAAATTGTATAGATGGACTGTCAGATGAAACGGATATTTTTGTGATTGGTGGTGCACAGATTTATAAAGCATTTTATGAATATGCCCATCACCTCCATATAACGATTGTGGATGAAAAAACGGATGGGATTGATACTTACTTTCCTATTTCATTATCTAAAATTGAAGCATCTTTCACACAGGAAAATTCTGAACAATTAACAGATAATGCCCAATATACTTATTGGACAAAAAAACTACTATCCAATAAAGACTAAGTAGGCTCCAAACATGGCCACCACGATGGATGAAATTCGTCGTTTGGTAAGTGGCTCACCCAAAAATATCCATGCGAAAATCAATATGAATATGGTTGCGGTCTGATTCAAAATACTTGAGATGGATGCAGTGGTCATTGACATCCCCATTACCCACATGGCGATACCTAAATAAGCGGCCAAAACCGAACTTACAATCAAGGGAAACCACAGTTTTCTATCTCGCAATGCGCCCAGAATATTTTGCCTCCGATTGGCGATAAGCATAATGCTTCCTGAGACCAATACACCTGAAACCAAACGATAGCCGGCAATCCATAATTGTAAACCAATATTTTCACTCACCGTATTCAGAATGGGTTTAATCATGACAATTCCCAATGCCATCATGGCAATTGAGCCCACGCCATAGAATACTCCCTGTTTGAATCGTTTGCGATTTACGGGGATGTTTTGAATTTTTGTAGAGGCATATAAGACTGCGCCAATAATGAGAGCACCGCCCAATAATTGTGTAGATGTAAGGGATTCACCCAAAATGATGAATGCGAATAAAATGACAAATGGACTATAAACCGTATCTACAATGGCAGAAATTCCTGCACCCAAAATATTGAGGGAGTGTAGGAAAATAATATCTGCAATTCCAATGCCAATAATTCCGCTAATGGATAAGATGAGTAAATCTGAATTTGAAAATTGGGCATCGGGTATGAGGGGAACACCCATAATTAAACATGTAAGCATGAATAGTAATAGTCCAATAATACTTTTTACTGGATTTATCACCATGGGTGAAACGCGGTCACCAATTTTTTTGAAGATGATTATAGCCAATGCCCAAAATATGGCAGAGAGGAGTGAACATATTTCACCCATGTATGGAATAGCGGTCAATTATTACCTCAAAAATGAGGTGAAATTTCGGGAGATTTATTATTTATTGTATAACAAAATAATTTGAATTCTTCTAAGCCTTGTCATTCTGAAGCATGCTGAAGAATCTCAAAAGTTTGTGAAAGTGGAAAGTATTGAGATACTTCACTTCGTTCGAGTATGACAGTAAAAAATTATTAGTGGTTAAATTACTCACAACTATCTTGGCATGATTGCTGGGTATTAAATACTCCTCCACCACAACAACCGGTGATGAATTCTTCGCATTGGCCATTGTCTTGATTATAATAATACGTGGGGCAAATACCATCACATGGGTCAATTTCTGGAATAATATTACATTCTTCAGGGGTTGGATTCAAAATGAGATTCACCAATGAAATTACATCTAATACATTGATATTACCGTCACCATTGAAGTCACCGGCACAGAGCCAGAAATCCCAGGGGTCATCTTCTGTTGGGAGTTGCAAAATAATATTCACCATAGACACAACATCTAAAACATTTACATCCCCATCGTTAGTTAAATCACCTTGGATACATATAATTTCTTCCTCACACTCTGGGTAGCCTTGCCATGTCGGTTGACTAGTACCATCAATTTCATTACCATCTTCATCAACACACCAACAATAGCCCGAAGAAGACCAGCATTGCATGGATTCCCATTCACAGTCATTGGTACATTGGGGAATAAAGCAACCAAGCCCACCACAATTTTCTTCTGCCAATTCTACTGCATCACAACAGTTGGGATCTTCAGGGTCTACCCACCCTTGTACTGAAAAAATGACATCCTCTTGAACT
>TARA_B110000438_G_scaffold297932_1_pt1 | contig 11305 bp, 9 predicted proteins | sample TARA_B110000438 | Tara Oceans TARA_B110000438 (sample SAMEA4398413) | marine metagenome | biome: Polar Biome; feature: [MES] marine water layer (ENVO:01000295) within the mesopelagic zone...; material: water (ENVO:00002006), including particulate matter (ENVO:01000060) such as......
TATGGAAAATTGATATCACTAATATGATCAACTAATTTTCTATTTATTTCCTCTGGTACACGAACATCAAAACATCTATTTCCTGCTTCCATGTGGAAAATTGGTATTTTTTTTCTTTTTGCCATAATAGTTGATAAGCAACTATTTGTATCCCCTAAAACAAGTAATGCGTCTGGTTTTTCAATATCAAATATTTCATCTGATTTTTTGATAATATTTGCTATTGTATCCCCCAATTTATCTTCGGCAACGTCTAAAAAGTAATCTGGTTTTCTTATCCCTAGATCTTCAAAAAAAATTTGATTTAATTCGTAATCATAATTTTGTCCAGTATGGACTACTACATGGTTAACAAATTGATCAAGCAAAGACATAGTCCTTGAAAGTTTGATAATTTCAGGTCGAGTCCCTAGTATTGTTAAGACTTTCACTCTAATTAAATTCCTCTAATTTTTTCAATAATATTTTCATTTCTTCCACATTTAAACGTTGAGTATTATCCGAACTATATTCCCCTATTTCACGAATTTTTTTATTACCTTTTTCAAAATACTTCTCATAGTTTAAATCTCTTTTATCGCTTGGGATGCAAAAATAATTTTTTAGATTTTTAGCTTTATACATTTCTTCTTTACTACATAAAACTTCAAATACTTTTTCTCCATGCCTGATTCCAATATCATGGAGTGGGTAGTTTTTACATTCTTTTAAGTCTAATATAGATTCTAATAAAGTACCCATTGTTGCTGCAGGTGCTTGTTGTACAAAAATATCTCCATTTTCTCCGTTTAAAAAAGCATATTCTACTAAATCTACTGCATCTTCTAGTGTCATCATAAATCTAGTCATTTCTTTATCAGTTACAGTGATTGGAATTTGTTGTTCAATTTGAGAAAGCCAAAGAGGTATGACGGATCCTCTTGAAGACATTACGTTACCATATCTAGTTAAGCATAAGCTTGTATTCTCAGGTGCATTTCTTGATTTTGCCACTACAACTTTTTCCATCATTGCTTTAGAAGTCCCCATTGCATTTATTGGATAAACTGCTTTATCTGTACTTAAACAAATAATCTTTGACACATTATGAGAAAAAGCACAGTCAATAACATTTGCTGTTCCCATTACATTGGTTTTGACAGCTTCTAAAGGATGAAACTCGCAAGAAGGCACTTGTTTTAATGCTGCAGCATGAAAAATAAAATCTACACCTACCATTACATCGTTTATAGAATCTTTATCTCTTACATCTCCAATGTAAAATTTAATTCTTTCATCTTTATAAAATTTTCTTTGGTCGTCTTGTTTTTTTTCATCTCTTGAAAAAATTCGTATTTCTTTTACATCTAAGCTCAAATATTTTTTTAGTACTGCGTTACCAAAAGAGCCAGTTCCTCCAGTAATAAGAACAGTTTTATTTTTCAATAATTTCAATTTCTACCTTTATATAAATCGTTTATCATGTCTTCCCAAGAAGGGACCATAATATTTGTTTTATTTTTAAATTCTGAGGAATTTAGACTTCTATCACATTGAAAACTACTATTTCGATTAATTTTAATATTTAATCTAAATGTAGCATTTATCAATGTAATTAGATCAAACTTGCTAATTGGATCTGAGGATATTTGCCATAAACCATTCAAACACTGATGTTTATCAATAATTTGTTCTATTATTTTGGCAAATGCATATGTGGTTAAGCCAGAATAAATTGCATTCTCAAATCCATCAACTTCACCATCTTTTTGATATTTAATCCATTCAAATAAACTTTTTTTATTAAAAAGTTCAGGTCCAATAAAAGACGTTCTTATTGTTAAGGCATCTCCTTCAAAAACTTCTCCAAGTAGTTTTGATGCACCATATTTATCCACCGGATCTGGATTATCAGACTCTTTATAGGACCCTTTATTTCCTGAAAATACACAATCAGTACTCAGATGAATCAGTTTGATTTTATTTTCAATGCATATTTCATTTAATACATGAGGTAGGAGAGCATTTATTTTTACCATATTTAGGATATTTTTAGCATCGCCTCTTTGTTTAATCACTCCTACACAGTTAATTAAAATATCGGGAGATATTTCTTCGATAATATCATTTAAATTACTACGTTGATTGATATCATTGATGAACATACATCTATTTCTTTCTAAAATATTTTTAAAAAATCCAGTTGATTCTAGATTTGTTCTTTGTCTTAAAATGCTAAAAACTTCATATTTGTCTGAAAGATTTTTGATTAATGCATGACCAACCATACCACTACCGCCTAATATTAGTACTTTCATATTAAAATAAATCTACAAACTCTGGCGTTTTACCACCAGCATTAACCCAATTGTAATATTCAACATACTTAGCATTTAATTTCTTCCAGCTATACTTATCTTGTACAAACAATCTACCATTATTACCAATTCTTTTTAAAGATTCGGATGATAGATTTTTTGCAATATCTATAGTTGAAATTATATTTTCTTTATTTAGACTTACTATCCAACCACATTTTTTCTCTTCAATTATTTTCCATGGTGTATTTTCCGAGGTTATAACTGGCAAGCCATATGATAAAGCTTCTGCAACGACTAAACCGAAATTTTCAGTCTTTGAAGGTAGAATAAAGATATCATTTTCTAGAAACTTGTTTTTTTTACTTTCTCCAAATACCTTATCGGAAAAAATAATATTTGATATACCTAATTTCTTTACAAGATTTTTCAATGATTTATAATAATTTTCATCTTCACAATAACCGCAAATATCTAAAATTGCTTTTTTATCATCAATTTCTTTCCATGCATTTATAAGAAGCTCTAAGCCCTTTATAGGATGTATTCTTCCCAAAAAAAGAAATTTAATTTTATTTTTACTAAATGTTTTTTTTGTACAAGAAGGTATATCTATACCATTGGGTATAATTGCAATAGGTTGTTTAAAACCTAGCTCTCTTATTTCATCCTTTTCTTTTAATGATGTAGCATGAAAACTATCACATTCTTTTAGTAAATCATTCTGTCTAAAAAAAGAATTAAAAATATTTTTTTTATATTTAGATATATTTAAAGCAGCTTGTGATAATGAACCTCTTGGAGATACAATTATTTTTATATTTTTTTCTTTCTTTATAGCCAGTGGGTATAAGTTTGGCATTCTCCATAAACCATGATTATGAATTATGTTTCCATTTTTAACTGTTTTTTTTAAACCAGTTTTAAAATCCTTAGAAGATAAAATTGATTCTAAGAATGGATCAACTTTGTATTCATGAATTTTAAAAGAAGGATTAAATGTTAGATGACTTTTACCGGTAGTATGAAATTGAATATCAATGTTTTTTGATAAGCTTTCACATAAAGCAGGAACAGAATAAGAATGTCCGCTTAATTGATTTTCAACCATAAAAGAGCAAATGTGGTGTATTGAGTATAAACTATTCATTTAACTCCATATTACTTGTGTTTAAAATACTTTCTAATCCCTTATATATAAAAACAGAAAATAAATATAAAATAATCATATTTAATATAAATCCACCATATCTTCCCACAAACCAATCATCTATACTGCGACCAATGTAAATTGCATTTACAGCAAGCATTAATATAAGATAATTTTTCTCTTTAAGATTTTTTATTACAATCTTCGAGAAGAAGAACAGTAAAAAGGAAAAGTAAATTATAGTGAATGTTAGATATGTCCAGCCTCCGTTCCAATAAGCTTCAACGAACAATCCTGGACCAGTACTATTTATATTCTTTTCACTAAAGCTATTTTGAACTAAGCTGTTGTATGCACCGCCTGGATTTAAATTAGGTTTTTCAGGATATAAAATTCTAGGAATGAATATATATTTGAATTGTTGAAATGTATTTCCTTCATATTCCATGTCATAGGCTTCTACAGCATAACCTTGATATTTAACATAAGATAAGCGATCCCACCAAGCTTGAAAGTTTACAGCGTCTTGACCGCTATTTCTTAGCGTTTTTGCAGTATCAAAAGCACTTTCAAGTTCAGTAGTTGATGTAATTCCATAACTACCTTCTTCGGCATTCCTTAATAAAATGAATAGGTTTTGTATTACAGATACATATAAAATGCCTGCAATCGCTCCAGTAATAAGTATACTTTTAATATTTTTATTATGAAAAAAGACAACAAAAGAGGCAAAAATAATTGACATATATAAATACTCTTTTGAAAGAACAAGAAAAGAGGATACCATTTCAAAAAAAACCAGAAGATAAAAAAACATCTTATATGAATTGTTTTGTTGGCCTATACTATACAAGAGAAAGATTCCAACATAAATGAATGTAGTCAGTACATGAAAAATTCCAGGAGCATTTATTCCAAGATATGTAGATGGAAAAATAACTAAATATTTTGAAAATAAACCAACTCCGAGCGCATAGAAAAGCAATAATTTTTTATTTATTGTTTTAGGAGAAATCTTTTTTGGTATTGGAAAAGAATGATTTAATATCAAAAATATAAAGTCTGTTAAACAAATAACGGCAATATAGATTAATACAATTTTACTTAATGTTTGATCTGTGATAAAAAAATAAAGATTCATCACTTCAATAGTTATGCTACTACCAAAGTAATAAGCAAGCGGTCCAATGCCATAAAATAAAGTTGAGATAAATTTATACCAAAATAAAGGTGAGAAAAGTATATATGCTATATTTTTATCATACAATACAATCATTCCATAAAGTATGTTATAAATAATGATACTGCTTAAAATAGCAATATTAAAGTTTTGATAATTTGGTATCAGAGAATGATAAAAGGAAAAGAAAAACAAAAAACAAAAAAATAAAAGAACGGATAAAAGTCCTAAAAGTAAAGTAGATGTTTTCTGTTCGAGTATTCTATACATTTCTCAATAATTTTCTTGTAATAATATAACCTGATAAAAAATGAACTATATAGGTACATAAAAGTGCAAATGGAATACCTATAACACCATAACTATATATCATAATAGGAAGTATAATAATATTCGTTATTGCTGCAATACCTTCAATCAAAAATACATTCCATGTTTTTTTATAAGCAAAACAGATATTTTCAAAAAGATAACCAAAAATAAGAAATGAAAACCCTAAAGAAAGGAAGGGAAGTAAATAAAAAAATTCACGAAAATTTTCCCCTAATACAAGTAATACAATTTGCTGATTAAAAAATGAAAAAAAACTGATAAAAATTATTGATGTAACAGCAAGCATTATGGCATATGTCTTCAGGATTTTTTTACTACTTTGTTTTTTATGATTAGCGATATACTCAAAATAATAAGGTCTAAAAATAATTTCAATAGCGCCAGAAGCTGTTAAAAATAACATTGATACTAAACTAACAATAGGAGCATATTTACCTGCAGTAGCAGTCCCTAAAAATAAAGCTATAATATATTTGTCTGCATTACTTAAGCTCCAACCAAAAATTTTTTGAAGCACCAAAGGTTTTGAAAAATCAAAAAATTCAGAAAAGTTATGCCAGTAAAATTTTGTTTTTGATGATTTAATTAAATTGACGGTGATAATTTTACCAAAAAAGAGAAAACTAATCAAAAGATTTGCCATAGAAAAACCATACAAAATACTTATAAAGCTATTTTCATAGTATACATAGAGTAAAACAGCAAAAATTGGTCTGAAAATTGATATCAGTATTTGAAAAAAAGCATATTTTTTTTGTTCTCTATTTACATTCATTAATACTTTAAATAATCCAACAAGATGCTCTGATATCAAGGAAAGAAAGAAAATAAAAATTAAAAATAAAAAATGTGAATTGAGTAAAAAGCTCATTAGTAAAAATGCTAAGCAAATGAGTATGTATAGCATTGATATCTTTGATGAAAGTAGAATAGATTTATTATAAGATGTATCATCATCATTTTCAGGAATAATTCTTAGAAATGCCTGAAAAATTGATCCGCTAATAACATTAAAGAATAATAAAATAATTCCGGAAAATACTATATACTGGCCGTAATGAACTGGAGTTACATATTCTGTAATTACTCTAATACCAGCAATTATTGCTATAGCACTTATAAGCTGACCAAAGAAAGACCAAAAACTTTCTTTCAATATGTTATTTTTTTTCAAATTCTTGATTATTATAAAAAACTAAACTATCTGTAAGATATTTTTGTTATTAAAGTAATAAAAATTGTGTTTAAAATTGGCGATATGGTCTTTATTTATAATTAGGTAATTTGACTCATAAAATTTTTCTAATTCTGGATTCCATTCATTGATAATTTGAACCTCATTAGATGTAATTTTTCCAATTAGGTAATTAGTGTCATTAAAATAGTCAAAAACATTTTTAAGGTATGATTTTGAGTTTATCCATCTCCAATTATATTCAAATTGTAATGCAACAATTCGATTATTCTTGAACATTTCTTTACAACCCATAATCACATAAAAATCATTGCCTTCAGTATCACATTTTAAAAAGTCAATTGAGTCTATATTATTTTCTTTACAAAAAATATCAATCGTTGTAGTTAAGACCTTTTCTGTTGATGGAGGGTTAATATTTTTATCATTATAGGATATTGAATTGTCAAAAAAAGAATTTGTACCGTTATTTTCGCCAAAATTATATATTTCGAACTCACCTATTTCATTTGAAATCGCTTTATTGAAAATTTGTATATCTGCATTGTGTTTATTTAGATTTTTTTCAAGATTTAAATAAGTTTGATTTATAGCTTCAAATGCAAATATAGATATATTTTTATCATATTTTAATGCCAGCTTTGACCAACTACCAATATTTGCTCCAACGTCAAAAAGAATTTTCTTTTCTTTTTTATTATTAATGAGAAAATGTTTTAAAAGATTTTTTTCACTTATATCTAATTGCATTGAAGGAGAATCGTTACGAATGCTGAGAAATATTTTTCTCGATATTCTCCATACTATTTCAGTATAAATATTTTTAATAGCTTTAATCATAGATAGATTATTTATCTAATTTTTTATCACTGGAAATGGTATTTATCAATTCTTTCCCAAAGTCACTTTTTAATAAAAGAGTAACATAAACATAGAAAAGAGTAATGAATATAAATGTAAATGCTAAGCGTAAAAGCATATACCTTAACCTAGGCCCACTTTTTCTTAAAGGAAGATTTGGAGAATCAATTACTTGAAGAACGTTCGCCTCTTCAAAGTACTTAATTTTTGCTAATTCTAATTCAACTTTTAACGAGCTATAAGTATTACTAAGAACAAGGATATCTCTTAGTTTAGTTGATTCTTGCATCCTTAATGTAGGAGACTGAAGAATATTAGAATTATTTACACGAAATTTTCTTAAGCCTTCTTCTAGTATAGCAAGTTCTCCGAAACTGGATTGAATCTGATTCTGAATAACATCTATTTTTTTATCAAGCCGCTCTAATTGAAAGTTTGTTAATTCTAATTTTAGTTGATCTAAAATTGATGTAGCTATATCCATAGACAATTGTCTATTATTTGATGATATACTTATACCTAGAATTGGATTATTTAAATTTTTACTTATAGAAATATTGCTTAATAACTCTTTTCTTCCATCTAACTTCAAAAGCGGTATATTGGGGTTATCAGAATCTTCCTTAGAGTATATAATATAAAGTTTTTCCATTTTACCATTATAGTTGAATTCTTTATCAAGAATCTTATTTAAAAAGTTTCTACTAGATAGTACTTCAGGAATCATATCAAAATTTGTTGTTGAAGATGAAACCGAATTTAAATTACTTGATGAAAAAGAAGATACAATTTTGCTTAGTCCCGAAGAATTATATGAACCATCTTGAGAATTATGAGCTAATTTTATGTTAGAAATATAAATTCTGTCAGTGATGCTGTAATGAAGTATAAATACGGATGATAATAGAAAGAACAAATATAAGAGAGCTCTCTTTTTAGTTTTTACAACATAAAGTATTGCTTTTATAATCTCCATAATATTAATAGAAAATAACTGATATAAGTCTATATAGAAAAAGGTTTTTTATAAATATTCTAAAACTACAGATTGTTTGATATCCATTTTTTTAGGATAAAAAGTGTCCAAATTTTATACCATTGATTGTTGAGTCCAATAATTGAATTGGTTTCTTCAGCAAGCTCTTTTCCTAGAGATTGTTTGAGCCATAATTCAAAAGGAAAGGTAAACCCCTGCTTTTTTTGATTAATAATGTGCATTGGTAAATTTAGCCCTTCACTTAATATCGCCTTTTTATCTTCAAAAATATATTTTTCTGGAAGTGATTGGATTGTGGAAATAAAATTTTTGTCTATAAATGGAGTTCTAATTTCTGTGGACCACTTCATACCAAAGACGTCAGAATCTCGTAGTAATTGATTTTTAAGATAATTGCTCAATTCAAGTTTTCTGGTAATAGAATTCATACCAGCATTTTTTTGCAAATCAAAGCTTGTTTCTGAGAATTCACCAACTTCATCGTTTAAAATTTGATTTGTAATAACTAAAGATTCATTCTTTGAAAAGATTCCTCTTAATGCAAAATATGAATCTAATAAGTTATCTGAAGAAATTAAGTCTATAATTCTAGAATTGTATTTTTTGAGGAATTTATTAGGTGTGATTTTTTTTAATAGCTCATCTGAAAGAAAATTCTTTTTAATATTTAAGTAATGATTTATAGCCCTCATCCTTTTGAATGATGGATATCCACCAAAGAGTTCGTCTCCTCCCAATCCAGATAAAACTACTTTTAAACCAGTTTGTTTAGTAAACCTTGATATAAAGTAAGTATTAAATCCATCTACTGTAGGTTGATCTAAAGTATTAATAAAGTCATCTAATGATTCAACAGCTTCTTCTTCTTTTACAATATATTCATGATGATTTGTATTATAATATTGAGCTATTTTTTTTGATACTTTCGATTCATCCCACTTTTTTTCTTCAAATCCTATAGTGAGCGTATTTACTTTTGCAAATTGTGAAGCAACTGATAGTACAGAAGTGGAATCAACACCCCCGCTTAAAAACACACCCGTGGGAACATCGCTTTCTAGATGATATTTTACACTTTTTTCAAAACTATTTTTTACAACCTCTAATGTATCTTTACGGCCCAGTTTTTTATTATTTTCTTTTTTGTTATTTTTAGTATAATGTATTTTTGAGAATGATTTTTTATTAAAAGTAAGATAATGACCAGATTCTAGCATAAATATATTATTTATAATTGTATCTGGTTCGTGAAAATATCCAGTAAGCAGATATGAGTTTATTGCCTTTTGATTTAATTTATAGTCAAATTGTTTAGACTTCATTAGGGGTCTTAGTTCTGAGCAAAAAGTTAGTTTTTTATTACTAAAATTATAATAAAGTGGTTTAATTCCTAAAGAATCTCTAGCAATGAATACTTCTTCTTTGAGATTATCCCAAATTGCAAAGCTAAACATTCCAGAAAGATATTTTAAACAATCTTCACCGTATTCTATATACATGTAAAGCAAAATCTCGGTATCACTTTTTGTATTAACATTAAATTTTTTATGTACAAGTTTGTTTAATTCTTTATAGTTATAGATTTCTCCATTAAAGATTATATTAAATCTTTTATCATAAGACTCTATAGGTTGATTAGCATTTTCCGATGTATCAATAATTGATAATCTTGTTTGACATAATAAAGCATTGGAAGATGGTGAAAAATAATAACCTTTAGCATCTGGACCTCGATGCTTTAAATTGTTGTGAAACTTATGTACAATATCTTGATGATGACTAATATTAGATTGAAAATTTACTATTCCTGCTATACCACACATTAGGCAAAACCCTTCAGTTTTTCCCAAGCATCACTATGTGTTATATCATTTATGCAATATCCACATGAATCTATACTACAAGAGCAAATATGTTTTCTTTTTGATCTTAATACAAATTCTTTTGAAAGATAGGGATCCCATTTTAGCTTGAAATCTTGTGGTGCTTGTATTGTTACTACTTTCGTACTAGTAAAAGATGAAAGATGACCTGGGCCACTGTCATTTGCAATCATAGCAACACCCTCACTAATCATATATATAGTTTCACTCAATGTTGTTTTATTGCACAAATTATAGTAATTGTTTGTCTTAAACATTAACTCAGTTCTCTTTTTCCAACTCTCTAACCTTAAAATGATATTATCTGCAACAATACCATCTGTTCTATTGCCAATAAAAACAATATCACCTTTATTTCTAATCCATAGCTTAGCTATTTCAAAAAAATTATTATCATCCCATTTTTTAGATTCTAATTTTGCTCCGGTAGCAATAATTAAAGCATTATTAAGTTTTTTTGCATTATTAGAAATATCATCTGATATATCATTATGAGAGTATTCAAATAAATTAATTTGATCATTTATTTTAGTTGTATTAATATTTCTTTGAACTTCATTTTCATAAGGGTAAGGAATTTTTTGAGCAAAATTATTTTCAGAAAATTTTACCCTATTAACAGAGAATCCATGTAGATATTTAATATTGAGAAAAGAAAAGAAAAACAAATTACGCAATTCCCTTAAAAAAGTACTTCTATCATCGCTCATCATGAAGCATAAATCAAATTTTTTATGACGAATTTTACGAAATAATGGAAATATTTTACCATCATAATAGTATAGTATTTCATTTACAAGATTTTGTGAATTAAGAATACTTGCAGCTGAAATTAAATTCTTTGCTCCAGGAGAAGTTAAAAGTTCAATTTTTGCATGAGGATACTTTAATTTAATTAATTTAATAGCTGGATACGCAGTGATTATATCTCCAATATTACCATTTTTATATATTATAATATTATCTACAGTCAATGGGGGAGATGTCCATATTATTTTTTGCAATATTTGTAATATAGTATTTTGAACTTTGAGCAAAGATGATATAAAAACTATTGTGAAATATGTCATATTATTTTATTGTGTCAAAAAAATAATTTTTACAAATATCAATTCCCTCTTTTAGGCTAGTAAATTTCTTATTATAGCCAAGACTACGAAGCTTGTCAATATTTGCAGAAGTATAGTATTGATAAATATCAGTGAGAGCTTTTGGCATGTCTATATAGTTTATGTCTCTCGGAATTTCAAGAGAATCAAACAGTGTTTCTGCAAGTACTAGAAAAGGTTGTGGATTTCCAGTACCTACATTATATATCCCATTAAATGTATTGTCTTTAAAAAATAAAATTATATCTACGACATCTCCTACAAAGATAAAATCTCTAGTCTGATAACCATCTTTAAAAT
>TARA_B110000438_G_scaffold298055_1_pt1 | contig 11300 bp, 8 predicted proteins | sample TARA_B110000438 | Tara Oceans TARA_B110000438 (sample SAMEA4398413) | marine metagenome | biome: Polar Biome; feature: [MES] marine water layer (ENVO:01000295) within the mesopelagic zone...; material: water (ENVO:00002006), including particulate matter (ENVO:01000060) such as......
GACAGATGGTATAGATTTCCAAGTCATGTACGACTTTGACACTTCAATGGGTCAAGCTCAAGTTGGTGTTAATGGAGTTAATTTACTTTCTTACGACATTACGACTGCTACTGGATCTTACGATGCTGCTGGTAAATATAATACTAGAGCAACTGCAAGTCCTATCAGAGTAAGGTCTATGCCTGAACTTAAGATGAACTTTATGGCAAGTCTTATGAACGGAGATCACTTTACAAGAGCTTTTGTAAGATACGTAAGTGAATATGATGTAGCAGAAAGTTTTGCGAATGGTGCAGAATTTGCAGCACATCCTATTTATAATGGTAAAGAAGTCGATTCAATGGTTACTTTGGATCTGCATTACTCTTACCAAGCTATGGAAAATACAGAATTGTCATTATCCATGGTTAATGTCTTAGATGAAGAGCCTCCTTATGCTCCTCATGAGCAAGGTTACGATGCCTTCTCTCATTCTCCATTAGGAAGAGTGACGACTGTAGCAGTTAAGTATTCTTTCTAATACTTAACTAAAAATTAAAGGCTCTTCTTTGAAGGGCCTTTTTTTTGCCTAGAAAGTTATTATTTTTTACTTAGAATATTATAAGAATGTATAATCATTTTCTTTCGGGGCATAGCGCAGCCTGGTAGCGCACCTGCTTTGGGAGCAGGTGGTCGCAGGTTCAAATCCTGCTGCCCCGACCAACTTTTACAAACCCTGGTTTTAGTATTTTTTTTTAAAATTTAAAAAATTACTTATCTAAGATTGTTCTTCATATATAATCCGCCACGTGTCTTCGTAGCTCAGTTGGATTAGAGCATCTGCCTTCTAAGCAGAGGGTCCCAGGTTCGAGTCCTGGCGAGGACGCCACTCTTTCTTTAAAGTGCAGTGCGTTAAATTACAACTGAACCTTTCAATAGAAATTCAAAAAAAGTTTACAAAATTTCTTGAATTTTGACTTCAGTAGTAATATATTTTTTACTTAAAATTTTTATTTTTTATTTTTTTTGCATCTAATCTTAAGAACTACCTTTTCATGAAAGCCATTCATATTTCTATTTACGGAGAAGTCCATAACGTAGGTTTTAGAGATTGGGCTAAGATTCACGCATTGAAGTTTAATTTAACAGGATGGGTCAGGAAGTCCGCTGATGGTTCCATTGAAATTTTTATTCAAGGAGAAGATGATCATCTTAATGATCTAGTGTCTTTATGTTGGGACGGTCCAAGTAGGGCATACGTAGACGATGTATTAGTCCAGGACGCTATTTCAGATAATAAATTTATTGAATTTAATACCATATAATTTTATTTTAGCTATTTAGGGCTAGTTTTTTTTAAGTTTGCTCTTATCGATGATAAAATGTTTTCCTTTTTATGGTGGGTTTAGCTCAGTTGGTAGAGCCCTGGATTGTGATTCCAGTGGTCACGGGTTCGAGCCCCGTAACCCACCCCAGATGGATTAAAATATATGAAATTTTCATTTAGCAATAAAACAGATATTCAACAAACCTTAAGCATATCAATTCCTTCAAAAGAGATAGAGGAAAAGGTTTCCGTTAAGCTTCTCAAGGCTCAAAAAGATTCAAAAATTAAAGGTTTTAGAAAAGGCAAAGCGCCTATTGATGTAGTGACAAAAATTTATGGTCCTGAGATAAGGCAAGATGTGATTTATGATTCAGTGCAACATGATTTTTACCATCAAGTAGAAGATAAAGATTTAAGAATCGTTAGCAGGCCTAATCTGATTCCTGAATCAATGGATGAAGGTAAAGATGTAAAGTTTAAAGCCACTTTTGAAATTTATCCAACGGTCAAGATCTCAAACCTTAGTAAGTTAAACTACAAGAAAACAACGTGTGTTATTAGCGATGAAGATGTAGACAATTCACTACAGAATATACAAAAAAGAATGAGTAAATGGGAACCGGTTGAAGAAAATTCAGCTAAAGAAGATCAAATTAAAATTAATTTCGTAGGCAAGATAGACGGAGAGGAATTTGAAGGAGGTTCGGCTGATGATTTTGTAGTAGAGCTGGGATCTAATTCAATGATAGCAGGGTTCGAAGATGGTCTTGTAGGACTTAAAGCAAAAGATACTAAAACTCTAGATCTTGTTTTTCCTGACAATTACGGGAAGTCTGAATTGGCTTCAAAACCAGTCCAATTCGAAGTGACCATTGTTGAAGTTTTAAAACCTTCTTTACCCGAATTGAATGAAGAATTTTTTAAAAGCACAGGTATCGAAGCTAAGAATATTAATGATTATAAGGATCAGGTAAAATTGAAACTCGAAGATGACTTAAAAAATGTCCTAAAGAATAAATCAAAACAGAGTATTTTTGATGCCCTTGCTGATGCAAATTCTTTTGAAATACCAACAGCAATGATTGATTCAGAAATCTCTAATATGAGGACTGATATGGCAAGAAGAATGGGTATGGATCCAAAAGATATGGACGAAAGTTTATTTCCTGAGAGTAATTTTAAAGAAGAAGCCACAAAAAGAGTCTCAATTGGTGTGTTGCTTAATAAAATAATAGAAGATAAAGAGCTTAAGGCAGACCCCGATAAAGTAAAAGAAATAATTGAAGAAAGAGCTGCAGGTTATAAAGACCCTCAGCAAGTTATAAATTATTTTTATTCTGATGAAGAGCAATTAAAAAATATAGAAGGCATAGCACTTGAAGAAAAGGTCGTTGATGTGCTATGTTCAGAGGCTAAAGCAACCGAAGAAGCTCTTAGTTATGAGGAATGTATTTCAGGAAACCAAATGACTTGAAATATTTAAGAAAGGACTTAGATAGTAAGTATAGGAAATAAAAAAAGGACATTATGAATCTAGAAAATGAATCAATATTGACTAATCAACTAGTACCTATGGTTGTAGAGCAAACTCCCAGAGGCGAAAGAGCTTATGATATCTACTCAAGACTTCTTAAAGAGAGAATAATATTCATGACAGGTCCTGTAGAAGACATAGGAGCAAATTTAGTTGTTGCACAGTTACTGTTTCTAGAGGCTGAAAATCCTGATAAAGACATCCATCTTTATATTAATTCGCCTGGCGGATCTGTAACTGCAGGGCTTTCTATTTACGATACAATGCAATTTGTTAAACCTGACGTCAGTACTTTGTGCTTAGGTCAAGCTGCAAGTATGGGTGCGGTATTGCTTGCTGGGGGTGCTAAAGGAAAGAGACATGCGCTTCCTAATTCTAGAATGATGATTCACCAAGTTCTTGGAGGCTTCCAAGGACAGGCGAGTGACATAGAGATTCATACAAAAGAAATACTTTCTATAAAAAATAAATTAAATGAAATTTTGGCCTTCCATACAGGTAAAAAAGTAGACAAGATTGTAAAAGATAGCGATAGAGATAATTTTATGTCTCCAGAAGAGGCAGTGAAGTATGGTTTGATAGACAGTGTCTTTAATACACGAAATAAGGAGTAGCTATGTCTGATAAAGATAAGAATGATGAAAAATTACTTTTTTGTTCTTTCTGCGGAAAAAATCAAAATGAAGTCAGAAAACTTATAGCAGGACCTTCGGTTTATGTTTGCAATGAATGCATAGATCTTTGTAACGATATTATTAAAGAGGAAATAAAAGAATCTTCTTCTGACTTTGATTCTGAAGATGAGAGTTTTCCCGTCCCTAAAGAAATAAAAGAAACTTTAGACGAATATGTTATTGGGCAAGAAGAGGCAAAAAAACATTTATCAGTTGCAGTCTACAATCATTACAAAAGACTAAAAGGGGAGAAGGCATCAAAAGAGGATGAAGTCGAGTTGACCAAAAGTAATATATTACTTCTAGGGCCTACAGGGAGCGGAAAAACTCTTCTAGCTCAGACTCTAGCAAGACTTCTGGATGTTCCTTTCACTATAGCAGATGCTACAACTCTAACAGAGGCAGGCTATGTAGGAGAGGATGTAGAAAATATTATCCAAAAATTGCTTCAAAAGTGTGATTATGATGTGGAAAAAGCCCAACTGGGAATAGTTTATATAGATGAGATAGATAAGATTGCTAGAAAATCAGAAAACACATCTATCACCAGAGATGTTTCTGGAGAAGGAGTCCAGCAGGCATTGCTGAAACTGATAGAAGGAACTGTTGCTTCAGTTCCGCCACAAGGAGGCAGGAAGCATCCGCAGCAAGAGTTCTTGCAGGTTGATACTTCTAATATATTGTTTATTTGCGGAGGTGCTTTTTCGGGTCTAGAAAAAATTATAAAACATAGGTGTGAAGAAACAGGCATTGGATTTGGAGCAAAAGTGGCTTCTATTAACACATTAGACAAACCCGACTTATTAATCGAACAAGTTAGACCTGAAGATTTAATCCATTTCGGTCTAATCCCAGAATTTATTGGCAGGCTTCCGGTAATAACCACTTTAAAGCAATTAGATGAAGAAGCTCTTGTGAGGATATTGACCGAACCAAAAAATGCTTTAACGAAACAATTTAATCGTTTATTTGAAATGGAAGGTGTCGAGTTAGATTTAAGAGATGATGCACTAATAGAAATATCAAAAAAAGCGATAGAAAGAAAAACAGGCGCAAGAGGTCTGAGATCAATTCTAGAGAAGATCTTAATGGAAACTATGTACAGAGTGCCTTCTGAAGATTCTTTAGAAAAAGTTGTTGTTGATGCCTCTGTGGTAAAAGGTGAGTCAGAACCACTACTTGTATTTGATAAAGATTCTAAAAGAAAGAGCGGTTAAGTTTATTCATTATTTTAAAAAAATACTTTGAACCAATAAATCATAGGTAACAAAATGTCAGATAAGAAAAATAAAACTATCCCACTATTGCCTCTAAGAGATGTTGTAATATTTCCCTCAGTTGTAACTCCTCTATTTGTGGGAAGAGAAAAATCCATAGAAGCGCTTCAGTCTGCCATGAGTGGGGATAAGCAAATTATGCTTGTAGCTCAGAAAAATGCGCATGAAGATGAACCTTCTTTTGAGGATATTTATAAGATTGGAACTCTTTCTACAATCCTTCAGCTTATAAAATTACCAGACGGAACACTTAAAGTTCTGGTTGAAGGCAATGCAAGGGCTAAGATTGATTCTTTAGAAGAAAGCGACAACTTTTTGTCAGTTCAAGTCTCTCCATTAGAAGAGGAGCAAGAATCCGAAAAAACTTCTAAGTTTTTACCTGAATTAAAAAATCAGTTTCAGGAATACGTAAAGCTCACAAAGAAAGCAACCCCTGAAGTTCTCAATACAGTTAATTCCATTGATGGTATTTCAAGACTAACAGATACCTTAATAGGGCATATTTCTATAGACCTTAAAGATAAACAAGAAGTATTAGAAACATTGTCTTTAACCGAAAGAGCCACGAAGATACTTTCTTACTTGGATGCACAGCTAGACTTAAATAAAGTCGAAAAGAAAATCCGAGGACGGGTTAAAAACCAAATGGAAAAAAGCCAAAAGGAATACTATTTAAATGAGCAAATGAAAGCTCTAAAGAAAGAGTTGGGCGAATTAGATGAAACTGAGGAAGCGGATCTTTTAGAATCTCAAATCCGTGAAGCAGGAATGAGTGATGAAGCCAAAGATAAAGCTTTAGGTGAGTTGAATAAATATAAAATGATGTCACCAATGTCAGCTGAAGCTTCAGTTGTTAGAGGTTATATCGAATGGATGGTAAGTATTCCTTGGAAAAAGAAAAGCAGAATACGCTCAGATCTTGATAAAGCCAACCAAGTGTTAAATGAAGATCATTACGGTCTTGAGGAAGTAAAAGAAAGAATTCTTGAATACCTTGCGGTACAAAAAAGAGTAAAAAAATTAAAAGGCCCTGTTCTTTGTTTGGTAGGACCTCCTGGAGTAGGAAAAACTTCTCTAGGTGAGTCAATAGCAAGAGCAACTAATAGAAATTTTGTACGAATGTCTTTGGGTGGGGTTAGAGATGAGTCTGAAATAAGAGGACACAGAAGAACCTACATAGGTTCAATGCCTGGAAGAATTCTACAAAAACTTTCTAAGACTGGAGTTAAAAACCCCTTATTTTTGCTCGATGAAATAGACAAAATGGGAATGGATTATAGGGGTGATCCTGCTTCAGCCCTTTTAGAAGTTCTGGATCCTGAACAGAACCATACCTTTAATGATCATTACTTAGAAGTCGACTACGATTTATCGGACATCATGTTTGTGTGCACTGCTAATAGCATGAATATACCTTCAGCCTTATTAGACAGAATGGAAATCATAAGACTGCCTGGCTATACAGAAGATGAAAAAGTCAGTATCGCTGATAAGTACCTTGTAAAAAAACAGTTAAAGAATAATGGGCTAAAAGATAAAGAGCTAAGCTTGGGTAAAGATGCAATAAAGGATTTAATCCGATACTTTACAAGAGAGGCTGGCGTTAGAGCATTAGAAAGAGAAATAGCAAAGATTTGTAGAAAGGTAGTTAGGAAAAATGCAAGTGTTAAGGCAATAAAAAAATTAAATGTAAAGGCTGATTCTCTTGAAGACTATTGTGGCGTAAGAAAATTTGAATTTGGAGAAGCAGAAGAGAAGGATAGGATAGGGCAAGTTACTGGTCTGGCCTGGACTCAAGTAGGAGGAGAGCTTCTTACCATAGAGGCTGCCAGCTTTGCAGGAAAAGGAAAAACCATTAAAACAGGTTCTTTGGGTGATGTTATGCAAGAGTCAATTCAAGCAGCTCTTTCTGTCGTAAGATCAAGATCCGAAACGTTAGGCATTGATCCAAAATTTTATGAGAATCAAGACATTCACATCCACGTTCCAGAAGGGGCAACTCCAAAAGATGGTCCTAGCGCAGGAGCAGCAATGTGCACAGCAGTAACATCTGTACTGGCAAAAATACCTGTTCGTTCAGACGTTGCTATGACAGGAGAAATTACACTGAGAGGTGAGGTTTTAAAAATTGGAGGATTAAAGGAAAAGCTCCTTGCGGCTAAGAGAGGAGGAATCAAGATGGTCCTTATTCCTCAAGGGAATACTAGGGATCTGAAAGAAATACCAGATAATATTAAAGATGAATTGGACATAAGACCTGTTAAATGGATCGATGAAGTTCTTTCTTTGGTATTGACTAGAGAGCCAATCCCTTGGCAAGATGTTGATGTAACTTCAGATGAAAATCTAGCTAAAAAGCCGAAATCAAAAAAAAAGTCAATCGAGGCTCATTAATTTATTAAGAATTCCTTCTTGACAACCCTTATGCATAGGGTTTAAATCCTTAGTAGCAGTCTGTATAAAGCAGATTGTCTATAAAAAACTCTAGGAGATTAATGTGAATAAAGCCCAATTAACAGATGCAGTTGCATCAGCAACCGATGTTTCAAAAGCAGAAGCAGGAAGAGCAGTAGAAGCAACTCTATCTGCAATAGCAGGAAGCCTTTCAGGTGGAGATAGTGTTTCTTTAGTAGGATTCGGAACGTTTAACGTCCGTCACCGTGCAGCAAGAATGGGTCGTAACCCACAAACTGGTGCAGCTATTCAAATAAAAGCCTCTAAATCAGTAGGTTTTAAAGCCGGTAAAGCACTTAAAGAAAGTCTATAAGCTCTCTTTAAACAGAACGGAATAATAAGCGCGCCTTTTGGCGCGCTTTTTTTAATTTTAAATTATTTAAATCTAGATTATGGCTGGCATACAAAATATTCGTGATGGGTTTACAGGAGTAACTACAAAGATTGTAGTTGTATTGGTTGTTCTTTCATTTACCTTATTCATAGGCTGGCCTTCTTTTTTTTCAAGTGATGTTAATGTGGTAGCAACTGTTGATGGTAAGAAGCTATCCACAAGCGATCTGCTCTTCGAGATGCAAAACCAACAGTATTTTTTTGAACAAAAGTTTCCTGATCAAAATTTTGAATTGGATAAAGAAATATTACAAGAAATTTCAACTCAATCACTTATAAGACGTCACTCACTTTTAAATTTTATAGAAGATTCTGGTATCGAAATACCAGATCAAATAGCCTATGACCAGCTATCAAAGAATACAAATTTCTTTCCAGACGGAGTTTTTAGCCTTAGTCAATTTGAAGCTATATCAAGAAGCTTGGGATTCATACCAGGCGAGTATCTAAAAAGAATAAAAGAAGACATAGCTTTAAGTTATTGGAGTCAAGGTGTGGGTACTAGTTCTTTTGTAACTGAATCTGCAATTAATGAATTGTTAACTCTTGCGGAACAAACAAGAGACATTTCTTTTGTAAAAATAAATTTTAATGATTACCTCAAAGAATTTTCTGTTTCAGATGAGGTCGCTAAAGATTACTACAATAATAATACTGAATTGTTTCAGTCCCCTGAGCAGGCAAAAATTATTTATATAAACATCTCGCAAAGTAACCTGCAGACTGAACTTGAGATTGCAGAAGATTCTGTGAAACAAGAATACAGTTCTTATCTTGAGGACTTTGATGCACAGACAAGAAGAAGAGCTTCTCACATCATGTTGAACATTAATAATGAAAGAGATGAGAGTTCAGCAGTTCAATCACTCAATGATCTCAAGAAAAGATTTGAAAATGGTGAGAGTTTTGAAGATTTAGTAGTTGAATATTCAGAAGATGAGGGCACAAAGAGCTCTTCAGGAGATTTGGGTGTAAGTGATGGATCGAATTTCCCGCCTGAGTTCGAAAAAGCTCTTTTGCTATTAAAGGAAAATGAGCTAAGCAATCCAATAGTGCTTGAAGGTACTGCCCATTTACTTTTACTAAATGATTTTCAAAATCCTAAGCCTGAAGATTATGAAAATATTAAATCAGACCTTTTGCTAACTTTAGAAAGAAATCTTGCAGAGGATGGTTTTTTTGAACTACTTGATAGGGCTGCAGATTTATCTTTCTCACTTACCAGCCTAAAAGAAATAGCTGATGAGTTAGGTTTAAACTTAAAAGAGACCGAGTACTTTTCTGAAAATCAGATGCCTGAAACTTTATCCGATCAAAAGATTTCAAAGCTAATATTCGAAAGCACGGAATTAAAAGATGGTGAAATTAGTGAAGTTATAGAAATAACTGAAGGAGAAGCTTTTATAATACAGCTAGCAGATTTTAAACCTCAAGAGCTAATCCCATTCGAAAAGGTTTTAGAGGAAACAGTAAATGTTGTAAAGAAAGATTTAGTTTCAAAGAAAATTAAAGGCATTAAGGATGAGATTACTAAACAACTTCAAAATGAAGTGGATTTTTATACCGCCAGTCAAGAACAGGGTTTAGATATTGAGACATATAAAGATCTTTCAAGGACTTCTTCATTGCTTCCAAGAAATGTATTAAGTGGAATCTTTAGCCTTCCGCGAAATGAAGAAGCTAAACCTTACAATAGCTCTTTATTAGATAATGGAGATTTAATCTTCTTTAGACTTGATTCTGTGAATGACAATAAAAAAATATCCTCGCAAGAAGAAGTCGATTCATTCAGTCTTTTTATGGACCAAGAAAGACAGATTTCAGAACTATCAGAATTAAAACTTAAACTTCAGGACTCTGCTGATGTTTCTATTCGGATGAATTAATCCTGGCTTGTCTCTTCTATAGATCCCATCGCTGTTATGTTGAATCCAGCATCAACATATAAATTCTCACCTGTAATGCCGCTAGATAAATCAGAGGTTAGAAAAGAAGCAACATTGCCTACTTCTTCAGTTGTTATGTTCCTGCCTAGCGGAGATCTTCCTGCGTTATACGAAAGCATTTTTCTAAAATTCTTAACTCCTGAAGCGGCTAATGTTTTTACTGGGCCGGCTGATATAGAGTTCACCCTGTGACCATCTGCTCCTAAAGAAACAGCAAGATATCTTACAGAAGCTTCCAGACTAGCTTTTGCTAAACCCATGACATTATAGTTAGGCATTGTTCTTTGGGATCCGAGATAAGACAATGTAATCAATGAGGCATTTCTTCCATGCATCATTTTTTTCCCTTCTTTAGCAAGGGCTATAAAGCTGTAAGCGCTAATATCATGCGCTATTTTAAAACCTTCTCTAGTTGTTACGTCCACAAAGCTTCCATTTAGCTGATCAGTGGGAGCAAAGCCAACGGCATGAACTATTCCATCTAAACCGTCCCATTCTTTAGCTAATTCTAAGAAAACAGACTCAATCTCTTTATCGCTTCCTACATCACAAGGTAAGCAAATGTTTGAATCCCAAGTTTTTGCTAAAGCTATAACTTTATCCTTTAATCGCTCATTTTGGTAAGTAAAAGCTAGATTTGCACCTTGATTATGCATAGATTGAGCTATTCCAGTTGCAATCGAATGTTTGTTTGCAACGCCTACTATTAATATATTTTTACCTTTTAACAATTCCATTGGCAGTCTCCATAAGGTTAAGAATCTGTTAATTAGATCACTAATTCTGTTTTATTTATACAAAGAGTATAAAAGAATGTAGTTCTACAATGAAAATATTAAGATTTTTGCTTCAAATTTAATTATATAAAAAATCAATTTATTGTTGATATAAATGGGGAATAAAAGTATTGTGTTTGAATAGATGCCCTTTAATTAGGGCTTATTTAATTATATAACTATTCTATTGGGGGATACATTATGGATAGATTCACAACATTTAGAGCTAAATCTACATTAGGTTTTGCAATAATTGCATTGTTATCTTTTGGTTCATCAACGGTTTTTTCAGCAGACGAAGACGAAGAGTCGGATTCAGTTGAAGAGGTTGTTGTAACAGGTTCTAGAATATCTAGAACTTCAACGTTTGATTCAACAGGCCCTGTTGAAGTCTTTACTGTTGAGCAAATACTTGAATCAGGTAAAAACAATGTTGGAGATTATTTAATAGAATTGCCATCTGCAAATCTATCTTCTAATCAAAGATCAATTAACAACGGAAACTCAGGAACAACAGAGTTTAACCTTAGAGGGGCAGGTTCTGAAAGATTGCTTACTCTTATTAATGGTAGGCGTGTAGCTCCAGCCGGTACTGGTACTGGTAGTGCTGTTGACTTCCAAATATTTCCTTTAGCTCTTATTGATTCGGTTGAAGTATTAAAAGATGGTGCATCAGCTGTTTACGGTTCTGATGCCGTTTCAGGTGTTGTAAACATCAAACTTCGTGATTTCGAAGGTTTTGAAGTTTACGGTCAAGAAGGCGCTTCGGATCAAGGCGATGCTAATTCAACGTTATTATCGTTGGCGTTTGGTACTAAGGGTGAAAACTCAAGCATAAAAGCAGCTATTTCTTTCAATAAGAATGATAGCTTAGACATGTGGGATAGAGATTTTTCATATTGCCCTAGAGTAGAGCCTGAGCACATGGTATGGATGCAGT
>TARA_B110000438_G_scaffold301184_1_pt1 | contig 11299 bp, 7 predicted proteins | sample TARA_B110000438 | Tara Oceans TARA_B110000438 (sample SAMEA4398413) | marine metagenome | biome: Polar Biome; feature: [MES] marine water layer (ENVO:01000295) within the mesopelagic zone...; material: water (ENVO:00002006), including particulate matter (ENVO:01000060) such as......
AATGAGGCGGATTCTGGCCCAACCGTCGGCGGCCCGACGGTGAACATCCAGAGAAGATGGCGGCCGTCTTTGGCGAGTTTGATGGCCAGCCCTTAGATACCAGCAAGAAGTTCGTCTGACTTACGCTACAGCGGCGGCACAACCTCCTCAATGATGATGCTAATTAGACACTATCTGCGGTGATGCTGCGGAGGCATCAACAGCGTCGAGTGCTGTACGTTAACGTTCAGCCTCTATTTCCCTGTCTTTTTCTATTGTTTCCTGTGGTTGAGCGAGTAGAGATGCTTTCTATTTAGATTTAAATATGATACTACTTGTTTTTTCTAGATTAACTGTGATACTAAATAATTGGGAGCGTTGAAGCAGTAAACATCTGCGGGCACCATCTGATTGGTGCTTTCTCGGCGATCTCCATATGTACCCAGGAGATAAACATGTTCGATCTAATCGTTCGTAACGGCCGCATTGTTGACGGGACTGGCGTTGAACCTTTTTATGGTGATGTGGCCGTGACGGACGGTCGAATTGTCGAAGTAGGTTCATCCCTTGGGCAGAACGCGAAAGAAATTCAGAATGCTGATGGTCGCTTGGTCACGCCAGGTTTTGTAGACGTGCACACGCACTACGACGGGCAGGTAACGTGGGATACGGAACTACGCCCTTCTGTGGCGCACGGTGTCACCTCAATTGTCATGGGTAATTGCGGTGTTGGTTTTGCACCAGTACGGCCTGGTCAAGAGGAGTGGTTGATCCAGCTCATGGAAGGCGTAGAGGACATACCCGGTAGCGCACTTTCGGAAGGCATTGAGTGGAGTTGGGAAACCTTTCCCGAGTACCTGGACGCAGTTGGTCGTCGGCAATACACCATGAATGTGGCGGCGTTAGTTCCCCATGGTGCTTTGCGGGCCTATGTGATGGGTGATCGCGGAGCAGACGACGAACCAGCAACTGAGGAAGAATTGGCGACCATGGCTCGATTGGTTGGAGAAGCCGTTGCTGCTGGCGCAGCTGGATTCTCAACCTCTCGTATTCAGGGGCATCAGGCGAAAGACGGTCGTGCTGTCCCCGGAACGACGGCTTCTGAAGACGAGTTACGCGCGATCATTGGTGCGATGGGTCAAGTCGGCAGGGGCGTTTTGGAAGCGGTACCATCTGGCATTCTAGGTTACAGCCCGGCATTTCCACCAGATCGAATTACTCCGCTGGAAGATCTTGAAATGTTACGTCGGTTAGCGCTTGAATCGGGACGCCCGATTACCTTCGGCATGGGGCAGACCCACGCCGAACCAGAGCTCTACAAAGAACTACTCGCGTTTCAAGATAAGGCTTGTGCCGAGGGCGCCAGGCTGCACGGCCAGATTGCTAACCGACCTGGCGGGGTGATTTCGAGTTTCCAATCCTACCATCCATTTTCCCGGCGCCCGACCTACCTGAAGATCGCTGACTTACGGTTCACTGACCGAATTGCAGAATTGCGCAAATCCGAAGTACGCGCTGCGATTTTGGCCGAAGGCGATGTGCCGACTGGCTCCGCGACGGTCATGGATAACACGCACTCGCTGTTACAGGCGCTGTTGCCGGTGATGTTTCCGCTTGGGTCGGTTGTTGATTATGAGCCGGAAGCGTCTCAGTCGGTGGTCGCTCAAGCCCAGGCTCGCGGTGAAGAACCGCTGGCAAGGCTCTATGACCTGATGCTTGAAAAGGAAGGCAAAGCCACTGTCGTGGCGTTAGCAGCAAATTACGCTGAGGGCGATCATGCGGCCATTGAACTGATGCTGCAAAACAAGAACATTGTACCCGGACTAAGCGATGGTGGAGCCCACGTGCGTCTGATCTGTGATGGCTCCATGCCAACCTACATGTTGACCCATTGGGCGCGCGATCGTAGCCGCGGCCCACGCCTGTCGCTTGAACACGCCGTCAGAATGCAGACACGTGACACCGCGGCGCTATACGGATTTCAAGACCGAGGAACAATCGAAGTGGGCAAACGAGCCGATCTGAACGTGATTGACTTCGACGCACTGTCGTTGCCAGCACCCCAGATGCTCCATGACCTGCCAGGTGGTGGCGCGCGTTTTGTGCAAGATGCGGTTGGGTATGTCGCGACCTTCGTCAACGGCGTCGCCACGCGACGCGATGATCAGGATACGGGAGCACGGCCGGGGCGGCTGATCCGAGACGCCCAGGCGTAAAACATCTAACAGGCTGACTACGTCGCCGGTTGGACATAGATTCATTGAGATTTCTAGGGGAGATAGATATGGACAGGTTTAGTACAAAAATCGAAAGGACAGTAAAACGACTGCGAGCCGGTAGAGCGTTGGCTCTCACCCTGCTCTGCGTTTTGATCGGATCTTGGTCGTCGGTGGTTAGCGCTGAAAGCGCGCTGGTAATCGAGGAAATCGTTGTGACCGCGCAGAAGCGCGAGTCAAACCTACAAGAGACGCCCATCGCAATCACCGCGGTAACCCGTGACCAGATCGAACTCAACCGTATTCAAACGGTGACTGATCTGGCGCTGCGCACCCCTAGCATGACGTACAACGAGCAACAGGGTCACGCCCACACGTCTATTCGGGGCGTAGGCACCAATCTGAACAGTCTTGCGCAGGAAGCCGCTGTGGTGATGTACCAGGACGGAATCTATCGCGGCGCATCGGTCTCGGCGACAGTGCCGCAGTTTGATCTGGAACGTATTGAGGTACTGCGCGGACCTCAAGGCACCCTTTATGGACGTAACTCCACGGGTGGAGCGATCAACGTGATCACTCGACTACCGTCCGATGAGGCCGAATTCAATGCCACTTTCACAGCGGGAAACTACGGCAAGCTGCGCGGCGAACTGGGCGTGTCGGGACCGCTGGGTGAGCGAGTTGGAGGGCGCATCAGTTTTGTGAATGAAGCTAGCGATGGCTATGTCGACAACAAAACTCTGGGGCGTAACGAAGCGGACAGGGACTATACCGGCGTGAACGGGTCTCTGGTGTTCGACCTTAGCGATAGCACGGAACTCATACTGCGCGGCAGCTACTTGGACGATAAGAGGAATGTCGGCCAGCCGATCGGCGTGCAACTCTCACCAACGGCCGCAGGGATTACACCAGAGAATCTCGGCGGCGTGTTGACGATCCCCGATCCGACGCTCGGTGGCCTAAGTTTGGCGGATATCTTTGGTTTAGACATTCCCCAAGCAAGCGCACCTTTCGTGGTGGATCCGGACTCGCTGGACTACTTTACTGACACACCGATGAAACGCGAGATTGAACAGTACGGTTTCAGTGCGACGCTGACTCATGACTTTGACGGCATTACCGCAAAGCTTAGCCTAGCGCATCAGGATACGGACTACGTCGACTTTAACGACTCAGACGGTTTGGACATCACCGCGCTGTTAGCAGATGGGGGCCAGACTAACCGCCAGAATACTGTGGAACTGAACCTATCCGGCGACTATGCAAACGATTCCGGCACTTGGATTCTGGGCGGCTTCTACTTTCAGGAGGATGGCACTAGCTTCCTTTGGGCCGAACTACCTGCGCTGCAGACAACGCTCGAAGCGCTGTTTGGTCTGGCGGCGATAGGTATGCCACTGCCGTCCGGTAGTCTGGCGGCAGCGCCATTTGGCCAGGCACAACTTAAGGATGGGCAGTTCAGCGCGGCACCTTTTGTTAACTTCCGCGGTGAACAGGACAGTTCCTCATACGCCGTCTTTGGGCAGACGACCTACGACGCGACTGACCGGCTGCATCTGACCCTTGGCGGACGCTATACCAAGGACAACAAAGATGTGCATCGCGAAACTCGGCAGAATATCGGCGGACCCGCGTGCGACCAGCACGTTGAAGAGGATTGGAGTGAAGTCACGGGCACCGCCATTGTGAGCTACGACATCAGTGACGATGTCATGACTTACGGGAGCATCGCCAAAGGTTTCAAATCTGGCGGCTTTAACATTGCTGAGTGTGGCGGAGCTTTCGATCCCGAAACTATTCTGGCCTATGAAATCGGACTGAAGTCGACCTTGTTCGAGCAGCGTCTGCGCTTCAATCTGGCCGCGTTCTACTACAGCTGGGACGACATCCAGATCAATCGCTTTGTTAACAGTGCGATTACCGTCACTAATGCCGCTGAAGCAAACGCATTTGGTCTGGAAATTGAATTTGTTGCCCTGCTAGGTGGCGGGTTCACCGTTGATGGTGGTATCACCTACCTCGACACGGAATACGCCGGAGGATCGATGTTTGCCAACACTATCCTCGGTGGCCCGCAAATCAATGTGGACGGAAACGACTTGGAGCGCGCGCCGCCGCTCAAAGCCTATCTGGGCGCGCAGTTCGACTGGCAGACCGAGGTCGGTCGCATCACGTTGCGCGCAGATGCTAGCTATTCGGATAGACACTATTTCGACGTGTTCGAGGCGTCATTGCCGAATCAGGAAGAAATGGAGCAGGATGCCTACACCATCACCAACGCCCATCTGCGCTGGGAGAGTAATGCAGGCAAGTATGCTGCGACTTTATTCGTACAGAATATTGGTAACAAACTCTACGCCCAGACCCGCGCAGCACTAGGCACTCTTGGCGGTATCTACGCCGCGTACTCGCCACCTCGACAATACGGCATCACATTGAAAATGCAGTTGGGTGGAACATAAGTCCGGTGGAACATAAGTCAGAGGCGTGAGCATGCAAAACGTTACTGGAAAAGTAGCCTTCGTAACGGGCGGGGCCAGCGGCATAGGCCTTGGCATCGCACGCTCCCTAGCTGGTGCGGGCATGAAGGTGGCTATAGCCGACGTTGAGCAGGCGGCGCTCGATCGCGTGCAAGCTGAATTTGGCGACACAAACACGGAGCTGATTTTTCTTCAGGTGGATGTTACTCAGCGCGATTCGCTGGAGGCTGCGGCCGAGGCGACTGAGTCAGCCTTCGGTAAGATTCACGTTGTGTGCAACAACGCAGGCGTTGCGGTCAGCGGGCCGATTCACCAGATGAGCTACCAAGATTGGGACTGGGTGATGGGCGTGAATCTGGACGGTGTCATTAACGGCGTGCAGACGTTTGTTAATCGCATCAAAGCACACGGCGAGGGTGGACATTTCATTAATACTGCCTCCATGGCAGGGCAAATGCCCATAGTCGGCGGCATTATCTATGGCACCTCAAAATACGCCGTGGTCGGGTTGTCTGAGATCATGCGTATGGATTTAGCACAGCACAACATTGGTGTATCGGTGCTGTGTCCTGGCGGGGTTATCACCAACGTCGCAGATTCGGGACGCAACCGCCCAAACGCCTTCGAGGCAAAAGCCGACACCTCGCAACTTGGCATGGAAGGCGAACTGGCAGCGATGGTGCTGGCCGATATGTTAGAGCCAGATGTCATAGGTGACATGGTGCTGGACGCGATTATGAATGACGACGAATACATCTTTAGTCACCCTAACCTGAAGCAGGTGGTCGATCGGCGCACAGCGGCTATGGACGCTTCATTTGAGCGATGGTCACGATATCGCCAAGAACGCAATGTTTGAGATCAACTTGTCTGAGGACACCACAGATGGCTGATAGTACAACCGAGCACCAGCCGTCTGTGATTCCAACGGCGACAGAACTGGGATTTGACCCGGCAGCAATCCGCAACAAATACGCCGAGGAACGTGCCAAACGATTACGACCCGACGGCAATGATCAGTACCTGGAAGTCACCGGGCGTTTTAAACACTACAACGAGGTGGACCCATACATCGAACCAGGCTTTACCCGTCCGGCCATCGTAGAAGAATTGGATGTTGTAATCGTCGGCGGTGGTTTCGGCGGCCTTATGGCTGCGGCGAGGCTGCTACAAGCCGGTATCACCAACGTGCGCATTATCGAAAAAGCAGGTGATTTCGGGGGCACTTGGTACTGGAACCGATATCCAGGTGCACAGTGTGACATAGAGTCCTACGTTTACTTGCCTTTGCTGGAAGAGACAGGCTACATCCCGACCATGAAGTACGCCTTCGCACCGGAGATTTTCGAGCACGCGCAGCGTATCGGCAAACATTTCGATCTGTACGCAGGGGCTTGCTTGCAGACCCAAGTAGAAGAAGGCCGTTGGGACGTTGAAGCGGGCCGTTGGACGATCAAAACGGATCGCGACGACGTGCTTAAACCCCGCTTCCTGGTGATTGCGCCAGGGCCGCTTAACCGACCAAAGTTGCCTGGTATCCCGGGTATCGAGACTTTCAAGGGCCATGCGTTTCATACCAGTCGCTGGGACTTCGACTACACGGGTGGTAACTCGATGGGCGGCTTGGACAAGCTGCACAACAAGCGGGTGGGGATCATCGGTACCGGGGCATCGGCCATTCAGTGCGTTGAGCACCTGGGTGCGGATGCGCAGCAACTGTACGTGTTTCAGCGCACCCCGTCGTCGGTAGACGAACGCGGTAACAAACCCACCGATCCGGACTGGGCGCGTGACCTCAAGCCTGGTTGGCAGCTGGCGCGCAGCCTCAATTTCAATGCGGTCGTCACTGGCGTACCGGTGGAAGAAGACCTGGTCGGCGATGGTTGGACGAGCATATTCCAGCATTTCAAAAAGTTTACAGAACGCGCCGCGAACGGTTCGGAGCTGACTCGAGAAGAGCTCGCACAACTTTCGGAGATTGCCGAGCATCAGAAGATGGAAGAGGTGCGAGGTCGTGTCGCCAAGACCGTACACGATCCGCAGACTGCCGGTGCATTGCAAGCCTGGTACGGCCAACTGTGTAAACGCCCGACTTTTAACGACACCTATCTGCCGACGTTCAATCGTGCCAATGTGCAGCTTGTGGACACCAACGGAAAGGGTGTGGAACGCATCACGGAAAATGCCGTTATCGTAGACGGCGTTGAATACGAGGTGGACTGCCTGGTCCTCGGCACCGGCTTCGAGGTGGGTACCTCCTACGCGCGTCAGGCGCAACTCGAGTTATACGGTCAGGACGGTGTCACGCTGTCAAAAGCCTGGGCGAACGGCCGACGAACATTCCAGGGTTTTTTGAGCCACGGCTTTCCCAACTGTTTCCAAATCGGCATCACTCAAACCGGCGCTTCACCCAGCTTTACCTACATGTATGCTGCCCAAAGCGATCACATCACATACATCATTAACGAAGTCCTGGCGCGGGGTGCCAGGAGTGTCGAACCAACCGCCGAGGCGGAAGCCGCCTATTTGCAACTGGTCATGCGGTCTACTCCGATGACGGAGTATCAGAAGACTTGTACGCCGGGCTTTTATAACGCCGAAGGGCAGCTTAGCGGTGGTGGGTTTCACGATTCCTCTTTCCCTGGCGGCGCCGTACGCTTCCAGGAAATGCTGACCAAATGGCGTGAAAGTGGTGAACTAGAAGGTCTGATGCTCAGCTGAAACGAAGATCAAAATGGCAGCAAAACTGAGTAATGGGAAGGACAGACATGCAGATTGATTTGTTAGACCACCGCAATTTCATCGGTGGTCATCCACACGAACAATACGACTGGTTGCGGGCTAACGCGCCGGTATATTGGCATCCAGAACCCGAAGGAACAGGATTTTGGGTGATTACCCGACATCAGGACGTCTACGATATCGGTCGCGATGCGGCAACGTACTCAAATGAGCCGACGATCAGCATCGATGACCCAAGTCCCGAGCAAGCAGGTCTGCTTGGTCCCTACAAAATGATGTTGACCATGGATCCGCCCGAACACACCAACTATCGAAAACTAATCAGTCGGGAATTCACGCAAGGCCCAGCGCGTGCCTACAACCAGCGTATAGAGGAACTGGCCAGCCAAATAGTCGACGCAGTAATCGACAAAGGATCGTGCGATTTTGTAACGGATATTGCAGGCGAAATGCCGAGTTTTGTCATTGCTGATTTAATGGGACTGCCCATTGACGATGGACGTGAGCTCTACAAGCTAACGGAGATACTCCATTCATCAAAAGATGTTGTGAGTGACGCGGCAAAGGCCGAAGCCGCCATGAAGATGTTTGCGTACGGGCAAGAGGTAATCGCTAACAAGCGCGCTAAGCCGGGGGATGATCTGGCCAGTAAGCTGCTGCTTGCAGAGCTCGACGGTCGCAAGCTTGTGGATGCCGAGTTTCTACTATTTTTCCTGCTCTTGGTTGATGCCGGGGGAGACACTACCCGCAACCTGGTCGCCACCGGTATGCGCACGCTGCTGGAACATCCAGACCAATTGGCGCTGCTTCAAGCCAACCCGGAAGATCTAATAGCGTACGCACGTGAAGAGTTATTGCGTTGGACATCACCTGTGATCTACATGCGGCGCACAGTAAAACAGAATGTCACATTGCGCGGAGAGTTGCTGCGGGAGGGGGACAAAGTAGTGCTCTATTACGGGGCGGCAAATCGCGATGCGGATGTCTTTCCTGATCCTCACACGTTTGACATTACGCGTTCCCCGAACAAGCATATCGCTTTTGGTGGCGGTCATCACATTTGCCTGGGCCAGTGGTTCGCGCGACTTGAGATCGACGCGATCATGTTAGAGGTGCTCAAACGCATGGCGAATTTTCGCATCGCGGGTGAGTTGGAGTGGATGCCTAGCAACTTTATTTCCGGACTAACCCACATGCCATTGGCGTACGATGCGATTTAGCGACATAAGGATTCTAACTCATGTTGAACAAACTCGATGACTATCCCATTCATCAAACCCCTGAGCCGATCGCCCATGCAGCGAGTACCGACCGGAATGTCTATGACCGCACTTGGTTCAACGGTTACGCGGTTGATGGTTCTTACTATTTCGGCATTGGCATGGCGGTATACCCACATCGTGGCGTACTAGACTGTGCCTTCAGCGTTGTTCAACCGGGTCAGCGCCAGCATTGCTTTTATGGTTCGCGGCGCGCGCCCATTGAACGAACCGACATGCAAGTTGGCCCATTTCGTATTGAAGTGATCGAACCGTTACGACGCACGCGAGTGATCCTGGAACCCAACGATTCCGGCATAACCTGTGACCTGTCGTTCTCGGCTCGAACCGCAGGTATACAGGAAGCGCGGCAGACCTTGTATGCCGGCACACGCCGCATTATGGATGCAACGCGTTTCGACCAATTCGGTCGTTGGTCGGGTACGATCAACCATCCTGAAGGTGAGTTGAGGATTGAGGAGTCTGTTTGTCGTGGTACCAAAGATCGCTCCTGGGGGGTACGAGGTATAGGCGAACGAGAATCAGGCGGTGCACCCTTAGCGCCGCAAGGTGCGTTCTTTCTATGGGCGCCCCTTATCTGGGACGACCACATCACCCATGCCATTTTCTTTGACGGTGAGCAAGGTCAAGCATTGGTCCGCGAAGGCATTGTTGCGCCGCTGTTTGCCAGCGAGGAGGCGATACCTGATGTAGAAACGAGTGCTGATGAGCGTATGGCCACCGCCCGACATCGAGTGAACTACGTTCCCGGTTCGCGCCTCGCTAGCAGTGCAGAAATTGATCTGGTTAATCTGGCCGGAGAAACCCGCACCATTGCCCTAGAGCCGATCCTTAAGTTTCAGATGAAGGGTTTGGGTTACGGTCATCCCGAATGGGGGCAAGGGGTTTGGAAGGGCGAACTTGCTGTGGGTGGTGAATCATTTGATCCACGTCAATTGGATCTGCTGGCACGGGAAAACCTGCATGTGCAACAAGTGGTGCGCGCCACAGACGGCACTCGAACTGGCATTGGCGTGCTGGAACAGGCCGTTGTGGGACCCTATGCACCAGCAGGATTCACTGAGTTCTTTGATGGGGCCAAGTGACCCCATTTGATAATCACCCACCACCGTTGGTTTACTTCGAATCAGTTAACTAGGACGCTGGTTAGGGGTTGGTCGTATACCAGCAAATTAGCGATAGGACGACAACATGAGTGATATCAAAGAACTTCAAATCAACATCTCGCAAACGCAAATTGATGATCTAAAGACTCGGCTCCAATTGGCGCGTTTCCCCGAGGCTGAGGTGGTAGACGATTGGTCCCAAGGCATACCGCTCAACTATGTAAGGGAGGTTACCGACTACTGGCTGCACCAGTACGACTTTCGGCGGCTGGCCAATCGACTTAACGCACTGCCAAACTTCACCACAGAGCTAGACGGCCTACCCATACACTTTCTTCACGTACGCTCGCCAGAAGCTAATGCCAAGCCCATGATCATGACCCACGGGTGGCCGGGTTCTGTTGTTGAGTTTTTGAAGGTGATCGGACCGTTAACCGACCCAGAGGCACATGGTGGAGATGCTGCCGATGCATTCCATTTGGTCTGCCCCTCGTTGCCTGGCTTCGGATTCAGTGGCAAACCCACAACCACTGGCTGGGGCCTCGAAAAGATTGGGGCACAGTGGGCGCAACTGATGGCGCGGCTGGGTTACGGAAGCTACTTTGCCCAAGGTGGCGACTGGGGTTCCATGGTGAGCACCAGTGTCGCCGTAGCGGACCCTGAACATTGTGTTGGCATCCACGTGAATATGGCCATCGCAACACCAGACCCGGAGACCATGGGCAGTTTGACCCCCAGCGAAGAATCCGCACTAGCCAGCATGAAATTTTACCAAGACTGGGACTCGGGCTACTCCAAGCAGCAGAGCACACGACCGCAAACCATAGGCTATAGCCTGGTGGATTCACCGGTTGGTCAAATGGCCTGGATCTTAGAAAAATTCTACGCGTGGACCGATTGCAAAGGCCATCCAGAGAACGTGCTGACCCGTGATGAGATGCTCGACAACGTGATGGTGTATTGGCTCAACGCGGCCGGGGCTTCATCAGCGCGACTTTACTGGGAGAGCTTTAACGGTGGGAGCAACGACAGTCCAATCACGGTGCCTTTTGGGGCGAGCGTTTTTCCGCACGAAATTTTCCGTACCTCCGAGCGCTGGCTGGAGAAACGGTACACCAACTTGGTGTATTTCAACGAGCTGGAAACCGGCGGCCACTTTGCCGCCTTCGAACAACCTGAGGCTTTTATTGGCGAGGTACGTAACTGTTTTCGTCTATTTTGATCCTATGCTTTTCTTTTTATAATTAGTATCATAGTTATTAGCCGAGTTCGACAAAGAGGAAGCGTGATATGTACCCAGGACACTGGTCGAAAATCTTTCCCAACAAGCCCGCTGTGGTGCATGCAAGCTCAGGAGAATCAATCACCTATCAGCAGTTGGATGATCGTTCGAATCAACTGGCACAACTGATGTGGCAGCAGGGGTTACGCAAGGGTGATCACATCTCCATCTTTATGGAGAATAATCTGGCTTTTTTTGAAGTCATTTGGGCAGC
>TARA_B110000438_G_scaffold270506_1_pt1 | contig 11295 bp, 7 predicted proteins | sample TARA_B110000438 | Tara Oceans TARA_B110000438 (sample SAMEA4398413) | marine metagenome | biome: Polar Biome; feature: [MES] marine water layer (ENVO:01000295) within the mesopelagic zone...; material: water (ENVO:00002006), including particulate matter (ENVO:01000060) such as......
AAAGCCATAAAGATAAAGCAGTCAAAGCAATTACGATGAAGATTGGACTGAACGCAATAAACTGAGTTTGTAAGTCTGAATCAATTTTTTCTGAAAGAAGCATCACAATCGCTATTGATCCTGGTCCTGCTATAAAAGGTATTGCTAAAGGAAAGGTAGCCAAAGATGAAAGCGCTTCATCAGTCATGGCCTTTTTAGCAGTATCTTGTCTTTTATCTTGGCGTTGTTCAAAAACCATTTGGTAAGCAATTATTAACAAGAACAGTCCGCCAATGATTCTAAATGACTCAAAGCTTATTCCCATAATGCCTAGTAAAGACGACCCAAAGATCCAGAAAGTTAAAAGTACAACAAAGGCTGTAACGCTGCTTCTTATGGTAAGTTTTGTTATATCTTTCTTTGAAAGACCTTGTGTGAAGGTTGCAAATATCGGTAAAAGTCCAAGTGGGTCTATGGCAACAAAGATTAAAACAAAGTTTTCTAAGAAGAGCGTAAGCATGATTATTCTATTATAGCTGTTTAGCCGTCTGGCACTAAGGTTCTTTCTAAGAATTAAATAAAATTTCTTTAGGACTTTTTCTTGTTATCAATTTTACTGAAATCATACTTAAAATACTTACTAGAAAAATCCCTATAAGAGGTCCTATTAACCATAAGCTTAAATGGAATTTAACAGGGACTTCGAAGACGTTCTTTTCTAAAAAATACAACCCAGTTTGGGCTAAAAACGCACCTAATAAACCTGCCAGCAATCCTAGGAAAGAAAATTCTATTAATATGGACCTTTGAAGAAGGCGATTGGATGCCCCAAGTGTTCTTAATACAGCGGCCTGATGAAGTCTTAAGTTAAAACTGTCTTGCAAAGAGGAAGTGGCAAGAAATAGAGCCGATAAAATAGTTAATCCTAGTATCACTTCTAATGCCTTTGAGACTTGCTCAATAATGTCTGAAACCTGTTGAATTATTTCGTCTATTGAAAGCAAAGATACAGTCCTAAACTCTGACATGAAGTTAGTCACTACCCTTGAATCTTCTTTTGGGGAATAAAATGAGGTGATGTAGGTAGCTGGAATTTCTTGAAATAATCCTGGGTAACCGACAACAAAAAAATTGGGTGAAAAGCTTTCCCAATTTACCTTCCTGATGCTTTGAACGAATGTGTATATTTCTGTTCCTGAAACATCGACTTTTAATTTATCTCCAATTTTTAAGTCGTATCTTGTGGCAATCTCATCAGACAATGACAACCCATTGCTTTGATCAGGACCAAACCATTCGCCTTCTGACAATTCATTGTTTGAAGGCATTTCATAAACCCAAGTCATATTAAAAGAGCGATCAATCAGTTTTTTATTTGCTTCATTATTTTTAGTTATTAATTCTAAACGTGTTGATGTTACTGGAAAAAATTGATTGGACGTTATTCCATTTGAAGACATAAAAGTTTCGATTGGTTTTAAATCTTCACTAGTAATGTTTATTGCAAAATTATTAGGCGATTCTTCAGGAAGCGACGACTCCCATGTTTCCATTAAATCAGTTCTTGCTGAGTAGGCAATAAGTGTTAAGCCAATCGCTATCATGAAAGCCAAAACTTGAAGAGAGTTTGAGTTTCTTCTCCGGTGTAATTCAGACCATGCCAAACTGAAAGGGCTGTTTGCCCCAAGCCCAGGTTTTATTTTTCTACCGAAGAAAAGTCTGATAACGGATAAACAGAAAAGTGAAGAAAATAGGATCCCAAAAAATAAAATACTAGAGAGAAAAATTTGCTCTGTGTATAAAAGCAATAGCATAAACATGGCCAATAAAGACATTAATGGATAAAAATAATCATTGGATTTTGCAGAAGAAGCCTCTCTTCTTAAAATTGTAAGTGGTGGGATTTTAATTAGTTTAGTGATGTGAGGGTAAACAAAACCTATTAAACATATCAATACTGTTAAAGAGGATACGTATAGAGGCTTTATACCAGGGTCAGGTAGTTGTGAAGGGAAATACGACTGCATTAGATTTATAAAAATATCCTGAGCAAACCATCCTAAAATTAAACCTATGGCCAATGAAAAAAATGCCAGCTCTAGAAATATTAAAGAGTAAAGTCCTTTAATCTCATTAGAGCTTGATCCCAAAGTCCTCAATATGGCTACGTAGCTTATATGTCGTCTTGAGAATCTTTGGGAGCTGATGCCTATTGTGAAAGCCGCCATCAAAACAGCAAGGATGCCACCCAATAAAAAGAAATTACCTGAACGCTCCACCGCTCTTCCCAATGACCCTTCATCATCACCAACTAGTGTAATACTGTCTCCAGGCTGTTCAATTTTTTCTAGTCTAAATTTTAGCTCTTCGATGTTTTTATTTTCACCTAAAAATAAATAAGAAAACCTCACTCTGCTGCCGGGCTTGATGATGTTAGTAGCAGCCAAATCTTTCTTGTTCATAATTAATTTAGGTGCGAAGGCGTAGTTATTAGAACCACGATCCGGTTCAGATACTAATACATGACTTACCTGAAGTTCATTTTCTCCAACGTAAACAGAGTCACCAATTTCTAACTCTAGAAGGTCAAGCAATCTTTGATCAAGCCAAACATTTCCGCTAGAAGGAGGTTCTTTTGTATTAAAGGATTCAGGGCTTGTATTTTTTAGCTCCAAAGAGCCTATGAGAGGGTAGTGCTCATCCACTACCTTTATTGATGAAAATTGCATCGCCTCATTTGAGGAAACTACAGAAGCGAATAAAACCATTTCAGTTTTTTTAAGATTTAAATCTTCTGATTTAAATTCATTGGACAACTTAATGTTTGATTCGTATTTGATATCTCCTCCAAGAAATTCAGAAGTCTGAAGTTCTAATGCTTTTTCCAACCTATCGGTAAATAAAGATATTCCAGCAACACAAGTTACAGCCAAGATCAAAGCAAAGAGCATTACGCTCAATTGACCTGACTTTAATTCTCGCCAGAAAAGTTTCAGTGACAAACCTAAGATCATTGTGTGCTAACTTTTCCTGATTGCAATTCAATCTGATGATCGCACTTCTCAGCTAAGCTCTTATCATGAGTAACTATAATAAGTGCATTCGATGTTTCAGCATTAACTTCAAACAGTAATTTCGAAACATTAGCTCCTGTTTTAGGATCAAGATTACCAGTAGGCTCATCCGCAAATAGAAGTTTAGCTTCACAGGCAAATGCTCTTGCTATAGCTACACGCTGTTGTTCACCACCAGAGAGCTGTCTTGGATAATGACTAATTCTGTCTGATAAGCCGACTCTATTAAGATATTCTTTTGCTTTTGTGGACGCGTCTTTATTCATTTTTAATTCTGAAGGCAACATGACGTTTTCTAAAGCTGTTAGGCCTGGCAGTAACTCAAAAGACTGGAACACGAACGCAACATTATCTTTTCTTACTTTGGCTCTGCTTTCTTCATCCAATAAATGCATTGGATTTTCATTAAGATAGATTTCACCTGAGCTTGGCTCATCTAGGCCAGCCATCAATCCTAATAAAGTAGACTTCCCTGATCCTGAAGGGCCTACGATCGCTAAGGATTTACCTTGCTGTAACTCTAGATTTACATTGTCCAGAATGCTTAAAATAGAATCTCCAGACTTAACTCTTTTAGAAAGATTTACTGTTTTAATTATCATAAGTTTAATTAAATTGATTGATAGGTGTGTTAGCATAGTATAACACCCAATTAATATTTAATTAGCAAAGATGGCCATACTCTTTTTAAAATTTATCAGATTTTTGATCTTTATTGGATTGATTTTGAGCTCGTCTCTTTCCATTCATGCTGAAACAATAAGAACTTTAGTTGTCTTAGGGGATAGTATTAGTGCTGGCTATGGAGTCTCTAAAGACTCTCAATGGACCGTGCTCTTGCAAAAGGAGATGGATAAAAATGGTGATTCAATTCAAATTGTTAACTCTAGTATCTCAGGAGACACAACTGGTGGCGGTCTATCGAGGCTAAAGAAAATATTAAATAACGAATCACCTGATTTTGTACTTATAGAGCTAGGAGGAAATGATGCTTTAAGAGGTTACCCTCCAAAGAAAATTAAATCTAATTTAAGAAGTATTGCTGATTTATCAATTAAGAATGGTGCTGAGGTCATCCTGATGCAAATAAGAATACCTCCAAATTACGGTTCTAGATACGTGACAGCATTTGAATCACTTTACCCTGAGCTAGCAAATGAAATGGATATATCTTATATGGACTTTATGCTTGAAAAAGTTGCTCTGGAATCAGATCTTATGCTGCCTGACGGCATCCATCCCAATGAAAAGGCACAACCCATTATTGCAGAATTCATTTATGACCAAATAACCAGCTTACTTGATTAATCTTTCTTCTTGATCAGCAATTGGATTTTGAGTTATTTTTATGAATTTAACATCAATTTACAGATTAAGAGTAAAATAGGAATTTACAATGGATAATAAATTAGAAATAGCAAAAGATTGGCTTCCTAGATACACAGGAATGCCTTTAAATAAATTTGGACAAAATATTCTTCTTACAAATTTTTCCGAGTACGTAGAGGACTTTGCTGATCGTTTTGAGGTTGACATCTATGGTGAAAAAAAGCCAATGCAAGCAGCTACTAATGCAGATGGACTTACCATAATTAATTTTGGGATAGGCTCTCCTAATGCGGCTACTATTATGGATCTGCTGATTGCATGCAATCCTAATGGCGTTCTTTTTTTAGGCAAATGCGGGGGTTTGAAAGAGACTAGTGAAATAGGTCATTTCATCCTTCCCATAGCGGCAATAAGAGGAGAGGGTACCAGTAATGATTACTATCCCTCAGAAGTACCGGCATTGCCCTCATTTAAACTGCATAAATTTGTTTCTGAAAAAGTAATTGAAAAAGGGCATCAATATAGAACGGGAGTCATCCACACAACTAATAGAAGAGTTTGGGAGCACGACAAACCTTTCTTGGACCACCTAAAAGCAACGACTTGTATCGGGATTGATATGGAAACAGCAACAATTTTTATAGTTGGACACTACAATGAAATATCAAGAGGTGCTTTGCTTTTAGTTTCAGATGTTCCTGTAACTCCCGATGGAGTAAAAACTGAAGAATCCGATAAAGGAGTCTCAAAAGTATGGACAGCCGAACATCTTGAGATGGGAATCAATGCAATGACAGACATTGGTAAAAGTGGAGAACAGATACAGCATTTCAGATACTGATAGAATTTAAGATTCTTATTCAAGCGCCTTTAAACAATAAACTGCATTTCTTTATAAACTATATTCATGAAACCTTTACTTAAAATAATTAACAATCCTTTGCTGCTCATAATTGTAATTGCTGCAGCTTGGTACACTACAAAAGATATCTTAATCTTCACTCTAGTGATTATGATTTTTGTAACCTTGCAAGTGGTTATGGAAAAAATCGTTAATGGAACGGTTGCAAAAACCTTATTCATATCTTGGTGTCTGTTAATGCCCTTAGGCACACTAACTCTTGTATTGAGAGACCCAATTTTTCTTCAATGGAAGTTCTCGGTTATTTATTGGTTATTCGGCAGCATTCTTATTTTTTCAGAGTTATTCAACGGTCCTCCAATACTTAAGACAATGTTGCTTGCATTAGCTCCGGCTAACAAATCCGATAACACACCTTCAATAGATGTAGGTTCAAAGGTGTGGAAGAAGGCAACTTACTTCATGGGCTTTTCTTTGGTAATCATTGGAACAATAAATCTTTATTTTATATATTTTTCTAATATCGAGACGTGGGTAAATTTTAAGATGTTCGGCGTTCCTGTTTTGATGTTTATAATTATGTCGGTTATGTTTTTATACTTTTTTTCAAAGTCCCACAAGTCACAAGAAGACTCTTAAAAGAAATAATTCCTCCTGACTAGTTTTCCTTAAATAAAACTTACTTAAAAATCCATTGCATAAATGACTAAATATATGCATAGTTTGATTAGGGAGAAAGGATTATTCTAATAAAACGCAATATATTTAAGTCGGAGACTTTGTATTTGCCAACTGGGGAAAACATGAAATTTAAGAATTTAACCAATATTTTTCTTTTACTATCGCTGTCTGTATCTTCTTTTGCTTATGCGGCAGATGATGATGAGGATAGTAATAAAAGAAGTGTAGGGGGTATTGAAGAGGTTACTGTTACGGCTGAAAAGCGTACATCAACCGTTTCTGATACTTCCATGTCAATATCAGCTTTTGATTCTTCATTAATTGAAGATCTTGGTCTCACCGGCGCTGATGCTTTGATGGATCAATTGCCAGCCACCACTCGTGATGAATACGACGTAAGAATACGTGGTGTTGGAAGAAACTTTAGGGCGCTTGGAGGAGATCCAGGTGTTTCTACTTACTACAACGGAATCTATTCTCCTGACTTTGGAATAGCAGCTTCTGAGAACGCTTACTTTGATGTAGAGCGTATTGAAGTACTTCGTGGACCTCAGGGAACTCTTTACGGTCGTAACTCCATCGGTGGAGCAATTAATTACATTACCAAGAAGCCTTCTTTTGATAGTGAAACAGAATTAAGAACAATCCAAGGGTCTTATGGTCTTCAGAGTTATGCTTTTATGAACTCTGCTGCATTAACTGATTCAATTGCTTACCGTATTGTTGGTACAAGCGTTGAAAGAGACGGCACTCAGGCTGGTGATGGTGATTCACCTGATCTTGACAGCTTGAATGATGAGAATGCTGTTTTAACTTTACTTTGGAATATAAATGACGACATGAGTTTTCAAGTCAGAGCTAATGACAGACTCTCTGATCGTAAAATACCAGCTCAATATTTAGTAAATGAAGGCTATGGACCTAACAGAGGAACCATAAATACTAAAGATAAAGTTTGGGGATTAAAGGCTGTTACGGCTAATTATCCTGGTGCAGTGAAATTCACAAATCCTATAAATGGAGCGATTGGTTATGGAGCACCTCTTATTCCTGGTGTTGATAATGGATCATATCCTGGGCATTACAACCCTATGTATGGAAGAACAGACATAGATACTTTAGGCAATGAAATGGTTCGTGTTAACAACGATGCAAATTGCAACAAATGGCCATACCCAGATGGTTGTGCCGCTCCTCACGTAGAATTTGACCAAAACGGACAGCAAATGAGGTTTGATTGGGACATAAACGAGAGAACTCAGTTCACATACCTTTACGGCTTAGTTGATTTTGAATACATGTTTAACAGAGACTTTGATGAAAGTGATAGTGAATTTTCACAACAAAGAGACAATGTTAACGAAGATGTTCATATGACAACTCATGAAATTACTTTTAATTGGATGCTTGGAGATTCAATAGAAATGACTTCTGGAGCTTTCTATATGGATGAAAACAGACAGCAAAATTACAGCCTTCATAATTCTGTACCGCAAATCATGAATGCTGCTAGTTACGGTGCTCTTGATATACCTTTTGGTACTCTTAAGGCTGCTACAGGTATTAACTTAGGCTATCCTGATCCTTATACGGTCATGATTATGTTGGGTTGGGCTCCTGGAGATACAGCTCCCTGGGGTACTGCTCCATTACAAGGTGCAACAGAATCTGGTCGTTGGATGGGTAACAAAGATGGTATGTATTATAGACATGCTAACGAAGTTCAAACAGATGCTTATGCTTTTTACACTCAAGGAACTTGGGATATAAATGATCAATGGGCTTTAACTTTGGGTGCTCGATATGCTGAAGATGAGAAAACAGCGTTAGAGAAAAGAGGTGGTTATGCCGAGCTTTATGCTAGCGCATTAGCAGGATTCTTACCTGCAATGAATCTATTAATGGGAGCACCTTATATACCACTTGGTGTGGCAGGAAATACACCTCTTGCAGCAACAAACGTTGCACTGGGGGCTGCTACTTATTCAGGTGATGCCAACGTCATTACACCAACTTGTGAATACAACGCAACAACTTGTGCTGCGCCACTAAGATTATGGCAAGGTATTCCATACGCTTACACTTCAACAATTGGTGGGACTGATACTTGGTCTGATACCAACGTACGTGTGAATGTTGATTATGAACCTAACGACAATGTACTTCTTTATCTGTCCTACACAACTGGTTACAGATCAGGTGGTTACGGCTTAGGTATAAGTGGTGCCAGAGATGATCAAAGAGATTCATTTGGTATCCCTAATGGAACTGGTCAAGTTCTATCTAGTTACGACCAAGAAGAAGTAACTGCTGTTGAGTTTGGTTACAAAGGACTGCATCTTGATGATACTTTACAAATATTTGCTTCTATTTATCACTACAATTACGACGGTTACCAGGACCAAGTAGAACAAGTTGATCCTTTAAGAGGTACAGGCGTAGATAATGTTACAAATGCAGACGGTATTACCAACCAAGGGTTTGAAACAGACTTTACTTACGCAGCGACAGATCGTTTAACACTGTCTGGAAACTACAGCTTTACAGAAACTGAATATGGAGAGGATTACATTATCTTGATGATAGACGATCCAGCTAATCCAGCGACTGTTTTTGGAACGTGTACTCAAGCGTATGTAAGTTGTTCGGTAACAGGACCTCAGGCTTCTCAATACTCTTTTAATGCTAAAGGAAGCTCTTTAAAAGGCATCCCAGGACACAAGTCAACATTAAGAGCAAATTATGAGTTCAGCACTATGTTTGGACCAGTATGGGGATTAGTTAATTATTCTTATACAGGAGACTTCTCTGCTTCAGGAATCGATCGTGATTTAGATAGGGTGCCAGCTCGAGAAACTTGGAATCTAAGTGCTTCTTGGTGGAATGACTCAGGAGACTTAAGTGTAAGAGCTTATATTTCTAATCTTAAAGACGAAGATAATTTAAGAGGCTATAACACCGCTGATGCTGGTGGGAATTACCGTTTAACTGGTTTTCCTCTTGCACCAAGAGAAATGGGATTCGACATTAGATATAAATTCTAAATTAGATCTCTATAAAAAAAACAGGTCTCTTAGAAGGCCTGTTTTTTTATATGGCTTGTTTAATTGGTTTTAGTTAAGCTTGATCTATGAATACAGCAATACCTGAAGATTGGAAAGTAACAAAATTAGCGGGCTCTTTGGGCGCAGAAGTAGAAGGTTTTAAAATATCAGAGCTTTCAGATAAAGATATAGAGCGCATTGAAGACCTTTTGGTTGAGCACATGGTTCTTTTCTTCCCAGGGCAGTCACCCACAATTGATGAGCACGTAGACTTTGGTTCAAAATTTGGAGATTTAGAAGGCCATCCAAACTTAAAAAATCCAACCGTTAACCATCCCAAAATTTTTGAATTGGCAGCTTCCAATGGTGGTGTTGCTGATGAATGGCATACCGATATAACTTTTCAGGAATCACCAGCCCTTTTATCAGTTCTTCATATGGTTAAATGCCCAGAAGTTGGTGGCGATACTATGTGGAGCAATCTTTGCATGGCTCATGAAGATCTCTCGGAGCCTGTTAAAGATCTATGCGAGGGACTGACTGCTTTGCATGATGCTTTGCCTCACGGTAAACCAGAAAAGATGGCTATTCATCCTGTGGTTAGACTGCACCCGGTTACTGGAAAAAAAGTTTTATACGTAAATGAGCATTTTACAAGGCGTATAGTTGAAATGAACTCTACTGAAAGTGATGTTTTCTTAAATTACCTCACAAAATGGATCCAAAATCCAAAATTTACAGTTAGGTATAAATGGAAAGAGGGCACTTTGGCGATGTGGGATAATCGCTGTACTCAGCATTTTGTTTTGAACGATTTTGAAGGTGAGCGAGTTATTCAAAGAGTAACCGTTATGGGAGATAAAGTTGAACCGTCAAGTAAACCTCACTGGAAGCCTTGGGTAAGAGAAGGTCGTAAATCAGCCACCAGCAGGCATGATATTAAGTTGTTTAAGTTTTTAAAGGACAATAATAGATTTTAAATCCTCTTTCTTCTTGGAATTAAAGTAGAATCTCAAAAAATTTTAAGATGAACTACAAAAGAACAAAAATTATCTGCACGATTGGCCCTGCAACGGAGAGCCTTGCAAGCTTAAAAAAAATGTACAAAGCAGGAATGAATGTAGCTCGTCTAAACATGTCCCATTCAGACCATAAATCAGCTAAAAAAATTATTGATCGGATAAAAAAAATTAACAAGGAAGTTGCCCACCCAATCGGTGTATTAATGGACACTCAAGGACCGGAAATTAGAACGGGAGATACCAGCGATGTAGTAGACATTAAAACTGGAGAAATAGTAACTTTTACCATTCGTGATGAATCGGATGTAGAGTCAACATCAATAAGAGTTCACTACGATGAATTAATAAACAGCGTTAAAGTAGGCACATTAATCTCTTTAGATAATGGCCTGATGAATTTTAAAGTTCTTGAGAAATTAGAGAACCAGCTTAGATGTAGAGTTTTGGATGGAGGAAAGTTAGGAAGTAAGAGACATGTAAACTTACCCGGTATTCGTATAAACCTTCCTTCTGTTACAGAAAAGGATAAAAAGGATATAGCTTTTGGGCTCAAAGAAGGCGTTGATTTCATTGCACTTTCATTTGTAAGAAATGCATCTGATGTTCAGGATTTAAAAAATATATTAAAATCTAGAATCAAGAATATTAAGATAATTTCTAAAATTGAAGATCAAGAAGGTCTTACAAATATCGAAGAAATAACTAAAATTTCTGATGGTGTTATGGTCGCAAGAGGAGACCTTGGTATAGAAACAGATTTATCTGACCTCCCGAACATTCAAAGAAAAATTATGTCTACATGCGCTAGAAATGGTAAAAGATCAATTGTTGCTACTCACCTTCTGGAATCTATGATTGAAAACCCTACTCCAACAAGAGCAGAAGTTACAGATGTGGCCAATGCGATCTATGAAGGCTCGGACGCAGTAATGCTTTCCGGAGAAACAACGGTTGGTAAATACCCTGTTGAATGCGTTGAGTTCATATCAAGAATTGCTTTTAAAACAGAAAAATACAAAACTCTAGGATACGAAAAAAAACTAATTTCTAATTCGGATTGGCAACATCTTGGTGTCGCTGCTAAGACAATAGCTGAATCCATTGAAGCTGATGGAATTATCGCTATAACAAGAAGTGGTTTGACTGCAGAAATTGTTTCAAATGCAAAGCCATTTACAGCTCCGGTATTTGCTTTCAGTAACAATTTTAAAACTTTAAAACATTTGTCTTTAGCTGGAGCCGTTACTGCATTTTATTCACCAATGCATGTGGATCATGAAAAGAATATTTCATCCATACTTTCT
>TARA_B110000438_G_scaffold128519_1_pt1 | contig 11227 bp, 10 predicted proteins | sample TARA_B110000438 | Tara Oceans TARA_B110000438 (sample SAMEA4398413) | marine metagenome | biome: Polar Biome; feature: [MES] marine water layer (ENVO:01000295) within the mesopelagic zone...; material: water (ENVO:00002006), including particulate matter (ENVO:01000060) such...
CGCATCAGTAATGTTGAATTAGCAGATGCAGTAAATCTTTCAGAGTCAGCCTGCTTACGACGAGTCCGGGCGCTTGAAGATACCGGTTTAATTGATCGTTTTGTGGCTCTCCTCGACCAGAAAAAAGTCGGTTTAAACGATACTGTATTTGTACATATAGTTCTTAAACGTGAAGAAAAAAGTGAACTGCTTGCTTTTGAGGGAGCCGTTAAAAATATTCCAGAAATACAGGAATGTTACTTAATGACTGGTGAATTTGATTACTTATTGCATTTGGTGGTTGCCAACATGGCAGATTTTGAGCGTCTGCATAATGAAGCGCTCACTCAATTACCTGGAGTAGCTAGAGTTAATTCCAGTTTTGCCATCCGAACAGTACAAAAAACTACTGAACTGCCATTAAGTTAATTTTATTCTTCCTGACCTTCTGGTACATATTCTTTAGGGACAGAGGCACCTTCACCAAAAAAATATTTCTCCATTTCGGTCTCTAGAAATTTTCTGGCTTCTGGCTCTATGGGAGTCAATCGATATTCATTAATCAGCATTGTTTGATGACCTAACCAACGAGACCAAGCCTCTTTGCTGACCTCATTATAAATACGTTGGCCCAACTCACCTGGGTATGGCGCATAATCTAAACCATCCGCCTCTTCTTTTAGAATACAACACATAATTTTACGGGACATATAACAATACCTTTTAATGAATACTTTTCAGTAACTTCTCAATGGGCGCGGCCACCCCAAACTCAGTTGGTGCATTTATTGTGTGCCACAATTCTTTTGATCTCAACTTCACCTTACTAAAAGAATCATCAATACGCACCTCAATTGGTCTCATATCTAATGAATAATGACTAAAAGCATGATGAATTCCTTTTCTTTGATGGATATTTTTTGGAAAATACCCCAAATGCTCTATACACCATTGATTTAAGGAATTTTTTTCTAGCAGTTCAGGCAAACTGCAAAGACCACCCCAAATACCTGTCGGCGGCCTTTCTTCCAGTAGAACTTTACCCCCACAAATTAACATCACTAAATAAAGTATGCGATGGGGTTTAATTGAACTTTTTTTTCTAAACGGATAAATCTCTTCTTCAGATCGATCATGCGCGATGCATGATCGCCGCAAAGGACAATCGCTGCACTTAGGCTTAGATCGAGTACAAATTGTCGCCCCTAGATCCATCATCGCTTGCGTATATGAGGCCAGGTTACTTTTTGGGAGATGCTCTAATGCTATATCCCAAAGTAAATTTTCCACTTTCTTTTTACCTGGCCAGCCTTCTACTGCATGAAATCGTGCTAAAACACGTCTTACATTACCGTCCAAAATAGCAAAACGCTGATTGTCAGCTAAAGCTAATATAGCACCAGCTGTTGATCTCCCAATACCCGGCATACTTATTAAAATATCAAAATCTAAAGGAAATAATCCGTCATAGCGCTCTTCAATACACATGCTGGTTTTATGTAAATTGCGTGCCCGTGCGTAATAACCCAGACCAGACCAATGATTCAACACATGCTCTATAGGAGCATTGGCGAGTACTTTGATATTGGGAAAAGACTGCATAAAACGTAAATAATATGGAATTACTGTGGCAACTTGAGTTTGTTGCAACATAATTTCTGAAACCCAAATACGATAAGGAGTTTTATTCTCTTGCCAGGGTAAATCTTTTCGTCCATGTTCTGCAAACCAAGACAATACTGATTGTGAAAACTCTTGCATCTTAAATTAACTTTATACTTTTCATAAATGACCAAAGAGAATCTCTATTCTCTCGCTTAATTGAATAGGTTTTTTCTGATCGCTTCTTTTATATGATCACTTTGTTTATCAAAAGTGCTTTCAACTTCCTCACGAAATATCTCTTCAATATCTGGACGAAAAGATATCGATTCATCATAACCTCGAACCCGAATGGGAATGGACGCAGAAGAAAAATCTAGCAACTCATCAACACTTAAATCTAATATTGAATTTAATCCTTCATCGAAGGTCGCACGAATGGAGTAATCGAACGACCCGTCTATTAAACTTAGCTCACCTCGTCCTGTAATTAGAGTAAACGGCATCTTCATCACAAACACTTGATTCTTAAAAACGCTATCATTGATAGCCCCAATGGCCTCAACCGAAAACATATTATTTTTCTTGGTTATATTTTTCTCTGGAGAATCTTCTCGCTTATAAATCGAACGTGCCACCCTTAGTTGATGCCAGATATCATTACCTAGCCATTGCCCATCATTAAGCTTAAGATTCGCAGAGCCTTTTAAGCTCTTCATTAAAGAATCGATGCTCTCTCCTTGTCCATTGAGTATAATTTGTCCAGATATTCGACCTGTAACATTCGAATTTATGTTTAATAGTCGATCGAGAGTGGTCTTTTCATCTGGTCTCATCTGACTATTAAGATCAATATCGTTGAACTTCATATCAACAATATATTCGCCTTCAAAGAGCAGCTGCTTCGTGCTCATATTCAAAGAAAAATCACCAATTTCAATGAAATTTTTAGGTGGTGTTAAGATTCGGTCATCCAAAACAAGATTATTGATTTGTAATTTTAAATCAGGAAATAAATCAACATAGACAGGTTCATCAATCTGCAAATCGTAATCACTGATAAGTCCAACAGTCTGTGTAAGCAACGAGCGAACATCAAGAGAGGTTATCAACAACAAACATAACAGCAAGACCGTTAAGACAGATAAAAATCCAGCAAAGAAAACCTTTAATCCCTTAATTATAACGCTCATAGATTTTCAATTCTTAACGAAGGCGCTCAAGAAATCCAACAAAATCTTCTTCACGTTCCATGACTTCAACTAAAGCTGATCCAACAATTGCTCCGGCCGCGTGCCGACCAATCATCTTTACATCCTCCGCGGAACGAACACCAAAACCAGCACAAACAGGAAGATCAGTAATTCCACAAATTTGGTCTAGATACTTCGCCAAATTGGTTGCTAAACCACTGTCACTGCCTGTTATGCCGGTCATTGTAACCGCATAAATAAAACCTTTTGAAGCAGCACAGAGATCAACCATTCGGTCAATGGGCGTGGCAGGAGTAATCAATTGGATGAGACCTAGGCCCATATTTTCAAGCGATGATTGCAATTCATAGCTTTCCTCTAAAGGTAAATCGGGAACAATAAAACCGCCAATACCAACTTTTTTTGCGCGTTGCGCGAGCTCCTCATAACCAAAAGCAAGCAGTGGGTTTAAATAAGACATCATAACCAACGGAGCTTGCAGTTGATCACTAACAGCTTCAATTTGATCAAAAATCCATTTAAGACTTACTCCGTTTATCAATGCCTGGTGACTTGAGCGCTGAATAGTCATCCCATCAGCCATTGGATCGGAAAATGGCACACCAATCTCAACAACATCCCCAACTTTGCTAATGTTAATTAAATCACTAGCAAAAGAATCAAGCTGTGGATATCCAGCTGTAAAAAATGGTACTAATGCCGTTTCATTATTACGGTTAATTTTTTTTAAAATTGACTCAATTTTTTCAGCTGATGACATATTAACTACCCTCTCATATGCTCTGATAAAGTGACCATATCTTTGTCGCCTCGCCCTGAATTGCCGATTAAAACACGCTTGCCTGGGTTTTTTGTTGCCCACTTCTTAGCTGCAGCAAAGGCATGAGCCGTCTCCAAGGCAGTCAAGATACCCTCGGTCATGCATAATTCCGAAAGCGCCATCAAAGCCTCTGTATCAGTTGCACTTTCATAATTCACCCTCCCAATACACTGCAAAAATGCATGTTCTGGACCTACGCCCGAATAATCCAATCCAGCAGAAACTGAGTGTGTTTCTTGAACTTGTCCATCACGATTTTGTAAAATCATGGTGTAAGCACCTTGCAATACTCCCGGTGTGCCTGTTGCCAGAGTAGCGGCATTTTGACCAAGACCGTTGCCATGGCCACCAGCCTCAACACCAATTAATTCAATCTCTTTATCGCCCAGAAAAGGATGAAATAATCCTATGGCATTTGAGCCACCACCAACGCAAGCAAATACAGCATCGGGCAAACCGTCCGCTTGTTCTAATATCTGTTTTCTTGCTTCCTTACCAATAACCGATTGAAATTCCCGCACCAAAAATGGATAGGGATGGGGGCCAACAGCTGAACCGATAATATAATAAATGTCACTTGGGTCAGACACCCAATTTCGCATTGCTTCATCTATCGCTGCTCTTAATGTTTGATCACCCGTTTCAACCGCACATACTTCTGCGCCGAGTTGTCGCATACGGTCTACATTAGGTGCTTGTCGTTTAATATCAACTGCTCCCATATAGACTCGGCAAGGTAATCCCACTCTGGCGCATGCTGCCGCTGAGGCAACTCCATGCTGACCAGCGCCGGTTTCTGCGATTATTTGTTTAGCTCCTAATTTTTTAGCCAATAAGGCTTGGCCAATGGCATTATTAATTTTGTGTGCGCCTGTGTGAGCTAAATCTTCTCGTTTTAGCCATACTTCAGCGTCCCATTTTTGACTTAATCGTTTCGCGTAAGTCAAAGCTGTAGGTCGCCCGACCCAACCATCCAACTCGTCCTGCCAAGCACGAATAAATTGAGGGTCATTAAGGTATTTTTTTACTCCAGCCTCAAGTCGAGAAAATGCCGGTACCAAAGTTTCTGGAATATAGCGACCGCCAAAGGGGCCATAACGTCCCATTTCATCGGGAAACTTATTGTCTAGAACAGATTGATATAAAGTTTCTTTCTCGGTTTCACTAAAATCTACTGTCATAAGTTTTTCCTTATCATTTAATTGCAACTTTTAGCTGCTTTAATGAAAGCTTTAATTTTATTGTTGTCTTTTTTGCCGGGCTCAGATTCAACCGCACTGGAGACATCTACCCCAAAAGGCCGAACAAGCGAAATTGCTTCACACACATTTTTATGACTCAAACCTCCCGCGAGTATCAAATTTCCTTTTGAGGCAATTAATGCCGCTTTGTTCCAGTCAACACTTACACCGTGACCACTTTTTTTTCCCTCATAAACAAATTTCTTTTCCATCGGCACCTCGATATCTCTTTGATGCTCACGAAATACTGGCCATTTTTCTATATCTGACGGAACAGATAAATATTCAAAATCTGTTGCGTCAGTTTGTACTACATCTGGCCTAAATTGATTAGCAATAACGTTCCAATCTTGCTGTTTAGGATGAAGCATCACCGCAATACGGAGTATATTTTTCGGTATATTTTGAGAAATCTTTAAAGCATTTTTTATGGAAATCTGACGAACAGATTGAGCAAAAACAAATCCAACAGCATCAGCACCGGCCTCAATAGCAGTTTCAACATGCACACGTTCAGTTAAGCCACATATTTTTACAAATACATTCATTTGCTATGACCCCGCCCAACCAAAAGTAACTCTTGTATGAGCTTTTCTGGCTGTTTGGCTCGCATTAGTGCTGTCCCAATCAGTGCCATAGAGTAACCATTTTGTCTCGCTGTGAGTATATCTTTGCCATTATGCAAACCGCTCTCCGCCACCGAAATCACTTCATGTGGCACCCCCTTAGCAAGCAAGGACAATCGTTTTGGATTAACGGCTAATGTCCTTAGATCTCTAGTATTTACACCAAACAATAATTTCTTTTGTTCTGCTAAAACTCGATAACGACTCTTAGCTAATAAGGATTTTGATTTTATGACATCCTCTTCATCGAACGACTCCAATAAAACAAATAACGAATGATCATGAGCACAATCCAACATATATCTTAATTGAGTTGGCTCGAATAAAGCAGCAATCAATAAGATGCCACTCGCACCATAGATTTTTGATTCAATTATCTGTCTTGGATCAACCAAAAAATCCTTGCGCATCACTGGTAATGATAAATTACTCACTGCAGAAACAGCTGCATCTAAGTCAAAGATACTGCCATCAAAACGCGTTGGTTCCGTCAACACTGAAATCGCGGCGGCCCCACCCTGCGCATAGGATAAGAAGCGATCAGTTTTACTTAGATCAGGTTTAGTCAATCTACCTTCTGCAGGTGAATTAGCTTTATATTCTGCAATAATATCAAAACTGGAAAGGTGTAAGTCAAAAGAGGGCATATCGAGCTTAATGGCATCATAAGAACGAGGCAAAAGCTCGGCTCTTGCCATGCTGAGATCCGCCATTTGCTTGAGAAAATTACTCATTTTTCCGAGAAATAAGCTTTAAATTTATTAAGAAAGGCCAAAGCCTCGCCATTATCAAGAATTTTTTTTGTAGCCTGAACACCCTCTTTAGGATTCTCAACTTTTCCCATCACTTCCAGCACCAATGAAGATCCCATCAACAAGGCATCGTAATGAGCACCTTTATCATCGCCGCTAAATACAAGTTCCAATGCTTTGGCATTATAAGCAGCATCTTTACCCAACAACTCTTTAGGTGAACATCTATTCAATCCATAATCTTCCGGTTGTCGAATGGTCGCACTGACTTTTCCTGGCGTAACATCGTACAAATGAAATTCACCTATCGGCGTCGCCTCATCCCATGACGGTGCCCCATGAACTACAAAAGCACGCTGTATGGGCAACCCCGATAATGTTTCAGCCATTAATTTAGCAGCATCTTTACTGAACGCTCCGATAAGTTGAAAAGGAGGTGTGGCCGGATTACTCAATGGGCCCAGCATATTGAATACAGTCCTAACACCCAAGGCGTTCCTTACCGGCATAATAGCTTTCATCGCTGGATGAAAGGCCGGTGAGAACAAGAATGTAAACCCCAAATGATTCAATGCGGCAATCGCTTTTTTTTCAGTGGTCGGTAATGTCATGCCAATTTTTTCGAGCATATCAGCACTGCCAGATCGACTTGAGATCGATCGATTGCCGTGCTTGACTACCCTCACTCCATAAGCGGCGGCCAATAAACCCGTTCCTGTGGATAAATTCAAACTACCAGAGCCATCCCCCCCAGTACCTACTGTATCTAAAGTAGGAGAGCCTTTAGGTATTATCGGACGAATAGCAAGATCTCGCATGCCACGTGCAAATCCTCGGATTTCATTAGCCGTTTCACCCTTGGCACGAAGTCCCGCTAATAATGCTCCTGAGAGACTAGGTGATAAATCCTCAGTAGCCATAGAGATCATCAACTCATAAGCTTCTTTCTCTGACAATGAGATGCCATCCAGCAATCCATTGAGCATAATTGAGTATTTCTTAGTCATCAGCGGTAATCTTTAAAAAATTTTGTATAATTTTTTGACCATCAGGCGTCAATATACTTTCAGGGTGAAATTGAACGCCCTCAATAGGCAAGTCTTTGTGTCTGACACCCATAATTTCTTGACTGTTTGCAGTGGCAGTAATCTTTAATATATCAGGTACGCTTTGAAATTCAGCAGATAGTGAATGATAGCGTCCAGCTATAAATGGATTGGGTATATTTTTAAAAATAGTTTTTTCATCATGATTAATTTTAGAGGCTTTTCCATGCATCAATCGATCTGCTCGAACAATATTACCACCAAAATATTTCACCAAGCATTGGTGACCTAAACAAACACCCAATATTGGTATGTCTTGGAAAAAAGCATCAATCAGTTTAATTGAATTTCCAGCATTCTCAGGACTGCCCGGCCCAGGTGAAATCACTAAATGTGTTAGCTCTTCTTTTTGAGCTGCATCAATATCGATTTTATCGTTTCGATAGACCAAAACCTCTGCTGCTTCTGCTTGAAACGCTTGTACCAAGTTATAAGTAAAAGAATCGTAGTTATCGATCAAAAGAATTCGATTTTTTTTGTTTGTCATAAACCCTCTCCAGCCATTGCGAGCGCTTTTTTAAGTATGGCACTTTTAGCGAAGACTTCCCTGTATTCATTTTCTGGAATACTGTCTTTGACAATACCCGCTCCTGCTTGAAAACTATACTCGTCTTCATTAAATACAATAGTGCGTATGGTGATAGCCTGATCCATATCGCCATTAACATCAAAATAACCTGCTGTTCCTCCGTATAGACCTCGACCCTCCATTTCCATCTCTTCAATAATCTCCATAGCACGAATTTTAGGTGCCCCCACAAGTGTGCCAGCTGGAAAACTGGCAGCAAATAAATCAAATGCATCCTGTCCTTTAGCTAGCTCACCTTTTACTCCGCTGACGATATGCATTACATGACTGTAACGCTCTATCACACGAAAAGGATTAACCTCAATTGAATTTTCTTTGGCAACTCTGCCCAAATCATTCCTGGCTAAATCCACCAACATAACGTGTTCTGCAGATTCCTTGGGATCTTCCAGTAATAATTTCTCATTCCGTTGATCCTCTATACGTGTTGACCCTCTGGGCATCGTACCTGCTATCGGTCTCAGTGATGCTCTATTTCCAGCTAGCTTCACCAACGCCTCAGGCGAAGACCCTGCCACTCTCAGTGCCCCAAAATCAAAATAAAACATATAGGGAGAAGGATTTAATAAGCGCAAGGCACGGTAAACCTCAAAGGAATCCACTTTTGATTGACCTTTAAAAATAACAGAGAGCACAACTTGATATATGTCTCCTGAATCAATCCATTCTTTACATTTTGCCACTCGTTTCACAAACTCAGCCTCACTCATACCAGCATGTGGCTCTTCAAATTTCACGGCATTCGCATTTTTTGGTAATGAACCACGTAAAGTTTTCACTACCTCATCCTTCAGTCTCACTCTCTCTGGTTCCGAACCAGCATGCAAAAGCGCAACTCTTCGAGTTAAGTGATCAAAAACCAACACTGAAGTGGGCATCACAAATATGGCTTTGGGTAAATTTTCCTGAGGAATTGACTTACAAGGTAATTCCTCAAACAACCTTATGATATCGTAACCTGAGACCCCAACAAGCCCCCCTGAAAAAGGCAATTCATCAATTTTTGGTTTTAATTCTGGTGAGGTTCTTAAAAACTGACGAAGATAATCGAGATACTGCTCTTTGTTCTCCGGTTGGCCTACTAATGCTTCATCGACGTATAAACCATCATGATCATAATGCACCTTCACAACATCACCAAAACCCAAAAAGGAATAGCGAGCTAAACGTTCCGCACCTTCTACGCTCTCGAGAAGAAACCGAGGTTGCAGCTTATGAAGCTTTAAAAAAGCCGATACCGGGGTATCCAGATCCGCAATAATATCAAACGGTGATGTAGCTGACATAAAACCTCATTTTTAATGCAAAAAAAACCCATTTCCCTGTTAATTACAAAGGAAATGGGTTTTTTCTAAATTAAATAACTAAACGTTAGCCTAACTCCCACTCCTTATGCGGACGCCATGACCAATTCCAAATATTTTTATCAAAAATTTTCATCAGAACAAAAGTATCTCTCGAGATTACGAAAAGGTCAACCCCATAAACCATATATAGTTGGTAACACCAGTGAAAAACCTATCCACATAATAAAAATTAATGGAATCCCAACTCTCAAAAAATCAGAGAATTTATAGCCTCCTGCACTTAAAATTAATAGATTTGATTGATACCCAAATGGAGTGGCATAACTCATATTAGCACCAAATAATACTGCTAATATAAAAGGCTCTGGATCAACTTGTAATTGTTGTGCAATACCAATTGCTATAGGTGTTCCGATCACGGCTGCAGCATTATTAGATACAATATTAGTCATCACTGACATAATTAACATAAACAAGCTTAATATAACAGGAATAGGTAATTCACCAACTACTGTTGCGAACGAAACAGCAAGATAACTTGCCATATTCGTCACTACTAATGCCTTTCCTAATGCTAGACTTGCCACAATTATCATAATTATTTTTGTGGAAAGTGCGTTCGCAGCATCTTGCCAATTAATACAGCCCAGCAAGAGTAAAAATCCAACCCCAATTAATGCACTAACTGATATTGGAACAAATCCAAGTGCAGCAAGAAGTATAACTGCACCAAGAACCGTCAGAGCTCGTTTAGATTTGTGAGTTTGAGGCAGATCTTTGGCTCCATCTAGTACCAACATAGTGCCGGAGGCTTTCAAAGCCTTGATAGCTTCGCTGGTACCTTGCACTAATAGCACATCACCGGCTCTTAATCTGATTGTACTTAAGTCTCCCGTCACCTGAGGATTAGGGATTCTGGCTCGATGTATTGCTAATGCCATTAATCCATAATTAGCTCCAAATCTGACACCTTCTAAGCTCTGTAAATGTAATGGAGAGCCCCTAGTAACAACCACCTCAGCCATTTGTTGCCCCTCTTCATTCAGGGGAGTATCTTCATCTACTGGATGATCGGGGTCGGATAGGCTGTATAGAGTAGCTCCTAAAACCTCCTCAAAATATTTTAAATTTTCCGAAGTGTCCTTAACAAACAACCGATCTCCCGGTAACACCAATACGGACGGGAAAGGAGACAAGAATAGTGAATCACTGCGTTGAATCTTTTCTATACGGATTTCACCATTGGTTTTAGCGAGTAATTCAGAAAGTTCCATCCCAGCAGCAAAGCCATCTTCATTAATTAACAGCTGACAGTTGAAAATTCGCGGTGAAGTATCCGCCATAGGCGGCGTCCTTTCAGGTAAAATTTTTGGTGCAATTAGCCATAAAAATAATATACCCACGCTGCCAACGATAGCTACTGGCAACATAAAGTCAAACATAGAGAAATCTCGGATTCCAGTATCTCTTGCCAAACCAACAACTAACAAGTTGGTTGAAGTTCCAATCGTTGTTGACATACCACCAATAATTGCAGCAAATCCCATTGGCATCATTACGTTAGAAACTGGAAACTTGGTACGTAATGACACGCCAACTAAGATAGGCATTAATAAAACAATAATTGGAGTATTATTCATGAAAGCACTTAAAATACTTGCGGTAATCATTGTAAGTAAGAGTGCCAAGACAGGCCAAGATGTCCAAGCCTTACTAATCAATGATGCGAGAGGTTGCAATGCCCCAGTCCTCTCTATTGCTTGTCCGATTATCATTAACGAACAAATCGTAATCAAAGCTTCATTACCAAAGCCAGCAAAGAAATCCAGTCGACCAAATGAATCTCCGTTTATTGGATATGGGAAAATTTGAAATCCGCCAATCAGCAGAAGTAGCACCACAAAACTGGTTGATTCAAGAGGAATTTTATCTCTAGTAAATAAAACTAACGCAACTCCTGTTAATAACAGAACTGCAATACCATGATAATC
>TARA_B110000438_G_scaffold55294_1_pt1 | contig 11220 bp, 6 predicted proteins | sample TARA_B110000438 | Tara Oceans TARA_B110000438 (sample SAMEA4398413) | marine metagenome | biome: Polar Biome; feature: [MES] marine water layer (ENVO:01000295) within the mesopelagic zone...; material: water (ENVO:00002006), including particulate matter (ENVO:01000060) such as......
ATATTAATTGAAGATAAGGATGGAAGAGGTCATATGTATGACCGAAAATCAGTAGAAGCCAAGGCGATCTGGTGTGCCTCGGATAATCAATACGAGAAAGTTGAGTTTAAGAGGTTACACAACCAATCAAGCCTGATCAAAGAACATGCAAATGATTAAAATCTGCCGTGAGTTGATAAACATATAATTTTTTAGTTATCAAACTTTTCATTAATTTCAAGAATGGAAACATTAAAAAAGTTAATCGAGGAGAATCCCGGATTATTTAGAGTCTTATCTATTGCGATAGGCCTTCTGGTAGGGTACTTAGTATTCATTTCTTCTTGAGTATTTGATCTTAATAGACCTGTACAATTACTTTTAATTGTATGCTCCTATTTCATGGTCTCAGTCGATGAAATTCTTTGTTTTGTTCATATAGTTGAAGAAGAATTAGAGTGATTGAATATTTTTTATTTAGATTGTTCTTTCAATAAATAATATGACTGGCCTCCTCAATAGGTTTTTAAGATAGTTAATATTTAATTCACAATATAATATCCCATTTGGCAGTGGTTTTTTTATTTGCATCACTGTCTTTAGCTTTGTCTTAAGAAGGAAGAATGAAATGATCAACGTAACTATATGGAATGAATTTATTCATGAGAAAAATGATTCCAATGTAAAAGAGATTTACCCTCAAGGCATACATAACTATTTGAAAACGTTTCTAAAAATAGATAAAGGTTTAAAAATTAGAACTGCAGTGCTTGATGAAAAAGAGCATGGGTTAGATGATCAATTATTATCTAAAACCGATGTATTGATCTGGTGGGGGCATAAGGCCCATGATCAGGTTCAAGATCGTGTGGTGGATAAGGTACAAAAGCGTATTCTCCAAGGTATGGGATTACTGGTGCTTCATTCAGGCCATCATTCTAAGATCTTCAAAAGAATGATGGGCACAAATGCAAATTTGCGTTGGGCGGAGCGAGGAGAGAGAGAAAGAATATGGGTATGTGACCCAGGACATCCTATTTCAAAAGGTCTTGGGGAATACTTTGATATAGAAATGGCCGAGATGTATGGTGAACCCTTTCAGGTCCCTGCACCAGATGAGACGGTCTTCATCAGCTGGTTTGAAGGAGGAGAGGTTTTTCGATCCGGGCTCTGTTATAAAAGAGGCAATGGACGAATATTTTATTTTAGACCAGGGCACGAGTCATACCCGGTCTATCATAATAAAGATGTTCAAAGGGTGATCCTCAACTCAATTTATTGGTTACATAAAAATAAGGATGAAGGATCTTGGGATGATGATCTGAGTAAGCTAGAAAGAAAGACTCCCATTGAAGAAATTCAAATCAAAGGATCTCATGTTGATCACGGAGATAAAAAATGATAAAGCTAGGGATTGTAGGTACGGGAGGAGTTGCACATTGGCATGTCCAAGAGTTTAGAAAGATCCCGAATGTTGATATTGTTGCTGCGTGTGATATTGATGAAAAAACACTAAAAAGCTTTTCGAATTTATATGATATAAAAGAGTGTTTTAATTCTGTTGATGAATTGCTATCTAAATGTGATCTCGATGGAGTGATCAATGCGACACCTGATAGGTACCACAAAGAGGTTGCGCTTCAGGTTATCGAAAATGGGAAACATATTTTCTCAGAAAAACCGTTAGCTGAGAATTATAAAGATGCATTAGTAATGGCTAACGCAGCTAAGGATAAAGGGATCATAAATATGGTGAATTTTAGCTATCGAAATTCATCAGGATTTCAGAGCCTGTCTAATTTGGTCAGGTCTGCTGAATTAGGAGAGGTGAAACACGTAGAAGCCTCCTACTATCAGTCCTGGCTAACCTGTGGCTATTGGGGTGATTGGAAGACAGATGATAAATGGTTATGGCGTCTATCAACTGAGCATGGAAGTAATGGTGTCTTAGGAGACCTGGGCCCCCATTTATTTGATTTTGCAACATATCCTGTAGGTAGAATAAAAAGAATAAACTCTTTATTAAAAACATTTAAAGATAAGGGTGATACTATCAATGGCTATTCCCTTGACGCAAATGATACTTTTTTATCTATGGTCGAATTTGAAAATGGCGCGACTGGAACCATCTCAAGTACTCGATTTGCTACTGGATATAAAAATAAATTAGAATTAAAAATATTTTGTGATAGAGGGGGAGTTAAAATTGGGTTTGATGATCCAATTAATGAGGGAAATCACTATGAGATAATGAAAAATATAGAATCAGAAGAGATGTTATGGGAACAGGTTACATCAGAGTCATCTCCAACTAATTTTGAGAGATTTATTTCTGCAATTATTTCTGGTAAAAATGATCAGCCAGATTTTAATAGAGGTGCAGAGATTCAAAATATTATGGATAGTTGCTCAGAAAGCTCATTAAAAGGTACATGGATTGATATTCTTTAATTTTTTATTTAGATCTTTCGCGATTGGAGATTCATACATAATTAAAACAATCGTTCTTTCGTTATTGCTCACATTTACTTTTGGTTCTGATGGAATATTAACTGGTAGGGTCAGCGATATAAATACACATCAGCCACTTATAGGTGTCAATATAATGGTTGATGGTACTGGATTGGGCTCTTCGACTGATACGCTTGGATCATTTATAATTAATAATATCCCTGTTGGAAGCTATGATATAAGGGTCTCTATGATAGGTTATAAGCCTGTAACCCGGCCAAATGTTCATATTGTACCCAAAAGATATAGTGTCGCAAACTTTCAATTGCATCCAACTGTAATTGAGGGAGAGGACATTTTAGTCATTGCTAATTATTTTGAGAAAACAAAAGATGCCGTTACGAGTAGTCGCACCATCGATATTGAAGAAATTCGTTCTGATCCAGTTGGAGTCTATGATATTATGGCAATGATGCAGGCACTACCCTCAGTGATCTCTGGTAACGATCAAAGTAATGAGATCATTGTAAGGGGAGGGATGCCCAATGAAAACTTATTTGTAATGGATTATTTAGAGATACCATTTCCAAATCACTTTCCACAGCAAGGTAAGGGTGGTGGCCCTGTGACAATGGTTGAAACTGACTTTATAGATCAAATCGACTTTTATGCAGGTGGTTTTCCATCAAGATATGGAGAAAAATTATCATCCGTAATGGATGTTAAACTGAGAGATGGTAATCGTATACGACATTTAGGTCAGCTTAGTATGAATATGGCTGGCTTTGGAGGGAATATTGAGGGGCCAATCATGAGTAATGGTTCTTATCTATTATCATTACAGAGATCATTTCTAGATTTTGTTATGCGGGGTACTGGTCTGCAGGCTATTCCAAAGTATTGGACAAGTCAGGGAAAGTTTAGTTTTGATCTGTCCCCAACAAAAAAACTGATGTTTAACTATCTTGGTGGTATTGATAATATTAACCTGGAAAATGAGAATGATCCATCCATGCGTGGTGCAGAGAATGTTGATTATAACTCAATGCAGATCACAACAGGGATTACATATAAAGACCTTTTTTCAAAAAAAGGTTTTGGTATAGTATCCATATCCAGTAGCAGGTTAATGCTCGACCTTAGTGTTTATGAATTGGAGTTATCTAATAATGGAGATACTTATAAAAATGATTATGCACGGAATAATGATATTGAGGTCGAAAATACTATTAGGGGAGAACTTAATTATTCTCTCTCAAAACAACTGAATCTAAGCACCGGTTTTTCTACAAAACTATTAAGGCTTGATTATGATAGATGGTTTAAGATGAGACCAAATTATTTATATGGATATTCTTTCCTTGGATCGCTCCCATCTCTTATTACCAGCGAAGATTTTGATAATATTTATTTTCAGAATGAGCAAACGGTCATCACTTTATTAGATACTATTGGTCTGCCGGATACAAGTGTGACAAATAACCTTCTTGATTTTTGGAAAACTGGGGGCTTTATACATGCTACTTATAAACCAAATAATAAACTTGACCTTTTGTTTGGAGGTCGATATGATCATCTTAGTTATACAAATAAAACAAGCTTCTCTCCCCGTTTAGGAATTTCAGTTCATGTTAATCATGTTCTTTCATTTAATTTTTCAGGAGGACGATACTTCCAATTTCCAAATAATAGGGATTTAAATTCAAATAAGTTAGGTCGGAATTCTTTAACCAGTTATTATGCAGATCAAAATACTATCGGACTGGAGTATTTCTTAGATAAGGATGCTCGAGTTACTTTTGAGGCATATACTAAAGTAATGGGCGATATTATATCCCATGAGATCTTAGAAAATTCAAGTGGAAGGGATAGTATAAATTATAAGAAAATCTTAAATAGGGGCAAAGGTAGGAGTAAGGGATTAGAATTATTCATCCAAAAAAAATACTTTGATAACTGGTACGGTTCCCTGGCCTGGTCCCATTCTATCTCTGAAATGTGGGATCCTCGAGATGGTGGTAAATACTATAAATGGGACTATGATTACGGAGATGTGCTCAATTTGATTGGGGGATATAAAATCAATTATAAAAAATATGATTGGTACCAAAAATATAAAAGAAGTCGTTGGTCTTATTTGATTGGCTTGATTCCGTTTGCGCCAAGTGATGAATATGAGATCAGTTTTAAGTTCCGTTATCTAGGGGGGAGGCCTTATACAGCTAAAGCATATGACCATAATATCCGTGAATGGTATACAGCATCAGTCGAAGACTGGAATACTGAGAGGTATGGATCTTACTTTCGATTTGACCTAATGCTCCAACAGCGATATTACTTTAATAAGACCAATATTGTCATTTTTTATGATTTCCTTAATCTTTTTAATAGAGATAATGAATGGGAAAATATTCATTTGGATGATGGAACAAAAAAAATGGCATACCAATATAAAACAATCCCTACTGCAGGTTTTATTATTGAATTTTAATAAGTAAGGATTTATTGCCACTTGATCTCATGCCAGTGAGGTTTCTTGTTAGTTAAATGTTGGTTAGATTAAATCTATTATTTGGAATTAAAGAAACTATGTTTAATGAACTTATTATAAATGTTCTTGCATCAGCTATACTACTATTTTTCGGGTATCTTGTTGGAAAATTCAGAGAACGAAAGATGCATGGTGGAAAAAATTTAAATGATTATGAATTCTACCCATTTGATGTCGATGAAAAAAAGAATCTCTTTTTTGATATGGTAAAGTTCAATACTGGTGTTGAGCATCTTTTACGCAATCGTGATAATTCTGCCGCTCGGCAGCTGATAATTATTGGAGAGCAGAATAATGTTAAACATACATTAGTCACAGATGAGAAAGAAAAATATAAAAAATTCTATCAAAAATATGATGGTAAAAAAGTTATTGACGATACTACAAAATTTTTGGAAAATTATAAACGTATAGTTAGGCTAATAGGAGACAGTTTTCCAGATACAGGGATGGAGATCCTTTTACATAACTTGACCAATCCAGCGAAGGCTCTTTATCATATAAAAAATAATGTTACCGGTCGAAATATTGAAGCTCCTGCTACAAACTTGGTCCATGATCTAAAAATGCGAGGCCTACAAAATCAAGATAAACTCAACTATGAGCTTAACATCGGCTCTAGAAAATTTAAATGTACAACCATACCGATCTATAGGGATGGTTATGGTCTGGTCGGCGCAATTTGTATCAATGTTGATTATCATTATATCAATGAAGAGGTACGTAATGATCAAGAAAAACTAAATTCATTTATAAATGCTATCTGTAAAACAGATATGATCTTGGATGAAAATATTTTAAGTAAAGATGAGTATGAGAAATCTCTGGCTGGCAAGAAACATTTCCGTGATTTTAGTCCAGCAAGTAATTAACTATTTTTTTATTATCAATATAATATAAAGATATTAAAATGAATTTTCCTCATGAGGTCATGAAAGCTGCTAAACGGATCCTCCCTTATATAAGGGAAACTCAATTTATTAAATCTGATCCATTCTCCGATCTGATCGATGCAGATGTTTATTTTAAACTTGAAAATTTACAGGTCACGGGCTCATTTAAGGCAAGAGGCGCAGTAAATAAACTCCTTTCCATGACTGATCGTGAAAAGGCTGAAGGTGTTGTTTCTGCATCAACAGGAAACCACGGCGCTGCTGTAGCTTTTGCAGCCGGTAGATTAGAGATCTCTTCTACTATTTATGTCCCTAATGATGCATCATCTGCAAAACTAGAGAATATGAGACAATATGGTGCCAGTATCGAGATATACGGGAATGATTGTGTTCAGTCTGAAGCAAAGGCCAGAGAAATATCTCTTTTAAAAGGAAAGACTTATGTCTCTCCATATAATGACCCTTATGTCCTTTCGGGTCAAGGGACGATTGGGGTAGAAATTGATTCTCAATGTGATGGCCTAGATGCTATGATCGTATCGGTTGGAGGTGGTGGATTGATCAGTGGGGTCGCTAGTTATTTAAAATCTATTTGGCCAGACCTCTATGTCATTGGGTGCTCACCAGAAAATTCAGCTGTGATGATCCATTCGATCAAAGAAGGTAAGATCCTTGACCTAGAGTCTAAGCCAACTCTCTCTGATGGTACGGCAGGTGGTGTTGAGCCAGGCTCAATTACATTCCCTTTATGCTGTGAAACTATAGATGAGTCTGTCCTGGTAACAGAGCAAGAAATAACCAATGCGATGGTCACTTATATTGAAAAAGAGCATCAACTTTTGGAAGGTGCGGCGGGTACCGCAGTTGCAGCCCTAATTAAAAAGAAAGATTCACTTAAAGGCAAGCGAGTAGGAGTAGTTATATGTGGTGGAAACATTTGTCTTGATACTATTCGTAAAATATTAAATTAACCTTAGAGAATGCGTAATTTTTTTCATTTAATTAATCTGATATTTATTTTTACCTATCTTCTTTCTGAAGAAGATAGGAGTAAACAGACACCATATAATGATACTTTTAAGTATAACTCAGCTGGTAAGATCGGAGATAACCCATTTCCAACGAATCCAATGAGTGACAGGGCAATAGGCTATTTATTACAAGGGAAAGCTCAAACGGCTATCTCAAATTATGGAAATATTATCAATTGGGATGAACACCCCATGGGTATTTGGAATGGGTATTCATATCTACCTTCTGTAGCTTTTTTAGCAGGCGTCCCTGGGCATAAGTATACAAGTGAGTTTACATGGGAGAATGTAGAATTTATCGTGGATGATGAGGGTATACCATTGTATGGTGTCTGGGAGTCAAGTGATGCGTACGATAATTGGTTTCTAGGAGGTGATACTAATTACGTAGGGATTATCTTTGAGACCGAGAATGATGATGGGAAGTGGGACCCTGACAGTATCTCCAAAAAGATCACAAAAGACCTCTTTGATGGCCCTTTTCAATGGAGTATCGATGACGAATTAAAAAAGATAGCACTCTCTTCTTTTGGCGAGCTAGATCCAAACAAATCTAGTGCCCGAATAGGTTTTATTTATCCTTGGGCACTGCGCCCAAGCCTTATCAGACGGGAAGATCAATTTGACTTCTATAATTATGGTGAAGATTTGGAGGAGTGGACCGAAGATGATGAATATATGTATTATGGATTCAACGTGGGTGAGTCATGGCTATCACGTATACAATATTCTCCAAATGGAGAGTGGCATGCGTCTACAATGGCCCGTGTAAATACGCATAATACTGAAGTCAAAAATGGTGAAATTTTCGGGGACACATATGTAACGGACCCTGATGATACCTATCCTTTACTGGCTCATAGTGCATTTTCTGATACTTGGCCTTTGCGCTACAACGAGCTTACGGGTCAAAATGAATCTTTCTGGCCGGGTTGGTGGTCGCAAGATTACAATATCAATTTACCAGGCTGCTCGCAATCAAGAAAAGACCCTGATTGTTGGGAAGATGTAGAAGGGCGATTTATTTCAGATATGGAGGTCTACATGGAGTTTGATGACCGCTGGGCACATCGTGGAAATATAGTTAATACAAATAATAATTATGAGCAAACAGGGTATCCAATGGGACTTCGTGTTATGGCAGAAGCGCATTCATATGGTGTCTCATATGCCGAAGATATTTTATTTGTAACTGTAAAAGTTCGTAATGAAAGTGGAGACTGGTGCGCTGAAGATGAAAATGGTGAACCAATCTATGATGAATTTGGTGAGCAAAAATGTGGTGAAGCCATGATCATGCCCGATGGGACAAAATTAAATCAAGGTAAAGGATTTAATTATCAAGGTACATCTCTCGGTTTTTATTTTGATGCTGATGTACTTGTTGGTGATGAAAGTGGCTACAGTGGTTCTGTTCATACCAATGATGATGATTTTATGAAATATTATTGGGAGATATTTGAATTAAATAATGAACGGATGTTGATCTCGATGGCTATGGTAGGGGATTATGATGGTAGCAGTGGAGCCTCAGGTTTTGCGATGAATGGTGATGCGTCACCTGGAAATGATTTTGGTCTTGTAGCAACACAATTACTTGATTCTCCAAAAGCAACCGACCCTGTTGATCTAGATCAAGACGGGACCATAGATATCTTTCCTGGGGAACCACTAAAAATGACAGACTGGCATTGGTTTGATTGGTATAGTAGACCAGGTGTTCCTCAGATGGAGAGTAATACCAGTAGCTGTTATACTGGGGCGGAAGGGTGTCCCCAGGCGAGAAATAAAGAAGAGATCATGTATAAGATAATGGCCGGGGATACTACAAATTTGAGTGATAATGAAAAGCAATGGCATTTTCATACTCCCAATCCAGGGACCGATATAGGTTCAGAGCTTAATCCTCATTTTGACTCTTTAGAGGGATTACTCGAAGAGCCGGCTTTTCTTCGAGATCCTGCGGGCCTTGATTGTTCAATATTTTTAAGTTGTGGTCCATTTGATCTTCCAGTTGGGAGAGAGGTTCCTTTTTCATTTTGTATTATTTTTGGTCAAAACGAGGACGACCTGATCAATAATGCACGGTTTGCCCAGGTAATGTATAATTCAAAATATCAGGGTTTTACGCCACCATCAAGACCAGCTGTTTATACCGAAACAGATACTGGGTCTGTCAAAATATATTGGGATGATGCTTCTGAAAATGCAACAGATGTACTTACTGGATACTCTGATTTTGAAGGGTATAAGATCTATAAAAGTACTGATGGAGGAACAAGCTGGGGATCCGCGTCAAGCAGGATCTATGATACTGATGGTCTTTTTGTAGGATGGAGGCCATACAGACAGTTTGATCTTTCAGCGGAACAAGATTCCTTGCACTGTGTGTACTCTCCTAACTTTGACTGTGACAGAGATCAGAGACGTAATCATAGCATCAGCGGTCCAGACCCATACTACCCTTGGTTTAGTCTAGGTGAAGATACGGGTCTTGAAATAGTGAGACTCGAAGAATCCGAGTGGAAGGTGGTCAAAGGTGTCACCTATAAATACAGGTTTTTAGATGAGAATGTAATTGATGGACTTGAGTATACATATTCTGTTGTTGCTTATGATATGGGGGTTGAGCCTACGTATATCACAAACTATATTCCCATTGATGATGGTCAATTTATAACAGTCACAGATACTAATTTTTCAAATCCTAATGAGTGGGCAAATCCTGAAGGTTATGCATCGATCGAAAATTCAAAAGGCACAACCGTTCTTGATAGAAATTTTGTTCAGGCATACCCTGGTATCCAACCTCAAAGTGATTTAAATAATGTTAAGGTCGTACCCAATCCATATATCGCCCGATCAAATTTTAAAGAATCAGAATTTCTTCGCCAGATACGATTTACTAATCTTCCTGAAAAGTGTAAAATAAAAATATTTACATTAACTGGAGAATTAGTATATGAAATGGATCATAATGATCAAAGCTCTGGTAACGAGTGGTGGGATATGCGAACTTTAAATAACCAAGAAATAGCTCCGGGTCTTTATTTATATCATATTCAAATGCTTAACTCTGAGAATGGAAAAAACGATGAAGAAGTTGTTGGTAAATTTGCAGTCATAAGGTAATACATGTTTGGAAGAGCAATTAAAATTATATTTTTATTTTTTAATATTATAACGGCACAGTCATCAACTTGGGAGATCATACAAGATAGTATTTGGACACCTAAATGTATTATGTGTCATGACCATGGACTATATTTTGCTGAACAGTCCGGATTGATTCTTGCCGAAGATGTCGCATATCAAGAGCTGATCAATGTAGTCCCAACAAATACACATGCTGCAGATGATGGGTTGGAGCTAGTTGGGACAGAAGGTTTTACAAGCCTTTATTCGAGCTTTCTATGGGAAAAGATCAATGCGAATGATTATGAACACTATTATGAGGACCACCCTGAGTATGGTGCTCTTATGCCACTGGGTATGGATTTTTTAACCAATGGTGAATTAGAGTTTATTCGTCGATGGATCATCTCAGGCGCTCCAGAAGTCGGGTCAGTTGCTGATGAAGCACTTCTGGAGGATACCACCATCTTCCAGTTACCAGAGTTTGGTCCCCTTCAAATTCCAGAGAATGGTCTGCAGGTTCATCTACCACCTTTTGATGTCCCTCCTCAATTTGAGAGAGAATTATTTTATTATGTTGAACTTGATACTCAGGATTTCTTATATGTGAACCGTATAGAAACGACGATGTCCCCAGGAAGCCATCATTTTATAATCTATACATTTGATGAGTCTGGTATTGATCTTTTACCAACACCCGGAGTATACCGAGATCTAAGAAATTTTGATGGATCATTAAATTATAATGTCCTTATACAAATGCAGTACCATAAATTTATTTCAGGGACACAAACCAGGTTATATGATTACAGCTTTCCAGAAGGAGTAGCTATAAAGATAGATCCAACTCTTGGTTTTGATCTAAACTCTCATTACGCAAATTATTCAAATGATACGATTATAGGAGAGATCTATAATAATTTTCATTTTGTAGATCCGGCTGAGGTAGAACACGTTGCAGAGATTCTTAACCTTCAAAATAATGATAATATAGTACTTCCTCCAGGAGAGGAGACAACATTGAAGAGGGCTTACTGGATCGATGATTTATTTGGAGGAACTATCTCTATTTTTCAACTCTGGTCTCATGCACATAAACATAATACTGAGTTTAAGGCTTTCCGTGTTAATCAAAATAATTCCGAATATCGAGAGTTAGTATATATATCATTAGACTGGG
>TARA_B110000438_G_scaffold127006_1_pt1 | contig 11213 bp, 10 predicted proteins | sample TARA_B110000438 | Tara Oceans TARA_B110000438 (sample SAMEA4398413) | marine metagenome | biome: Polar Biome; feature: [MES] marine water layer (ENVO:01000295) within the mesopelagic zone...; material: water (ENVO:00002006), including particulate matter (ENVO:01000060) such...
TTGATAAGACCTGACCTATAAGAGAAATATTGGGTGTTTGTAACCAATAGTGGTTACAGGTTTGGAGACAAGCCAAGTTACGGTATTGAGCGAAAAACTCAAGTTGAACTTAATAAAATGGTGCCGAGGGGCGGACTCGAACCGCCGACACATGGATTTTCAATCCATTGCTCTACCAACTGAGCTACCTCGGCATTGGCATCCACTTACTGCGCTATCAAGACCTGTTCGGCCGACTGCACGTGAATCAATCGTAGCCGCGGCGTGGTACGTAGGCAAGAGAACTTATGACGAGCCTGAGTCAGTTCGGTTGATTCCTTGCCATGTTTACGTCGATTTGGGCATAGTGGGCGGTGCTCACTGCTATAATTTTGCCTCCTTAACATACGTATGTTTGTTGACTCGAACCGGTGCGGGTGTAGTTTGAACTCCATCGGTTTCTAATCTGTTTGGTTCCTAGAGGAAATTAATGGCGACTCTGATCATCGCTTCAATCTCGGATCGTTCGGGGAAAACGGCTATTGCAGCCGCGCTCGCTTCAAAGCTGAGCAGTGACGATTCTCCAGTGGCTGTTGGTAAAGCTATGGGGAATAGTTCGACGGGTGATAACGACGCTGCGGTTTTCGCAAGTCTGTTGCCTGAGAACCCATCAGTAAGCGGTGCTTCAGCTGAAATTGCGTCGGCTTTTTCAGCAAATGCTGGAACGAGCAAGATTGCGATTGTTGAAGGATCTTCAGACGCCCAGTCGAATATCGATATGGCGAACTCAACCGATGGTCTGGTGCTTCTGATCGCTCGCTATGGTGAGGATGTTGCAGGTGCTGCCAAGACTTACGGATCACGGCTTGCTGGTGTGATCATCAACGGAGTGGCTAAGCACCGTGCGGGTGAAGTTTCAGGCGTATTAGCCGATGAGATGGAAGCTGCTGGAACGAAATTACTTGGTGCTATTCCAGACGATCGACGAATGCTCGCTCCGAAGCTTGTCCAAGTTGCTGAGTTTCTGGGCGGACAATTCTTGAGCGGAGAAGATGAATCGGATCAACTTCTCGACAATTTCCTTATAGGCGGACTGGTTCTCGACTGGGGACCGTTCTACTTCTCAAGTCGTACCAATACTGGCGTGATCGTTCGTGGCGATCGGCCCGACGTTCAACTTGCTGCGATCCAGACTGATACTACGAAGGCGTTAATCTTGACGAAGGGTGTGCGGCCGGTCGAGTACGTGATGTATGAAGCTGCTCAACGCGGTATTCCATTAGTGGTAGTTCCTGGGAACACTCACGATGTTGCTGAGCAGCTCGAGGGCTTACAGCCTAATGTTGAGTTCGATCACACCTCTAAGTTGGAGCGTATGATCGAACTAATTTCTGAGAATGTCGACGTTTCGGTACTCAAAGATCAACTCGCTCAGCCAGCCACTCGTTAGAAATAGCGCTTTAGCTGCATTTGAAATCGATCAGTCTGATTCATAGTTGATTTAACGTTATAGCTAAAGCTTTGATTTGATTGCACAGGCTACTCAGCCACAGACTTATTTAGTTCAAACGATAATTATTATGAGTTTAATAGATACCATCGCCCCAAATAGAGGACGCGACAAAAACAGATTTGGTCTTGTGTTTTTCGCAAAGACCACGTTCTATGTAGGCGTTATCGTTGCTGGAATATTCGGTTTTGCTTCATTTATGTTGTTCGACGGGGATCGAAAGCTTGCAGTTATTCCCGCAACACAGGTGGAGTCTGAGATATTTAATCAGGTTAAAGAATTCCTCCTGTCGGCTGATGTTGAGTCGCTCGATGATCGTACGGTGATGGTGAACTGCTGGAGAGAGTTTGAAGATATTGAATTCAAGGTCGAATATCTCGAACAGGGTTCATGGCGAGCTGATGCCTACTACAACTTAGTTCGGTATTACTGGCGAGTCGACGACCTCACGCTGGAAGTGACCCGGGACCGATGGATTCGATCTGTGCATCCAACTATCAGGTGCTAATCGAATCGTTAGTGATTCTTTGCGATTCGTCGAAAATAGTGTCAGTCGCCCGGAGATTTTCTCCGACTGCGGCTAACATTGCTAGATGCCTTCGATTTCATCCACAGAGAACCTACTTGCAGGCCTTTCTGACCGACAGCGTGAGGCTGTCACCCACACAGACGGTCCACTATTAATCGTCGCTGGTCCCGGCTCGGGGAAGACTCGAGTTATGGCTCACCGTGTTGCCTATTTAGTCGGTGAAAAAGGTATCCCACCATGGAAGATTCTGGCAGTAACTTTCACCAACAAAGCAGCTCGCGAGCTGCGAGAGCGTTGCGAGCGTTTGGTTGGTGTTGGATCGAACGAGCTTCAAGTTAGAACGTTTCATGGATTCTGCTCGCGAGTGCTGCGTACTGATGGTGAAAAGGTTGGTCTAAAACCTGAGTTCACGATTTACGATACTGATGATCAGGCACGAGTCGCACGCAAGATTCTCGATGACTTAGATGTCGATCCGAAGCAGTTCCCCCCCCGCGCACTTTTAAGTGTTATTTCCGACGCTAAAAACAGCATGCGAAGCCCTGCGCAGCTTTCGCGCCGGACAGAGACGTATCGAGACGAGATTGCTGCCCGAGTATATGAATCCTATGAAGGTGCATTGCAGCGTGCGAACGCAGTCGATTTCGACGATTTGCTGTTGAAGACTTTCCAGCTTCTTGAGGGGCATCCTGAGATGCTTGAAAAGTACCAGAAGCGATTCGAGCATTTATTAGTCGACGAGTTTCAGGACACGAACGAACTTCAGTTTCAGGTTGCTCGACTTTTGGCAATGAAAAGTCAGAATATTTGTGTTGTTGGCGATCCCGACCAGTCGATTTACTCATGGCGTCACGCTGACCCTACAAACCTGACCGATTTTCAGAGCAACTTCAAAAATACCAATATTGTGACACTCGATCAGAGCTACCGTTCTACACAGATCATCCTTGAAGCTGCCGATGCAGTTATTGGCAACAATGATGGTCGAATGGAAAAAACTCTCTGGACGGAGAACAGCCGTGGCACCCGAATTACTGTTGCCGAGGCTTATAACGAAGAGGAAGAGGCTAGTCTCGTTCTCAAAGCCGCTACAGATTTAAAGAACCAAGATGGCATCGGCCGTAATGAAGTGGCGATTATGTATCGAGTCAACGCTCAGTCGCGGGCATTTGAAGTGGCGTGCAATCGAGAGGGAATTCCTTATCGATTAGTCGGTGGCGTGAAGTTCTACGATCGAAAAGAAGTCAAAGATATTTTGTCGTTCTTACGAGTTATATCTAACCCTGCCGATGATGCTGCGCTGGATCGAATAATCAACATTCCTGCTCGTGGAATTTCAGCTCGATCTGTTGCCGAATTGCGTAGGGTTGCGATAGAGAACAACGTACCTGCTTTAGATGTGATTCTCGATATTACTCGCGTTCAATCAGGTGATGAAGATCCGCCTGCTTACTATACTGAATTGAACACTCGGGCTGTTAATTCCGTGGCGACGTTTGGTGACTTGGTCGCTCGATTTATTGAGCAGTCACTGGCGTTAGATACGAATGAGCTTATTGACCTCATCGTTGAGCGAAGCGGATACGGAGCCATGCTCCGTGAGGACAAAGAACGCGGCGAAGAACGCATGGAAAATCTACAAGAATTGAAGGCATCGGCAGAGCAGTTCGCAGGTTCGGAAGAACGCGGGCAGCTAACCGAATTTTTGGAGAATGTGGCGCTTGTTTCGGATGTTGATGGGTTGCAAGGTGGAGATGATTCCGACGTTGAAGAAGAGGCGATAACTCTCATCACTCTTCACCAAGCAAAAGGACTTGAGTATGACGCTGTGTTCTTGGTCGGTCTCGAAGAGGGGATGTTGCCCCACTCTCGTAGCGTGGACGATCCGAGACAGCTTCAAGAAGAACGTCGGCTCCTTTACGTAGGCATGACACGTGCTCGTAAACGGCTGTACATGTTCAGGGCTTTCCAGCGTCGATTTAGAGGACAGTCTGGTTCGCAAATGGCTTCCCGATTCCTGCTTGAAATCCCAGATTCTTTGGTGACAACCCGAAATATTCGAGGTCACGACCGGGTTGCTGATCGCATGCCGGATCCTATGTGGACCAAGCGAATGTCGTCGATACCCGGACCTCGGTCGGCTTCTAAGTCGAATGAAGGCTACACCGCTGGCGAAAAGGTTCGTCATAAAGTGTTTGGTGAGGGAGTCGTTGTCAGCTCGTCGGGCGTTGGCTCCGATACTCAGGTGACGGTTGCGTTCTCTGGGCAGGGAATAAAGAGGCTTATGCTCTCTTTTGCACCGCTTGAGAAAATCGTAGAGGAAGAATCTAGTCAGCAGTTTGATCCTGATGAAGATAACTTCGAGATGCAGGACCCAGAACTTTTCGCACCATAGTCGATCGTCTATGTGAGGGACCACGGCGGTTGTATGAATCGAATTCAGAATAGCTAGCTACTGCCACTAAATGTCGTTGCGGTAAATATGATTTCGGCATGCACAATGTCGAAGCTAGCGGCAGATTCTATTACGTTGTTTGATGGCTTGGTGTCGAGGGCACTTCGAAGACTGGAATGTGGATAACATGGGTATCGAGAGACAGAAAATGGACGGTCAGTCATAGCTATCCTGCCGTCGTTTTTAATTCGGTCGGCGAGCTGGATGGAATGGTCTCTTCGTAGTCGTTTCAAGGCCTTAACCTATGCGATGAGTCGCAAGCTGGTGTCGAATACGATGATTACTCGTCGCTAAATCTGTGTATCCCCGACTACAATCGGTTGCCATGAAAACGCGTCGATGGGATCGAATTTATGTCTTTGTGTTCTCGGCAACCACGTTTGCCGCATTGAGCTTTGCATCGTTGTTCGCGGTGCCGTTGGTAGAAACTACTAACGCGGAAACTGGTGAAATAATTCGAACCACGCTGGCTGCTGACGGTCAGTACCAACTGATATTGGTCAGCATATTGCCGGCATTTCTCGCGGGTAGTGCACTTTGGGTAATACCCAAAGATGGCATTCCAGACATGGCGGCGAAGATCAACTTATGGGTCGCAACATTTTTGATCTATGTATTCGTTGTTCTGTTCATCTTTGTGAACGGCATATTGTTCTTCCCGACTGCGATATTGATGACTGCGGCGGCGGTAGGTTCGCAGGTGCGGCGGCGTAAACGAACTATATTTGCTGAATTGCCATTTGAATCGAAATCAGGTTTAGGTGGCGGCAAACGACGGCGGAACAAAGGGTAGACTGGCGCTAAATTCAACAAGCAGAGGTTCGACGCTCACGTTTGATCTACTGCCTAACTTATCGCAACGGCGAGGACAGATATGACGACATCAGCATCGCCTGGTAACACGGTTATTTCTGAGAAACTTCGATCATTTATTGATCTGGAGTCGAACGCCGTAACCTATGACATCGAACGCCACGCGGTTGAAAGATTCGCTTGCGCCATCGGCGATCCGAACCCGCTGTATACGAATATCGAATTCGCCGAGTCGAGCTCACACGGTAGTTTAATCGCACCCCCGACGTTTTTTAGGTCGCTATTGCCTGGCGACTACCCACAGCCTTATCCGGAGCCGTTTGCACATATTCTCGATGGTGGCAGCAAGTATCGATACAACGAGCGAGTTCGGGTTGGCGATCGAATAACGGTAGTACGGAAGATCACCGATTTATTCGAGAAACATGGTCGAATGGGTACGATGTTGTTCAAGATTTCTGAGATCAGTTACACGAACCAAGAAGGTCGATTGGTCGCTACTCAGACCACGACTACGATTACTTACGGCACGGGCGAAAAGGACTCAGGCGTTGGCGATCACTAAATCTCAAACACCGATGTTCGAAGACGTAAGCATTGGGCATGAGCTTCCTGAACTGGTGAAGCACCCCGACAATCGACAATTGGTGATGTATGCAGGGGCTTCTCAAGATTTCGTCGCTATCCACTACGATCTCAACGTTGCAAAAGAAGCAGGACACCCCAATGTGATTATTCACGGAGCGTTGAAGAGCGCTTGGTTAGGCGAGCTAATCACTGGATGGATCGGATCGGAAGGTCAATTACTGGAACTCGATGTTTCGTACCGTGCAATCGATTTTCCGGGCGAAATAGCCACATGCGTCGGCAAGATCACCGACACTCGGATTGAAGACGGCGTTGGCCTGGTCGAGATTGAAATCGGACTTCGTAATTCCGAAGGTGCCATTAGTACTCCGGGCAGAGCACTCGTGTCACTGCCGACACGTTATGCGAACTAGCGGATTAATCTGACTCCGTATTTTCAAAATACAAAATCAAACTCAGCAAATAGGAACTTGAACATATGAGTCGTGCGCTTGAAGGCAAAGTAGCAATCGTTACTGGTGCAGGTCGTGGAATCGGGCGTGGGATTGCTGAAGAACTTGCAGCGAACGGCGCGAAGGTAGTGATCAACGACGCTGGTCTTTCACTTTCGGGTGAATCAGAGGGCCAGAGTCCTGCTAATGAAGTAGTGGCCGCAATCAAAGCTACCGGTGGCGATGCCGTTGCTATCGCTGAGTCGGTTTCAACATTCAATGGCGGAGAGCGCATCGTTCAAGCTGCACTCGATTCGTTCGGGCATCTGGATATTGTCGTTACAGCCGCTGGAATTCTTCGAGATCGAATGATCTACAACATGTCGGAAGAAGAGTGGGACTCCGTTTACGACGTTCATCTGAAAGGGACGTTCAACATTGTTCGACATGCCGCACCGCTGTTCCGAAAACAACGTGGTGGGCGAGTTATCACATTTACGTCTGAGTCGGGATTGGTTGGATTCCCCGGGCAAGCGAACTACGGCGCAGCCAAATCAGGCATTCATGGATTTACTAAAGTAGTCGCTAAAGATCTCGGCAAGTACGGTGTGACTGCAAACTCTATCGCCCCTCGGGCGGAGACTCGGATGGTCGAGTCGATTCCGCATGAAATAAGAGAAAAACTTGCCGCCAACGGGCTCTTCCCTGGCAAGAATGAAGCGTCATGGGAGCCTGAAGATGTTGCGCCCTTCGTTGCGTTTCTGGCTTCCGATTATTCAGCGCCGGTCAACGGTCAGACATTCCTCGTATACGGCGGAAACGTTGTGCACATGACATTACCGAGGCGGGTGAAAACGATTTATAACTCTGCACCTCCCGCTACTTGGGAACCGGATCAGTTAGACGCGCAGGTGGGGCCTAGATTGCTGGGGCACCCTTCTGTGGAGGGTCCCGTCGCAAGTAAGCGGCTAGAAGGCAAGGTTGCTGTCGTGACTGGTGCTGGGCGTGGCATAGGACGTGGTGTTGCGAAGCTGTTGGCATCGCAGGGTGCTGCCGTGGTCGTCGCCGACGTTGGAGCCTCTCTAGACGGTGATGGCGAAGACACGACACCAGCAGCCAAGGTAGTCGAGGAGATATCGGAGCTTGGTGGGCGCGCCGTTGCTTCGTATCACTCGGTGGCAACAATGGAGGGCGGTGCAAACATCGTCAAGACGGCGATGGAGCAGTTCGGCCGGCTCGATATTGTTGTGACTGCAGCTGGAATCTTGCGAGATCGCATGCTGTTTAACATGAGCGAGCAGGAATGGGACGATGTTATGGGTGTTCATCTCAAAGGCACGTTCTCAGTCGTTCAGCCAGCATCAAAGATTTTCAAAGAACAGGGTAGCGGTCGAATAGTGACGTTTAGCTCGGTTTCGGGCTTGTACGGATACGGTGGGCAAGCTAACTATGGTGCTGCGAAGGACGCTATCGCTGGGTTTACTCGGGTAGTCGCCAAGGATTTGGAGCGGCACGGTGTGACGGCTAACGCAATATCGCCGGGGGCACAGACTCGAATGACTGATTCGATTCCGGATTCGACAAAAGACATGCGCAAGGGCGAATTCCTACCCGCACCTGAAGGTACGCTGACGACTGAACCGGAACAGGTTGCACCAATGATTGTGTGGCTTGCATCAGATCAGGCAGCAGACGTGACGGGCCGGATTTTCCACACTGTTGGAAATCGTGTCAGTTTGATGAACTCACCAGAGCAAGGTAGATCTATCCATAAGGCTGGTCGGTGGACAGTCGAAGAACTTGCGGGTGTATTCCCTGAGACGATTGGCATGGATCTCGTAAATCCTGCTCCGCCGCAGGATTAATTCGCACTGACTGTAATCGTCGTTACGTTTGCGGTTCTAGCCGATGTTTAATATGTGCATAGGATTAGGTGTCTTCCAAGCGAAATCGGGGAACGGCTTTCGGTCAGGTCCGACAAAATCACGCCAATCGTAGTTGGAAACGAAATTCCCGCCGGGATAGCGTATCTACGGCATGCTCATGCCTGTCATATTTTCTGCAACGTCAGTGCGAATACCTTCATCATTGTTGGAGTGTTCGACATTTGGCTCGTACGCGTCGACGTAGATCTAGCGACCTAGATGCTCGAGAACGTCTGAGAAGATTCGTGAATCGATCTGCCCGTTATTGAACGATGCGTTGAGGATTGCTCTGGCTTTCAACTGTTACTGCTGCGCTGAACTTTTGTCATGCGGAGCGTATTCGAGGTAAAAGTAACTAGATAACGGGTAAACTCTCGCTCAACCATGAAAATATCGATAAATGATCGAATCTATAATCTCGAAGTGAACCCTGAGCGTCCGCTATTGGATGTAATTCGCCAAGAAGCCGCACTGACGGGCGCAAAATATGGCTGTGGCGAAGGTAATTGCGGAGCTTGTACTGTTCTAGTGGACGGTGAGGCGACCAGATCGTGTATTACTCCAGTGGGCTCGATGGTTGGTCGAGATATCACCACTGTCGAAGGCTTGGCGGATGGTGAAGAGTTGAATTCTATTCAACAGGCTTTCGTCGAAGAATCGGCGTTTCAGTGCGGGTACTGCACGCCAGGATTTGTGATTTCAGCGACTGCGTTATTATCGAAAAATACGTCGCCTTCGTCTGATGAAATCAAATCAGCGCTGAGCGGACATATCTGTCGATGTGGTGCCTACGTTCGGATAGTGAAGGCAGTGAAAAAAGCGGCCGACAGTCCGGAGAACGGAGCTTTGATATGAGCACAACTTCCAAAGTCACCCTTCGAGTTATCGGTCCTCCATTTGCAGGCGTAGTTCAGCAAACAGGAGCCGTTCCTGATTTAACGGCGCTATTAGAGATATTTTCCGACGGATCGGTTTACGCCTATTCTGGAAAAGTTGAATACGGGCAAGGGATTCGGAACAACTTCACTAGAATGATCGCTTCAACGCTGGACGTCGATGTCGAAGATATCCAAGTAGTCTTGGCCGACACTGCCAGAGTTCCGTATGACCGTGGGACGACCGGAAGTGCTTCAACGAGAACGGTTGGAGTTCAGCTGGTTCGGGCTGCGAATGCTGCCAAGATCGAACTTGTGAGACGCAACGAATCAGATGTTTCACAGCCGGAGATAGACGTTGTAGAAATCGAAATATCTGGTGATGAGCCCAGCGCTAAGGAACTCAACCGATTAGCTCCACATACAGGTGCTGCGCGAATCGATGGTGCCGACCGCGTGACGGGTAGTGCCGTTTTTGCCCACGATTTTGTATTGGATGGAACGGCATATGGACGTCTGATTCGTCCGCCATCTATTGGGGCTAAATTAATTCGTATTGATTCAGTTCGCGCTGAACAGGTTCCAGGATTCATTCAGTTAATTCAGGCAGATGGAATGATAGGTGTTGTAGGCGAGACGAAAGAGGCGGCAGATCGAGCTGCGTCTTTCGTGCGAGCGAGGTGGGACGAGATTGGAGACGATGTTTCGGACTGGAGTCTTCCTTCGGCCCTGAAAGACCGCGGAAGTGAGCCGGTATCGTTGCGTGATGATGGCGACGTTTCAGCAAGGCTTTCGAGCGGTAAACATTTGATATCAGGCGTTTACTACGCTCCGTATGTGGCGAATGCGCAGATGGAGCCGAGTGCAGCTACCGCCGAGTGGGGTGAAGACGGATCGCTTACCGTGTGGTGTGCGAATCGAGCGCCGTTTACTGAACGAGCGTATCTTGCAGATCAGCTTGGAATCGATGCGGAAAAAATCAGGGTCATCATTCAAGAGGTTGGCGGATCGTTCGGTACAAAATCTCAATCAGTTAGTTTTGAATCAGCAGTGTTGGCTCGTGATTCGGGGCGTGCTGTGAAAATTTCGTACAATCGTGACGAGGAGTTCTCGACCAGTACGGTTCGACCTGCTGCACTGATAGAGATCAATGCTGCTGTCGATGATTCAGGGAAGCTCGTCGCTTGGGATTACACCGCTTTTCATGCTGGGGATAATGCGTTCCGAGGTAGACGTGGTGCCGATTCGCCGTACGACTCACCTGCTACTAGAATACGAGTCGCAGACTCGCCTTCGCCGTTGCCCCACGGATCATATCGTTCTCTAGGCGGCGCTGTGAATCACTTTGGCCGTGAAGTGCACATTGAGGCAATGGCGCGTGAGTTGGGAATAGATCCTCTCAAATTTCGGCTCGATAATCTGAGTCTTCCTCGATATAGGCGAGTGCTCAAAGAAGTCGCCGTGATGTGTGATTGGGAGTCTCGTAAATCAGGTGCCGGTGTTGGATACGGACTAGCGGTTGGCTATGATGCAGGGAGCTACGTGGCTCAGGTGGCTAAGGTTGTCGTAACCGACGGAACGATCGTTGTAGAGCGCGTCGACGTTGCGTTCGATTGTGGTCAAGTTTTCAATCCTGACGGCGCGATAAATCAGATCGAAGGTTCTGTAGTTATGGGATTGGGTACGGCTCTTTGGGAAGAGGTTGAGTTCGATGGTGGACGCGTGCTCAACGCGGGATTCGGTGGCTATAGAGTGCCTCGAATCACTGATGTTCCGGAGATCAACGTGAAGTTAATCGACGACCCGTCGAACACGCCGACCGGAGCGGGAGAACCGGGGATCGTACCGATTGCTGCAGCCATAGCGAACGCTGTAGCTGATGCGACTGGCAAGCCCGTTGATCGGTTACCGCTTCAGCCACAGATTTAGGCGTTGGCGCGACGAACAGGCAATCTGTGATGACTGATATGTCCTTAGGTTATTGGTAGCCGGTACGCTCTTCGAGCGGTGTCTCTAAACAGAGATGATTTTTCGCTGGCGGAGAAGTCTTTGACGACTCGTTTGAAGGCGTTCCAGAGAACTGTGTACGAAGTCGACTGGTTATCGAC
>TARA_B110000438_G_scaffold6859_1_pt1 | contig 11208 bp, 10 predicted proteins | sample TARA_B110000438 | Tara Oceans TARA_B110000438 (sample SAMEA4398413) | marine metagenome | biome: Polar Biome; feature: [MES] marine water layer (ENVO:01000295) within the mesopelagic zone...; material: water (ENVO:00002006), including particulate matter (ENVO:01000060) such as......
AAAAAAGAAATTGAATCTCCTAAGATGGTTGAGAAAAAAATAAAAAGAATCATAGGTGATCAGATATCGGTTAAAGATATCAAAATCTGTAAAAATATATATAAAAGAACTCCTGTAGGGGCAGATAATATTTTTTCAAATACCGTTGATTCACTGTATTGCTATACTAGGATTCAGAATAAAGGTAGTAAGAAAGAGATTAAACATGTCTGGTATTATAGAGACCAGGTCATGACTCAAGTGATATACAATGTTAAGAAATCTAATATTTATAGATCCTGGACTAAAAAAACCATTTTACCTAATCAAATAGGAAAATGGAGGGTCGATGTTATTAACTCTGAAGGTACTATAATTGGCTCAAAAAAGTTTGAGATCACAAGTGTTTCAGAAGTTAATTGAAATATTTACTAACGTTAATTACGATATTTATATCTGGTTGCTTTAGTTCTTTAGAAAAAAAAGATAAGATTTCGATGAATTGGAATGCGTTTGATCTTTCTCTTCCTGAAGGAATTGCCGTTTATCAAGGTTATAATCGGGAAATTCCCCTAAGAGCCTGGATCGCAAAGATAGACTTATCTAATCCCTCAGTATCAGTAAAGGTCTTATCCTCGAATGATATTGACAGAAAAGAAACACCTTTGCAATTTTTAGAAACTACAGGTGCACGAATCGTTTTGAATGGTGGGTTTTTCAATACTGATAAATTTCCGGTTCAACACATTGGACTATTAAAGACAAAAGGTAAACTCGAGGAGCCTGCGAGTCCATCAGTTATCCGAGACTCAGAAAGGTATTTTATTTCTCGGGGTGCCTTTGGGGTTAAGCATGATGGAACTGTCGATATAGCTTGGTGTTCCACAAAAAATGATTCAATATTTGAATGGTCAGTCCCTCTTATAAATAGACCGGGTTTTCCTTCTGACTCAATCCCATTTAATTTAGGTACACATTGGTATATTCGCGATGCTTTTCATGCTGGTCCAGTCTTAATAGATAATGGTGAAATTAAGGTAACTGTGGAAGATGAAGTATTTTTTAATACTCCCGTTGCCGGTATTCAACCAAGGTCAGCGGTTGGATATACAGAAGATAATAATTTAATCCTAATGGTCGTAGATGGTAGGCAGCCTGATAGTCGTGGTGTATACTTGGAAGAGTTAGCAATTATGATGCAACAATTTCATTGTATCGAGGCTATCAATTTAGATGGTGGTGGTTCTAGTGCCATGGTCGCAGATAGTCGTTTATTAAATCGTCCAGCAGGTAGAACATTCCAGCGTGAAGTGATGTCTGCTATTGGAATATTTTATAATACTAAATAGTAGATGAAATATATTCGAAAACTATATGACTGGGTTCTCTCATGGGCTAATAAATCTTCAGGACCTACTGCGTTAGGGGCTATGTCTATGGCAGAAGCTTCCTTTTTTCCTATTCCACCTGATGTTTTACTTATCCCTCTAGCCTTAGGGAAAAGAAAAAAAGCGTTATACTTTGCTACAATATGCAGTGTGTGTTCTATCATTGGGGCGATTTTTGGATACGGAATAGGAAAGTGGGTATGGTGGTCAGAACCAAATGTTTTTTCATCTTTTTCTAGTTTGTTTTTTGATTATATACCCGGTTTTACCCGTGAATCATTTCAAGAAATCAGTGAATTATATGATCAATATAATTTTTTGATAATTTTTACAGCTGGGTTCACACCGATACCTTTTAAATTATTCACCATTAGCGCAGGCGCTTTTAAGATTAATTTTCCATTATTTCTCCTCGCTAGTGCGGTCAGCAGAAGTGCTAGGTTTTTTATTGTAGCCTTGTTAATAAAAAAGTTTGGTGAGCCTATTCGTTCCTTTATTGATAAATATTTTAATATATTAGCAATAGTTTTTACGATACTGTTAATTGGTGGATTTTTCTTACTCAAAATTATTTTCTAGCTTCAAGGTATTATTCAATAAAACAAGTTCTTTATTTATATTTATCACACGAATTCAAGTAGTCAATTTTTTTAATATAATTTCCTCTGTACCTATTCAATGGGCAAGAATTAATTAACATAGTTGTTTTTCTTCAATTCACCCTCTATATTCGTTTGCATGAATTTCAATCATAATATAGAATCCGAAGATGAAGAACTTTGGACAGACAGCCTTGAAAATAGTGAGGCTGACCCTGATATGGGACTAGCGGTTAATATCCAAGACCCTATTTCGTCTCTAGGGCTTGTTCCTCCTTTATCTGTAGAGACTGGTACCAATCTTAAGAACGCACTAAAGTTACTTCAACAAGAGAAGCAGAACTGTCTATTGATAGTTAATGATGATGCTCTTTTAGGTATTCTCACAGAAAGAGATATTCTCCTTAAGGTGACAGGAAAAGGGTATGATATGGACCTAGTTACTGTGGATGAATTTATGACTAAGAATCCAGAGACCCTTTCGTCCGATGACCCTCTTGCCTATGCGTTAAATAAAATGCATATAGGCGGTTTTCGGCATGTGCCCATTGTTAATGATGCTTTAATTCCGATAGGATTAATAAGTATAAGTAATATTATATCTACAATTGCAGACTACTTTAGTAGAGAAATAATAAATCTACCTCCCCTCAATAGGGTGGTCGACTCAAATATGCAAGAGGGTGGCTAGAGCTGACTTTTCTATAATAGTCTTTAATATTGTTTCACTAACTCAGCCGTTCTATGGCTAAACCTTTCACACAAAAAAATAAATCATTCATCCCTATAGGCTGGCGAGAGTGGGTAATTTTTCCTGAGCATGATGATTTTCCTGTAAAAGCGAAGATAGATACTGGGGCAAGGTCATCAGCGCTTCATGCAACTCATATTAAAGAATATTATAATGAAGGAATACTGAGAATAAAGTTTCGTGTCTATCAGGCTCGTGAATTTTTATATTTAGATAGAAAAATTATAGATTATAAAAATATCAAAAATTCATTTGGTGATTCAGAAACACGTCCAGTGATACAAATGAAAATAAAAATAGGCAATTCTATTTGGAAAACCGACATTACCTTGACACGTAGAACTAGGATGGTATATCCAATGTTGATCGGTAGAAATAGTTTAACAAAAAAACATGTTATTCATTCACACCGATCTTATCTTACAGGAAATATAAATAAAAACTCATTATGAATATTTTTGTTCTATCCAGAAATAAAAACTTGTATTCAACAAGTCGCCTGATCGATGCGGGCACAGAGAAAGGACACAACGTACGGGTGATTGATTATATGCGTTGTTATATGAATATAACCGCTCGAAGACCCGCAGTTTATTACGGTGGTGAATCTCTTGGAGAGGCGGATGCTGTAATTCCGAGAATTGGTGCTTCAAATACTTTTTATGGTACTGCTGTAGTAAGACAATTTGAGACAATGAACAGTTACTGCGTCAATTCATCAATTTCTATTGCAAATTCAAGAGATAAACTACGTTCCCTTCAAATATTAGCAGAAGCTGGAATTAATATGCCTGTAACCGGTTTTGCAAGTCATACGCAGGATATTAAAGGGGTGATAGAAAAAGTAGGAAGTGTTCCACTAGTTATGAAGCTTTTACAAGGTACACAGGGACAAGGCATTGTCCTTGCCGAAACTAGGAAGGCTGCAGAATCTGTTATGAGTGCTTTTAGACAGTTAGATGCAGACATTATGGTCCAAGAATTTATAAAGGAATCTAGTGGTACCGATATTCGCGTCTTTGTAGTTGGTGAGAAAGTTGTTGCCTCTATGAAGCGTATTGCCCCAGAGGGAGAGTTTAGGTCTAATGTTCATAGAGGGGGACAAATGGAAAAGGTAGATCTGACTGATGAGGAAATTAAAATATCATTAGACGCTTCAAAAATACTGGGACTCTCTGTTGCGGGTGTTGATCTAATGCGGTCCGATAGAGGCCCACTCATCCTTGAGGTTAACTCCTCACCAGGCTTACAGGGGATTGAGACCTGCTCGAACCAAAATGTCGCAGGTGAGATCATCTCATTTATTGAAATGAATACCAAAAGATTATAAAAAAATAGTATTACAGACAGTTCGTGACTCTGGTCACAAGTTTTAAAGTTATAGGTAGGTAACTTAAGTCTATAATATTTTACTGTGTTACCTCCTGAAAAGGGAAGCTAGTTAAGTACCTGCGACAAGCTTCCCTTTTTTTTCTTATTAAATTAATATTGAAATAGATTTGTTAAATTTGCGGTGGTGGTTATGTGTGCCTAATAATTTTATGCAAATACTAAAACCGTATATTCTGTTCCTTTCATTAGGAATCGTAGCCAGTCAAGATACATTTTCTATTGTAGCCGTTGACCCAAGTACTGGACAGGTAGGTAGTGCTGGAGCCTCATGTATTGCGGGTTCCATTATTATAAGTGATGTTCACCCTGGAGTAGGTGCTATCCATTCTCAGTCATATTGGAACTCTATTAACCAGGACAGTGCGGCATCTTTAATGGAGCAGGGCTATCCTCCGGTAGCTATTATTGATTGGCTTATAGAAAATGACGCAGAGAATGATCCTTCTATAAGGCAATATGGAGTAGTTGATCTCATTGATGAGGGGAGAAGTGCTGGATATACAGGAGAGAACTGCTATGATTACAAAGGCCATTTCTTAGGCCAAAATTATGCAATCCAGGGTAATATTTTGTTAGGCAGGATAATACTCGAGGATATGGAATTTGCTTTTCTTACTCAATATGGAACTTTTGAAGAAAAACTTATGGCTGCGCTTATGGCAGCTAATGTAACAGGGGCTGATTCTCGTTGCGCCCAATATGGTACGCCTGCTATATCCGGTTTTATTCGAGTTGCAACGCCAGGTGATTTACCTGATTCATTTTACATGGATATTAATGTAGATAATGCCCCTTTGACCATTAATCCTCTGGATTCTTTGAATAATCTATACTGGGAATGGAAAAAAGACCATTATCGCATTGGAGATATTAATTTTGATGGTAATGTTGACCTGGTTGATCTTACTATCCTGTCAGATCACATCCAAGAATATCAAGAGATCATGGAATTTGCATATGGACCAGCTGATTTAAATATGAGCGGTTCGATTGAGATATCAGACATGTATTTATTGTTGTATGAGATTATTGGAATTATAGAGCTTTAACCATAGGAGCAATTATGAGAAATAGAACATTATTCATATTATCACTTATTCTGTCTTTAGTTTCTGCTGATACAATAAAAGAAAGATATAAAGAGATAGCAGATATAATCATATCAAAATCATCTTCTAATACGATAGCATATGATCGCTTAGCCTATATATGCGATACATTCGGACCGAGGCTGAGTGGCTCAAAAGACTTGGAGAGTTCAATTAATTGGATATTAAGAGAAATGAAAAATGATGGTCTCGCTAATGTCAAAGGTGAAAGAGTTAAAGTTCCAACGTGGCTAAGAGGAAAAGAGTCTGTAACCTTACTTAGACCCTTTAAAAAAGATTTAGAAATGCTTGGGGTGGGGGGCAGTATTTCTACCCCTAATGGTGGAATTATAGCTGAAGTATTGGTCGTAGATAATTATGAGGAACTGGAAAAAAGATCGGATGAGGTAAATGGAAAGATTGTTTTATTTAACGCTCCTTTTGTAACCTATGGTGAAACAGTAGATTATCGATATTCTGGTGCTTCTGCAGCTGCTAAGTACGGTGCAGTAGGAAGCTTAATTCGTTCTATAGGTCCTTGGTCAATGAATACTCCGCATACCGGTGGAATGGAATACAAAAAGGGAATCCCTATGATTCCGCATGCTGCGCTTACAATGGAAGATGCAATGATGCTTGGTCGCTTACATGATAGGAAAGAAAAAATAATTTTAAACCTAAATATGGAAGCAAAAACCGTGGCTGATAGATGGTCGCGAAATATTATCGCAGAGATAAGAGGTAGTGAATTCCCAGATGAGATAGTGGTAGTAGGAGGTCATATAGATTCTTGGGATGTGGGGCAAGGTGCCCATGATGATGCGGGAGGGTGTGTGGCAGCATGGGAAGCTATACGCCTTATTAAAGAATTAGGATTAAAACCAAAACGCACAATTCGATGCGTTTTATGGACTAATGAGGAAAATGGTGGACGAGGGAGCAGTGCCTATCGAGATATGCATCTAGATGAATTAGATAATCATATACTAGCGATAGAATCAGATGGGGGTGTCTTCTCACCCGAAGGTTTTGGCTTTACGGGCAGTAAAGATGCATGGAGTATTGTAGATGATATCCATCAGTTAATGAGCCCTATTAATGCAAATACGGTTTCAGAAGGTGGTAGGGCTGCGGATATTACACCGCTTAATGATGAGGGAGTCCCGGTTATGTCCCTAAAAGTTGATGATTCTAGATATTTTTGGTATCATCATACTAATGCTGATACTTTCGATAAGATTGATATAAAAGAATTCAATAATTGTATTTCTGCTATGGCCATTATGTCTTTTGTTGTAGCAGATATGGATAGACGACTTCCTCGTTAGATTGATTAACTAATTGTCATAAAATAACAGGTGAATCATGTTTAAGTTTTCGGGCTTTTTTTTCTATAACTAAAGGAATCTAAATGTCTTCTGTTAAAATATCTGGCTATGGAGATGAGCTTACAGTTAATGGGATTAGAATTGGCGACCTTACTCCTTCTGAACATGAGATCATTGAAAATGAGAAGGGTGGTCAAAATTATGCACCTCTTGAGAATGTTGTGGTCTCAAAAGTTAAAGACTCATCAACGTTGTTGGCCAGAAGACCTGACCCTGATGATGTAACCAAGTATATTGAGACTGAGATAATAGATGGTCTCTGTTGCTACTCTGCGGTAAATCAAGGTCAACTGAATCAGACAATTGTAGATTCGGTTGTTAAACATCTAACGGAAGAAAAACTACCGACCGTTCCTCGTTCCATACGCCACAAGTATATGAGCGCATTTCTATTGGCTGCTACGAGTATCACGGAGATGGATAAGGTCATTCCAAAAGTGGCAGGTGTTGAGTCATGGGAGTTAACTTTTAAAATATGCAGACGATGGGGTTATAATGTAAAAGGGATTCCTAAAGATAAATGTATTATTGTTGGAGCAAATGGAAATTTTCACGGTCGGTCAGTTGCCGCCGTCTCTATGTCAGATGATATAGATTCAAGAACTGGATTTGGTCCATTCTTACCAGGTATAGAGCTTGTACCCTACAATGACTATATATCATTAAAGTCTTTATTTGAAGAAAAAGGTGATAGAATAGCAGCTTTTATGGTTGAGCCAATCCAAGGTGAGGCTGGTGTCATTGTGCCGGATGATAATTATTTTACTAAGGTTTCTGAATTATGCAAAGCTCATAATATTCTTTTAGCTATGGATGAGGTTCAAACTGGTTTCGGAAGGACTGGTGCTAATTTTGCCCATCAGTTATTTGGTGTTAAACCAGATATCATAGGCTGTGGAAAAGCAGCTGGTGGTGGAATTTTACCAGTATCTTTTGTTGCTGGAAGAAAAGATGTTATCGATGTTCTTACTCCGGGGAGCGAAGGTTCAACTTTTGGCGGGTACCCTTTAGCATCAGTGGTAGGCACTTATGCTATCAAAGTGCTTGTGGATGAAGACTTAGCTAAAAAAGCACGTGTAAAGGGTAAACATTTGATGGATAATTTGAGATCCATTCGAATTGAATTTCCTGATAAAATAAAAGAAGAAAGAGGTAGGGGGTTATTAACAGCTTTTGAGATGCACGATGACCCACGTTTAGATGGGCATAAAGTCTCAGTTGGGCTTTTAGATCATGGAGTCTACGCAAAAGAGACTCACCATTCCACCGTAAGGTTGGCTCCCGCTTTAACCATAAATGAAAGTCAAATTGATGCTCTGTCTGACGCGATCAGGCTGGTAGTAAAAGGATTATAATAAATCATGGAATTTTTAAAAACTCTTAATATAGAACCAGACAACTATGGAGCTTGCTCAGGACCCGACCAATGGGCCCACACAAATACTGAAGGAAAAATTGAATCCATAAATCCAGCTAATGGTAAAATAATATCTTCCGTATACCAATGTAGTGTAGGTGATTATAATAGTATAGTTAATAAATCACTAGAGGTTCAGAAAGAGTGGCGGAAGGTACCAGCTCCGGAGAGGGGAAATCTAGTACGTAAAATGGGGAATGCCCTTAGGGACTACAAAGACCCTCTTGGTAGTTTGGTCTCTTTAGAAATGGGAAAGATCAAACAAGAAGGTGATGGAGAGGTCCAGGAAATGATAGATATCGCAGATTTTGCGGTTGGACAATCGAGAATGCTCTATGGGAAAACCATGCACTCAGAGAGGCCTGATCATAGAATGTATGAACAGTGGCACCCTCTTGGTATAGTGGGGGTAATTAGTGCCTTCAATTTTCCAGTTGCAGTCTGGAGTTGGAATGCATTTATAGCAGCCATTTGTGGTAATGTTACAATATGGAAGCCCTCGTCATCTACACCCTTATGCGCAGTAGCAGTGCAGAATATTTGTAATGAGGTTCTTTCTGCCAATGATGCACCTAATATATTTAATCTAGTTATTGGTAGAGGCTCTTCAATTGGGGAAGCAATGATCAATGACAGACATATTTCAATGGTCTCTTTTACGGGTTCAACAAATATGGGCAGACACGTAAGTGAAGTCGTTTCTAAAAGATTTGGTAAAACCATTCTTGAATTAGGTGGTAATAATTGTATTATAGTAGATGAAACCGCCGATATTAATATGGTTGTGCCGGCTATTGTATTCGGTGCGGTTGGTACAGCTGGTCAAAGGTGTACAAGCACACGAAGAGTTATCATTCATAAATCTATATTTGAACAATTGACCGAAAGGCTGGTCAGCGCTTATAAACAGGTTAATATTGGTGACCCTCTCCATGATGGGACTCTAATGGGTCCATTAGTCAATGATTCAGCTATTGAAGATTTTAGTAATGCAATCAAGAAGTCTCAAGAATTAGGTGGTGAGGTCCTTTATGGTGGCAGTTCACTAGAAGGTCCAGGGAATTTTGTCACCCCAACGATTATTAAGGCAGAGAATCATTGGGATATTGTCCAAGAGGAAACCTTTGCTCCAGTCCTTTATGTTATGGAATATTCCAATCTCAGTAATGCCATAGAAATGCATAATAACGTTCCTCAAGGTTTGTCATCCTCTATGTTTACTTTAAATATTAGACATGCAGAAGAGTTCCTTTCCTCTGTTGGGTCAGATTGTGGCATCGCTAACATAAATATTGGTACTTCTGGTGCAGAGATAGGTGGAGCCTTTGGCGGTGAAAAAGAAACTGGTGGTGGACGTGAATCTGGCTCAGATAGTTGGAAACAATATATGAGACGACAGACAAATACTATTAACTGGGGAAAAGATCTACCTCTGGCCCAAGGTATAAAATTTGATATAGAAGGATAAGAATAAAATAATTATGAAAAACATTAACTTTAAAGATACAAGAAAAACTATAGAGAGGCACATGTTAGCAGATGGTATGTCTCCTGTGATAGATCTCGAAAAGAGTCATGGTTCATGGCTTGTTGATGGTAATACCGGAAAAGAATATCTAGATCTTTTTTCTATGTATGCCTCCATGTCAATAGGCTATAATCATCCGTATGTTTTAGAGAACATAGATCGATTGGCTAAAGCTTCTGTCAATAAACCTGCTAACTCTGATATATATTCTCCTCAAATGGCAGAGTTTGTAGATACTGTATCAAAGGTCGCACAACCAAATTATCTACCCTATGCCTTTTACATAGAGGGCGGCGGTCTTGCAGTTGAGAATGCTCTCAAAACAGCATTTGATTGGAAGGCTAGAAAAAATATGGCCAAAGGAAAACAACAAGGAACGCAACAGGTTATACATCTAAAAGACTGCTTCCATGGTAGGACTGGATATACGATGTCTTTAACCGATTCTCCGGATATAAGAAAGGTCCAATATTTTCCAAAATTTAATTGGCCAAGAGTCTCAAACCCTTCAATGATATTTCCAATAAATGATGAAAATACATCAAAAGTTATATCTTTAGAGAAAGATTCCATAAACGAAATAAAACAAATCCTTCTTAAAAGATCTGACGATATCGCATGCCTAATCATTGAACCTATTCAAGGAGAAGGTGGAGATAATCATTTTAGATCGGAATATTTCAAAGAACTAAAATCTTTATCCTTAGAGAATGATTTCTTGTTGATCTATGACGAGGTGCAAACTGGAATTGGAATAACAGGGAAAATGTGGGCTCATCAGCATTTATGTGAACCAAGTTGCGATAATGGATGTGAAATTCACTGTAAGGCTATAGAACCAGATATTATAAGCTTTGGTAAAAAAACTCAGTGCTGTGGTATTTTTGCAGGAGAACGACTGAATGAGGTAGATGGTCATGTCTTTGAAGAATCAAGCAGGATTAATTCAACCTTTGGTGGAAATCTTGTCGATATGGTTCGCTTTACGATTTATCTGGAACTTATTGAGAGAGAGGGTCTAGTGAAAAAGGCAGAACAAAGTGGACAATATCTCCTTTCGAGCTTAATCAAACTCCAGGATGAACATTCCGACCTTATTACCAATACAAGAGGAAAAGGTTTATTTTGTGCATATGACCTACCAACACCTGAACACAGAGATAAGATGATCGAATTTGCAGAAAAAGAGGGCGCTATACTTTTAGGCTGCGGACATCGTTCAATACGATTTAGGCCACATTTAAATATTAGTATTGAAGAGATAGATATTGCGATATCAGTAATAAAAAACTCTCTCAATAGATTATAGCTTTGTCTAAAGTATCTGGTAAAGTTTTCATAGTATCAACGCCAATAGGAAATTTGGGTGATATAACATATAGGGCAATTGAAACCTTAAAAAATGCACCATTAGTTGCGGCTGAAGATACTCGCCACTCTAAAAAGCTTTTTTCACATTATGGTATTAATACCCCACTAATAAGTTATTATGAGCACAATCGCTTTTCTAGGATCCCAAAAATAATTGATCACTTATTGGATGGTAAAGATATTGCTGTCATAAGCGATGCAGGTACACCAGGTATCTCTGATCCTGCCTATAGGCTGGTTAGAGAGGCATTGAGCCATTCAATAGTTATCGAATCAATTCCAGGAGCTTCAGCTTTATTGGCTGCTA
>TARA_B110000438_G_scaffold99548_1_pt1 | contig 11206 bp, 7 predicted proteins | sample TARA_B110000438 | Tara Oceans TARA_B110000438 (sample SAMEA4398413) | marine metagenome | biome: Polar Biome; feature: [MES] marine water layer (ENVO:01000295) within the mesopelagic zone...; material: water (ENVO:00002006), including particulate matter (ENVO:01000060) such as......
GAGCTCCAGAGTTTCTTCCATCAATAATTCTTCCAGAATTTACAGATTCCAATGCATTTATACATGCTTTTATTTTTGGAATCATACCTCCATTAACAATTCCTGTGTCTATTAGCTCTAATGCTTGATTTTTTGTCATTTGGGGGATTATTCTTTTTGATGAATCAAATACTCCAGGAACATCTGTTTGAAAAATTATGTTATCTGCTTCTAATGATTTTGCTATATAACCAGCTGCTGTATCCGCATTAATGTTATAAATTTGATTTTTCAAATCAGTTGCTATCGCTAAAGGAGAAATTATAGGAAGGAATCCATTATCCATTAGATTATTCAATAAATTTATATTACAACTAGTAATTTCTCCAACAAACCCTAATTTTTCATCTTTACTTTTAGCCTCAATAATTCCTGATGATCCAGAAATTCCAACAGCATCTATACCCATATTTTGAAATTCTGTTACTATTTCTGCATTAATTTTCCCTGATAATACTGCTATTGCAACTTCTAGTGTTTTTTCATCTGTTACTCTCAAGCCATCGACAAATTGAGGTTCTATGCCTTGTTTATTTATCCAATTTGAAATTTCTTTCCCTCCACCATGAATAATTACAATTTTCCAACCTTTTTTAAATAAATTCAAAATATCTTTATATGTACTGTCCTCAGCACCTAAAGTAGATCCACCTATTTTTATAACAGAAATATTATTTGACATTTATTTAAATTAAGTTGTGTATGCTGAATTAAAAACTACATACTCTTCAGTTAATTCACTCCCCCAAGCAGTTCCAGATGATTTACCAATATTTAAGTTTACAGTAAGCCTTATAAGATCTTGATTCATTGCTATAACAACACTTTGATTATTATATGGAGTAGTTTTCCCTTCAGCCACAATTTGAATATCATTGACAAAAATTTCTATTTTAGATTCTTCTAGTTCTATTTCTGATGCACCAACTGCCATCATAATTCTTCCCCAGTTTGGATCTCTACCATAAACTGCAGTTTTTACTAAATTAGAAGAAACAATTGATCTTGAAGATTTATTTGCGTCTTTTTGGCTCTTTGCTCCATTTACAGTTGCTTCAATTAATCTAGTATTTCCTTCACCGTCTCTGGCAATTTCTTTTGCCAAAAAAATACATACTTCATTTAAAGCACTAGCAAAAGTTTCAGCTTCTTCTTCTGTATTTATTTTTTTATTTTTTGCCTGTCCATTAGCTAAAATAAGCACTGTATCATTAGTTGACTGATCTCCGTCTACACTAATTTGATTAAAAGATTTATTTACAGCATTTGTCAGAACATTCTTAAGAATAGATTCATTTATGTTAATATCTGTTGTAATAAAAGCAAGCATGGTAGCCATATTTGGATGAATCATACCAGATCCTTTTGATACACCGCCAATTGTTACTTTAGATTCTCCAATATCAAAAGAGACAGCCATTTCTTTTGTTCTTTTATCGGTGGTCAAAATCGATCTAGCAAAACCATTTCCATCATTTTTAGAAATTTCAATTTGAGGAATATATTTTCTCATTAGAGCCATGGGAAGCTCTACTCCAATTATCCCGGTAGATGCAACTGCAACTGAATCTAAATCAAGATCTAAGGCTTTTGATGTTATTAAAGCCATTTCTTTAGCATCTATAAAACCTTGTTCTCCAACAGAAGTATTTGCACAACCAGAATTGGCAACAATCGCTCTTATATTTCCTTTATCAATTATTGATTTAGTCCAAGTTACTGAAGGTGAAACAATCGAATTTTGTGTAAAAGTTCCAGCACTAACACAATTATGCTCAGAATATATTATTCCAATATCTTTTTTTTCAAGTCCCGGAGATTTTATTCCTGAATAAATTGAACCGGATAAAAATCCTTTTGCAGAACAAATATTTCCTTTTTTTATATGCTTAAAACCGGAACTCATTTCTCTCTCCCTAAACTGATAATTTATAATTATTTAATTAAAAGTATTATCTCAAAAATACTTGAGAATAACATGAATACAAATTCTATTTTATAACAATAAGTATAATATAGCGTTAGTTAGATATCTAACCAAATTTAAAAAATAACACAGATTGTTTTTGTATAAAATGGTAAAATTAAATTGAGCCGACTACTAGAAAATAATTTTCTAGTACAGGATATTTGAGCCTCTATTAAAAATATTTTCTCTAATCCACTTTAGATTATATTTTGAGGCTCATTTTTTTTAAAAATTAAAAAAAATATAAATTATTATTATAAATGACTTAGAATTATGAAAAAAACAATATAATTAAAATAAATTATTATTATCATTTAGAGTATAAATATGACAAATAATCTAGAAGAAAATATAGATCTACTGATTGCAGGGCAAGGTGCTGCGGGGTTTGCTGCTGGACTTTATGCCGCCAGATACCAAATGAATACCGTTATAGTAGGACAAGAATTTGGAGGTGAAACTGCAATAGGAGGACTTATAGAAAATTATCCAGGAAATATAGAAATAGATGGTTTTGACCTTATGCTTGAATTTAAAAATCAAGTGACAAAATTAAATGTACCTATTTTGGAGAATAATTTAATCTCACTAAAAAAGAAAGATAATGGATTTAATTGTGAATTGTACGGAGGAAAAAGTTTTTTTGCAAAGACAGTAATACTAGCAATTGGGAGAGAAAGAAGGAAATTAGAGCTTAAGCATGAAGAAGAATGGACAGGTAAAGGAATATCTTACTGCTCTACATGTGACGCTCCTTTATACAAAAATAAAGATTTAGCTGTAGTAGTTGGTGGGGGAAACGCTGCCGTTGAAGGTGCAATACTAATAGCAAAATATGCAAAAAAAGTTTTTCTTGTTTATAGAGGTGAAAAACTTTGGAGACCAGAACCTATATTAATTGATACTTTGAATAACACTAAAAATATTAACATAATACTCAATAATAGTGTTGAAAAATTAATTGGTAGTGAGTTTGGAGGTCTTGAAAAAATCCAACTAAAAAATAATTTTGAGAATCAAAAAGAGTTTACTGTAGACGGTTTAATGATTGAAGCTGGAGCAGATCCAAGAATTGAAATTCCAAAATCGCTTGGAATTAAGCTAGATAAAATAACTAATGAGGTTATTGTTGATAAAGATCAAAAAACTAATATTCATGGCCTTTATGCAGCTGGAGATATAACGAATGGTTCTAATTTGAAACAAACTATAACTGCTGCATCTCAAGGAGCAATATCTGCATTGAGCGCTTATAACTACTGTTTAGAAAATAAGTAATCTAAGGCTTAATTATTTTATAATTTAAAAGTAATTTTCCCCATTTGGATTTAAACGCTTCCCTAACTCTTTTTTTTCCTATAAATCTTAGCCAAAATGAGTTGTGATAAAAATTTGAAGCAAAATATGCAAAATTTACCAAAGGAGTTCGTAAAAGGATTTTTTCTAAAGGTTTTAATGGTCCCCAATATATATATTTTTGAATTCTGCTAGCAAATGTATTTTTATTACTCGAAAATTTCCAATTAATATTTTGAATTTGTTCCCCTTCTATATTAATTTCTCTAGGATTAGCAATTCCTAATCCTTTTTCATGAGCTATTCTTAATTTTGGGATACTTAAAGGATCAAATCCCATTAATTTTGCTGAAATCGCATCTATTGCAACTTGGTCATAAGATGCCATAATTATATTTTTTACTTTAAAATCCATTGCTCTTGGTCCAGGTCCATCTCCGGCAAAAGTACCATCCATAACTGCAAAAATATTTTCGTGAATCTCATACTGAATAGTTAAAAGATCAACAAGAGTATTATGGATATCAGCATGGGCCCAATGTCTATTTTGATGCAATAAACCTCCAAAAGCATTTTTCATAGCTCCTGTAATAGTTGTGAATACATGTGTTTTTACAGTTGGTAAATGAATTATATTACTGTTAATTAATTTTTTTGGAATCATAATGCCTTCAGGGTAAATTTTATCTAAAACTAGCATTTTATTTTTTGGAAAGTATTGAATCCATTCTTGATCAGGATCATCTAAAACAGTACTCGGAACTGATAAATTATTTTCTATTCTTGAAAAACCATTATTATCCCTGCCCTCCCTAGCATCAACAACAACTGTACCATTATGAGCTATTTCTAAATTTGAAAATTTTAAGCTTTTTAATCCCCTAATTACTCCATCTAACTGCCAAGGCGCTGTAGAACAAGCTGGAAAATAATGCTGCCAAGATATATTAGCTTTGATAAAAGTTTTATTTTTTAAACTAAATTCATTATTAATTTTTGCCTTCAGGAGTAGATTGGCATAATCTCCTATTACATATTCTGGAGAAGTCTTTGAAATAAATACTTTACCAAATTTACTTGTATCAATTATATTATTAGTCATTATGATTAAATTATAGATAAAAAAAAATAATTAATATTATGAAAATTGATTCTCTAACACATATACTTCCTAAAGAAATTTCTAATGAAATAGATAAATTTAAAAATCTAGATGAAACTTTTAATGAATTATTTGAAAGTAAAACTAAAATTATACAAACAAATGAATTAATAGAAGAAATAGGGAAAAATAATATTGATAAAGCAGTAGTTGCTGGTTTTGGCTGGCAAAATGATGATTTAATCTCAATGACAAATGAATATATTATTAAATCAAAAAATAATTATCCTAATAATATAATTCCTTTTTGTTCAATTAACATAAAATCAAAAAAATCCGAAGAAGAATTATTAAATTGTATTGATAAAGGTATAAAAGGAATAGGCGAATTACATTTTAACTATGAAGAAAATTTTGAAAAAAATAAAATTTTTAAAAATATACTAAAAATAGCTCATGATAATAATTTACCAATTATTATTCATGGATCAGAACCAGTTGGTCATAAATATAATGGTAAAGGAATCAATCATCCTCAAAATTTATATAATTTAGCAAAAAATAATCCAGATAATATATTTATATTTTCACATTTTGGGGGAGGTTTGATTTTTTATGAACATATGCCTGAAGTAAAAAAAGTATTACATAATGTTTTTTATGACTGCTCAGCACAACCATTTTTATATAATAAAAGTATTTTTAATATGGTTTTAAATAGTTCAACTTTAAAAAAAGTATTATTTGCTACAGACTTCCCATTAATTAATATTGAAAGGTGTTTAAACGAAATTTCACATTTAGAAGCAGAACAAAAAAACTATATTCTTTCTTATAATCCAATATCTGTATTCAATTTATAGTATTTATGTCCCATTCAAATGTAAAATTATTAGATATATGAAATCTATGAAAAATAAAAAATATTACCCTGAAATTGAATCTTCTGTATCCTTACCAGATATTGAAGAAAGGATTTTAAATAAATGGGCTAAAGAAAATACTTTTTCAGAATCTTTAAAAAAAAGAGAAGGTTCTAGTGAATTTGTATTTTATGATGGTCCTCCATTTGCTAATGGTCTACCTCATTATGGACATTTACTTACAGGATTTGTTAAGGACATAATTCCAAGATTTCAAACTATGAAAGGGAATAAGGTAGATAGAAGATTTGGTTGGGACTGTCATGGATTACCTGCCGAAATGGAATCTGAAAAAGAATTAGGAATATCAGGAAGAAGACAGATTCAAAGTTTTGGGGTTGAAAATTTCAATGATCATTGTAGAGAATCTGTAATGAAATACACTAAAGAATGGGAAAAAAGTGTAGGTAGGCAGGCTAGGTGGGTTGACTTTAAAAATGACTATAAAACCATGGATTTAGATTATATGGAATCTGTTATTTGGGCATTTAAACAACTATGGGATAAAGGGTTAGTTTATGAAAAAGATAGAGTTATGCCATACTCTTGGAAAGCGGAAACTCCATTATCTAATTTTGAAACTAGGCTGGATGATTCTTACCGAGAAAGAAAAGATCCTGCAGTCACTGTAAAATTTGAAATTTTAGAAACAAACATAAATCTTAAAAACAAAAATAAGACTTTTTTACTCGCATGGACAACTACTCCATGGACATTGCCTTCAAATCTAGCGTGTGCAGTTGGAAATAATATAGATTATGAGGTAATTAGCCTCAATAAAGAAAACTATATTATTGCAAAAAATATTTTAGAAAATTTTAATGAGGAATTAAAAGGATATGAAAAAATATCTGAAATTAAGGGAAAAGATTTAGTTGGAATTACATATAAGCCAATGTTTTCATATTTTAAAGAAAACAAAAACTCTTTTAGAGTTTTAGAAGCAGATTTTGTTAACACAGACGAAGGGACAGGAATAGTTCATATGGCCCCAGGATTTGGAGAAGATGACCAAATGGTTTGTGAAAAAAATAATATTAAGCTTGTTTGTCCTGTTGATGATCAGGGTAAATTTACAAAAGAAATTACTGACTTTGAAGGAATAAATGTTTTTGATGCAAATGAAAAAATTATTTCCTATTTGAAAGAAAAAAACATCATCATAAAAAAAGAATCATATCTTCATAATTATCCACATAGTTGGAGAACTGATGAACCATTAATTTATAAGTCTGTGAACTCTTGGTATGTTAATGTTTCTTCATTTAAGAAAAGAATGGTGGAATTAAATCAAGAAATAAATTGGGTCCCTGCTCATATAAAAGATGGGACATTTGGTAAATGGTTAGAAGGTGCTAGAGACTGGTCGATAAGTAGAAATAGATTTTGGGGATCACCAATACCAGTTTGGAGATCAGATGACCCAAAATATCCCCGAATTGATGTATATGGAAGTCTTGATGAGTTAGAAAAAGATTTTGGCGAAAGGCCAAAAGATTTACACAGACCCCATATTGATAAATTAACAAGAGTAAATCCTGATGATCCTACTGGCAAAAGTATAATGAGAAGAGTTCCAGAAGTTTTTGATTGTTGGTTTGAATCAGGTTCAATGCCATTTGCTCAAGTTCACTATCCATTTGAAAATAAATCTTGGTTTGAATCTCATTTCCCAGCAGATTTCATAGTAGAGTATATAGGTCAAACTAGAGGATGGTTTTATACAATGATGGTACTCAGTACAGCTATATTTGATAAGCCTCCTTTTAAAAATTCTATAAGCCATGGAATTGTTTTAGATACCAAAGGGGTCAAACTTTCAAAAAAATTAAGAAACTATCCTGAACCTGAAAAAGTGTGGAATAAATATGGAGCTGATTCTCTTAGATGGTTTTTTTGTGCTTCTTCTATACTCAAAGGGCAAAATTTACAGATAGATATGGAAGGAAAAGGAATAGCTGATGCACAAAGATTAATCATTACTCCTCTTTGGAATTCATTTTATTTCTTCTGCCTTTATGCTAATGCTGAAAATATATCTGCGAAAGAAAATTATGCTTCAGATAATCCTTTAGATAAATATGCATTATTGAAAACAAAAGAATTAATTGAAAATATTAATGAACACTTGTCTAACTATGATATTGCAAGCGCATGTCAATCGGTACCTAATTTTATAGATGCAATTAATAATTGGTATATTAGAAGAAGTAGGCCTAGGTTTTGGAAACATGCTGATAATAATGACTCTAAAAATGCCTACGATACTCTATATACAGTTCTAATAAATTTAACTAAAGCTCTATCGCCATTATTACCCCTAATATCAGAAGAAATTTATACTAATCTTACAAGTGACAAAAGTGTGCACCTAAATGATTGGCCAGATACAAAAGTGTTCCCTTCAGATGAAGATTTTTTAAAAAAAATGGATATTGTAAGGGAAATTGCATCGGCTGGTCTAGCAATAAGAAAATCAAATAATATTAGAGTAAGGCAGCCATTAAAAGAAATTACAATAGCTGGAGATAAAATTGAGTGGATTAGAGATTTTGAAAATTATATTACTGAAGAAGTGAATACGAAAAAAATTATTGTTGATGAGAATTCTGATTTACTTTATAGAAATAAAATAAAGATTAACTTAAAGAAATTAGGTCCAAAATTAGGTAAAAATATAGGGAAATTTATGGAAGCTGCTAATAACTTCCAGTGGGAAATCAATAATGATAAAACTCTAAGCATTCTTGATGAAAAATTACAAGAAGATGAATATTTTATAGAAAAAGAATCATTACCAGGGACAGAAACAAGAGAGATTCCTGAGGAAAATATAGTTGTTTCTTTAAATATTGATATTGATAAGGATTTAGAAATAGAAGGTGTTGCAAGAGATATATTGAGAGCTATACAAAGTAAAAGAAAAGAACTTGATTTAGATATATCAGATAAAATTATTGTAAATATTTTTGGTGAACAAATAATTAAAGATACTCTAGAAAAATTTGAAAATTATATCTCGTCTAATTCTTTAGCAGAAACAATTATTTTTAGCAAAACAAAAAATAGTGAGGAAATTAAAATTTCTGACTCTTATAAATTAGATTTAAGCATAAATAAAATCTAACTCAATCTATCTAAACTATTTTGTAGTATATTATTTTGATGATTTTGCTTTCTAATATTTATATAAATAGTATTTCTGGCAGAAACTTGAGCTCCTACTAAAAGAATTATTGATGATATGTATATAAAAGCCATAAAAACAATAATTGCGCTAACTCCTCCATAAATAGAACCTGAAAGACCACTAAAATTTCTCAAATACAATATAAATAACATTTTAGTTATCTCTTCAGCTAAAGTTGCAATTAAAGCAGCAGGAAAAACAGAAATAAAACTCAGTTCAATATTTGGTAACCACCAAAAACAAATAAGAAAAACTAAAAAAGTTAATAATGGAGGAACTAATAATGCCATTCTATTCCAAATATTAGGATCAATTAATGGAGAATCAGGAAAAGTAATTGCAAATAATTCACTCAAAAAACTTAATCCTGTAGTTAAAACAACAGAACCTATAAGTAAAGATGAAGCTAAAAAAAGCATAGAAAAATCAATTTTTCTCTCTTGAAAAAAAGTTCTTTTTTTATCAATTTCCCATATAAAATTAATACTTTTTCTAATAGTTCCAAAAACTGCACTAGAAGCAAAAAGTAATCCTATGGCTGCAACGGTACTTGTAGCTAATCTATTTGAGGTTAAACTATCAAAGAAAGTCTTCAGGAATTCATCATCTTGTTCATCAAAAATTGGAATTAAATTCATTAAAGAGTCAATTATAATTTCCTCAAAATCTCTTATACCTATAAATATTGAAAAAATCATTATCAAAGCTAGCAATAAGGGAAATAAAGAAAAAAATGCATAAAAAGAAATAGAGGCACACATAAAAGGTACATTTTTTTCTATAAATTCATTAACAATATCTCCAACAAACCTCAAAAACCATAGAAAGAAACGTATCAAATACACGTCAGATCCTCTTTTCTCTGAAAGCTTTTAAGTAAGAAACACAAAATTCGTCATTCCCTTCAAGCATTGACTTCGCAATATCGTATGCTTCAGTTGTTTTATCAATATTTAATATTCTATCTATTTTTGATTCTACAGGATTTATAATTCCAGAATTAGCACCTTTCTCTATTGCTAGACTAATGAATACATCATTTATTAGTTTTCTTTTAGGTAATCCAAAAGATACATTACTCATTCCACCTGTAATGTTTACTTCCGGCCATATTTCTTTAATCATACTTATTGCATTCAATGCATCATTACCATAAGAAGAAGATACAGATATAGGAAATATTAATGGATCTATGAATATATCTTTTTCAATAATTCCTTTTTGTTTTGAGTTATTCATAATATTTCTTAGGTTTTTAATTCTTTCTTCAGCACTATCTGGCATACTACTTTCACTAGCAGCACTTACAACAACTTGTGCATTATATTGAATTATAGTCTCAATTAAATCAATTCGTTCTAAGGATAAAGAGTTTACTAAAGGACGCATATGATTATCATATTCTTTAAGTCCTGCTTTAATTATTTCTGGATTAGAAGAATCAATAGATACAGGAATAGAAGAAAATTCCTTTATGATATTTACAAGCCAATTCATTGCCAAAATTTGCTCTTCAAGTTTATAACTATACTCATCAACATTTATATCTAAAAAAGAAGCTTGATTATCAACCTGTCTTTGTATTTCCCATTTAATATAATCTATACCTTGAGAAGTATCTCCATTCATTCCCTGCCAAATTGCTATCATGAAATGCTTTAATTGTCCCTGCTTATATGGTTGAGTAGATTTAAAATACTCAGGAATATCCATATATGAATATTTATCTCCAATTTTTTTATATGAAATAACCTCTTTATTATCTATCTTTGCTGATCTAATACCTCCAAGTTTTACTGACCTGGTTGTATGAATATTTTCACCAATAATAATAAATTTTGACATAGTTATCCTTTATTTTTTTCAATCCAAGTAGAAAGTTCTTTAATGCCACCAAAGGGGAAAAAATGAACATTATCATAATTATTTAAATTATTTAAAATTTCAGATGGGTTGTGTTTAATTAGTTTTGTTAATCCAAATTTTTTGTTTTTTATAATTAGACTTGTCGCTGAGACTCCACAAATTTTTGCATAATTAATTAAAGTTGATAATTTTGCCGGCCCAGCTATTCCTATACTAATATCAAAATTATTTTTATATTTAGTATCAGTATAAGTTTTAATTTTTTTTATCCAATCATTAGTCATTTCAATATTTAGTGTCCATTGAGTTACTATAGAAGATTTATATTTATTTTTATAAAGCCATTGACACTTTTCATAAAGATTTTCATCAGAATCTAAATCATCAGGATTCCCTTCAGGATGACCCGCTATATTTATGTGATTAAAATCATAATTATTAAATATTCCTGTATTAAAGATATCCATAGTTTTATCAAAAATTCCTATTTTGTTTTTAGGACTTCCACCAATAGCTAATATTTTTTTTACACCAATAGTATTTAGACCTAATAAAAAATCATTTAATTGAATTTCATTCAAGATACTTCTTGAAGGTATATGTGGAACTGGATTGTAACCTTTAGTAATTAAAGTTTTAGAAGCAAGAATAATATTTTTATAATTGTCACCTGGTATAAAGGCCACATAAATATCTTTAAATTTATCTTTAGGAAGAAGTTCAATGCGTTCTAATTGTTTAGGAATAATTTCCAGTGAGTATTTAAGCATAAAAAATAATTTGAAAGAATTTAATAATAATTGTAAGTATAATCTATATAT
>TARA_B110000438_G_scaffold9317_1_pt1 | contig 11203 bp, 9 predicted proteins | sample TARA_B110000438 | Tara Oceans TARA_B110000438 (sample SAMEA4398413) | marine metagenome | biome: Polar Biome; feature: [MES] marine water layer (ENVO:01000295) within the mesopelagic zone...; material: water (ENVO:00002006), including particulate matter (ENVO:01000060) such as......
ATGCTACCGAGCATCTAATGGAGTTAGCCCAGACAGTTAGCGGTCGAAGTACATCTGCGCAGGTTGAAGATCTATCCTGGCGTGAAAAACCTGTTGGAGATCGATTAAGTTACGCATTAGTTAAAGGGATTTCAAAATTTATAGAAGAGGACACAGAAACCGCGAGAGGACAGTCTTCAAGACCCATAGAAGTCATAGAAGGCCCTTTAATGAGGGGTATGGACGAGGTAGGTGATCTTTTTGGCAATGGGAAAATGTTTTTACCACAAGTGGTAAAAAGTGCTCGCGTCATGAAAAAAGCAGTCGCCTACTTACTACCTTATATTGAGTCTGAAAAGGGCTCTGGTGTAATTAAAAGTAAAGGAAAGATTCTTTTAGCGACTGTTAAAGGAGATGTACATGATATTGGAAAAAATATTGTAGGTGTTGTGCTGGGGTGCAACAACTATGACGTTATCGATCTAGGGGTCATGGTGCCTAGCGACAAAATCCTAGCAGTTGCTAAGGAAGAAGATGTCGATATTATCGGCCTAAGTGGGTTAATTACCCCTTCTCTTGATGAAATGGTTCATGTCGCAAGCGAAATGCAACGTTTAGAGATCAAGGTTCCACTATTAATTGGAGGCGCAACAACCTCTAAGGCTCACACGGCCGTCAAAATTGAACAGAACTATAAAAACGAAAGTACTATTTATGTGCCGGACGCATCTCGGAGTGTTTCAGTTGTAAGTACACTGCTGAATGACTCTCAGAAGTTCAAGTATTGCGCTGATATCCGAAAAGAATACTCAATTATTCGTGAACGAAGTGCTAATAGAGCAGATAAACGTAATCTTCTGAGCTATGAAGAAGCGAATACAAATTATCAAGCATTGAATTGGGAAGGATTTAACCCATGCAAACCTTCTTTCATTGGTACTAAGGTATTTGAAGATTACCCATTAGAAAAACTAATTCCCTACATAGACTGGACTCCTTTCTTTATTACTTGGCAGTTAGCAGGAAAATATCCAGCAATATTGAATGACAAAAAGGTCGGTCAGGCAGCAACGGATTTATTTAATGATGCCCAGGAACTTTTACAACAAATAGTTGAAGACAACCTACTTACCGCAAAAGCAACGATTGGATTTTGGCCAGCGAATAGAAAGGGCAATAATGATGTAGAAGTTTATTGTTCAAATGATAAAAGTGAACCCGCTGCAAACTTGCATTTTCTCCGCCAGCAAATGTTTAAAGATGAATCATTATCGAATCTCTCTCTCGCAGATTTTATCGCTCCAGCGGATAGTGGGAAGCAAGATTATATAGGTGGCTTTGTAGTATCAACTGGATTCGGCGCGGACACAATCGCCAAAAAATATGAACAAGAAAATAATGACTATCAAGCAATACTGATAAAAGCTCTTGCAGATAGATTAGCAGAGGCTTTTGCCGAACATATGCATAAATGTGTAAGAACAGAATTTTGGGGATACGAGCCCACAGAGTTACTAAGTAATGACGAACTGATTGGTGAAAAGTATCGAGGTATACGCCCCGCCCCAGGCTACCCAGCATGTCCTGATCACTCAGAAAAAGAAACATTGTTTAAATTACTCGATACTGAGAATACTATTGGAGTCTCACTAACGGAAAGTTATGCGATGTTTCCGGCTGCAAGCGTCAGCGGCTTGTATTTTTCTCATCCTGAATCGCGTTATTTCTCTGTAGGAAAAGTTTCTCCCGAACAAGTAGAAGATTTAGCAAAAAGGAAAAACGTTAAACTAGAGTTTTTAACCAGACTTCTCTCCCCTAACCTGTAATTTAATGTAACGAGACGACTGTCAAAAGCAAACTCATTGTTTACAATGACTACCTGAAGTGCGAGGACACTATTCCAGTTATGTATCAGTACGACGAATATGATAATCAAATGCTGGCGGAACGCGTTACCCAATTCCGTGATCAGACAGAAAGGTATTTGGCTGGAAAGCTCAGTGATCCTGAGTTTTTGCCGCTACGTTTACAAAATGGCCTATATATCCAGCGCTTAGCACCTATGCTAAGAGTAGCGATACCTTATGGCTTGTTGTCTTCTAATCAACTTCGAAAATTAGCATTTGTTGCCAAGCAATTCGATAAAGGCTATGGCCATTTTACAACCCGTCAAAACATTCAATTCAACTGGCCAGAACTAGAAGATGTGCCTGATATCTTAGCTCATTTAGCGGAAGTAGAAATGCATGCAATACAAACCAGTGGTAACTGCATTCGCAACACTACAACAGACCAATATGCCGGTGTAGCAGCAGATGAACTGGAAGACAGCAGACCATTTTGTGAAGCGATTCGACAATGGTCAACTTTCCATCCCGAATTTGCCTTTCTACCTAGAAAATTTAAGATCGCTGTTTGCGGTACAAAGGTTGATCAGGCAGCTACTCAAGTGCACGATATTGGCGTTTACCTAATTAAGAACTCCAATGGAGAAGTAGGTTTTCGCATTCTTGCAGGGGGCGGTTTAGGGCGTACGCCAGTGATTGGACAGGAAATATTTGAGTTCGTGGAAAAACGTCACTTATTAACTGCTTTAGAAGCTATTCTTCGAGTTTATAACCGACTTGGTCGAAGGGACAATAAATATAAGGCGCGCATCAAGATTCTTGTACGAGAAACTGGAGTAGAACAGTTTCGCTCACTGGTGATGAAAGAATGGTCTCAAATTAGAGATGGCGCTCAAACTCTGACAGAAGAAGAAATAGATCGCTGTAAATCTTTTTTTGTTGACCCAATTTATATGAAAAAGGAAGATGCACCCGAAGAATTAACTGCCGCACTCAAGAGCGACGTACTCTTCAGTAACTGGTATCAGCGTAACGTAAGTGCACATAAAAAGTCTGGCTATGCAATTGTTACAGCCTGCCTCAAAGAAACAGGTGTCGCGCCAGGAGATGTTACCGATATTCAGTTAGATTATCTCGCAGAGCTCGCAGATGAATATAGCTTTGGCGAAGTCCGAATAAGTCATCATCAGAATGTGGTTTTCGCCGATGTCGAGCAATCAGAATTGCATGCATTCTGGAAAAAACTTAAAACCAAATCTCTGGCAAGTATGAACCTTGGTTTATTGACAGATATGATTTGCTGTCCAGGGGGCGATTTTTGTGCACTTGCCAACGCGAAATCGATACCTATTGCCGAATCATTGCAACGCAAATTCGATGACATTGACGAACTAAGAAATATTGGCGATTTACGTATTAATATTTCGGGTTGTATGAATGCGTGCGGTCACCATCATGTAGGAAATATCGGCATACTTGGGGTCGACAAAAAGGGTGAAGAGTTTTATCAAGTTTCCTTAGGTGGCTCTTCACAGAATGAGGCAAGTATAGGAAAAATTATTGGTCCCTCTTTTGCTCAGGATGAGATCCCAGTCGTAGTAAAGAAGATTGTAGAAGTCTACAAAAACTCTAGGCAGAATGAAGAAGCGTTTCTCGACACCTATCGTCGCATAGGAATAGAACCATTCAAGGAAAAGGTCTATGCGAAAGCTGATTAAGAATGGTCAATTAACTCAAGACCATTGGACAATTCTCCGCGAAGCAACCGGCCCGGAAGTGTTGAAGGCAGTGCCGGGTAAAAGCTTCATAGTCCCGCTTAAATTTTGGAAACTGTATCAAGATGAACTCGCTAACTATGCGGGCGAGGTGGCAATCTGGTTAGATAGCGATGAAAACGTAAATGACATCGGCTCTGAACTAGAGAGGTTCGCTTTAATTGCCTTGAATTTTCCAATATTTTCTGATGGTAGGTCTTATACTAATGCGAGAGAACTCCGTGACTGCCTTAAATATGGAGGCGAGATTCGAGCCATTGGTGATGTTTTAAGAGATCAGCTTTACTATATGTCGCGATGTGGTTTTGATGCGTTCGATTTACGCAGTGATCAAAATCCTGAAAACTGTCTTAGGGCGTTTGCAGATTTTAGTACCAGCTATCAAGCAACAATCTCCGAACCTAACCCCTTGTTCCGTCGACGATAGTCGAATATGGTTAAAATGGAATCTGGCTCCTAACTCTTTAGCTTTTTACTAATCCTCAGTTACTTTCTTGGTAATACAAGGAGCCGCACTAACCACTTTTTTTGGTTTCGTCTTGCTTTTCCCCTACCTCAACCGCTTTCTCATGAAAATTATGATGGAATTAATTCGCAGCATTTAATTATCTAAATTTAACAAAAATCTACCAACTGCCTGCCCTTTTTTTATTTGTTGTAAACTGTCGTTTAAGTCTTCTAAGTGAATTTCTTTTGCAATGTTGTCCAGCTCATCAATTTTCCAATCAGAGGCGAGTAAACTCCATACCCTTTTTTTAGTTTCTAGAGGCAGAACCACAGAATCGACCCCCAGTAAATTAACCCCTCGCAAGATAAAAGGAAGCACTGACGCTTGGAACATCGGAGATTGAACCAATCCACAAGCGGCAACACTTGCCCCATATTTCAATGATTTCACAATGTTAAACAGCGTATCTCCTCCTACAACATCTACTGCGCCCGACCACCTTTCTTTGAGCATGGGCTGGGAGGTCCCTTCAGAAAATTCACCCCGATCAACAACTCCTTTCGCTCCTAATTTCTGTAGAAAGGCTTTTGCCTCCTCTTTTCCAGTACTCGCTATTACTGGGAAACCCATTTTCGCAAGTAGGGCAACTGCAACAAGACCTACTCCACCAGTCGCGCCAGTCACTAACACTTCGCCATCGTCTGGAGTCAAGTCGTTTGCTAATAATTTCTCTACGCAGAGTGCTGCGGTAAATCCTGCAGTTCCCAATACCATAGTTTGTTTAAGAGTTAGGCCTTCAGGACAGGCGATTACCCAGTTACTAGGTACCCGAATATATTGACCAAATCCGCCAGCTGTATTCATGCCGAGGTCATAGCCGATAACTATAACCTCCTCGCCCTCACTAAAATCTGCGTTGGCACATGAGACCACTATACCAGCAGCATCAATTCCGGGAGTGTGAGGGTACTTTCTCGTAACTCCTTTATTGCCGCTTGCTGAAAGTGCATCCTTATAATTTAAAGATGAGTAACTGACTCTGATTAGCACATCACCCTCGGGAAGGTCTGAGATATTTCGCTCTTGTATTACGGAGGCGAATTCTTTTTCAGCTACCTCATTAACTACCAATGCTCTAAATACTGGATCAGACATAAACTTCTCTTAACTAAAACTTAGAATTTGGGGATTATTTTAAGATATTTCCTTTATTGATAAATATCATTTGTAGAACGATTAAACCAGCGACCAAAAAGCTTGGCAGTAGATTCTTCCAGAACTGAGCCCAATTTATCTTGCAGGGATTTCCTAAATTCGTACTCCACCTCATAAACATCTGCATCTTTACAGGCATCGATGATACATTCGTCGCTTGTTCTAAGATCATCCACCATAAAGCGTTCCATAGCCTGAGTTCCAACCCAGGTTTCGCCGGTCGCAATTTTGTCGATTTCAATGGCGGGTCTATGCTCTTTAACCCAAGTCTTAAAAATATCATGAATAGTTTCGACATCTTCCTGGACTTTCTCCCTTCCTTTTTCGGTAATTTCTCCAAAGTGAGAAAGCGTTCGTTTATATTCACCAGCGCTTACCATTTCGTAGTCAACATCAAATTTTTTCAGGACTCGGTGAAAATTTGGGAGTTGCACTATCACTCCAATGGATCCAATGATGGCGAAAGGTGCAGCAACTAATTTGTCAGCTAGGCACGCCATCATGTACCCGCCACTGGCAGCCACTTTATCGACACAAATCGTTAATGGGATATTTTCATTCTTTATTCTCACTAATTGAGAAGAGGCAAGACCATAGGAATGCACCATGCCTCCCGGGCTCTCAAGTCTCACGAGCACCTCATCATTAGGCTCCGCCATTGAAAGTACAGCTGTAATTTCTTCCCGCAGTGAATCGACGGCATCGGCAGCAATATTACCTTTGAAACTTAAAACATAGACGCGCTTAGAACGTGACAACTCAGCATCATCTTTTTCAGACTGCTCTTGTTTGAGTAAGTTTCTTTTTTCTTTCTGATCAATCTTAGCCTGTTTTTTTTCTTTTTTATTAATAAGCTTTAAATCGTCTTTATCTAAGACTGAATGCCTGAGAGTGTCGCGCATTTCTTCTAAGTGATCGTTAAGCCGAGATACCTTTAAAGAACCTTTCTTACCTGGCTTCCTCTGCCTGCCTCCCGAAGATGAAATTGCGCTAATTATGATGACAATGGCTATTACAATGGTAATCGCCTTCGCTAAGAACATGCCGTATTCGATCAGATATCCCAAAATTAACTCCCAAAAATACTATTATATGTCTTGGGGCCATATTCTCCCCTATTCTGGTTGAATTTAAATCAACCCTTTCCTAACTTGATCAGCATAAATTTCAATCAGTTCGCCAGCAACACTTATCCTCGGCGACGGCACTGCTGGCATATCATCAATATCATAAAACGCTGCTTCATCAATTTCTCCAGGCTCAGGTACTATTTCACCGGATTTGTAATCAGCATGAAATCCCAGCATGAGCTGAGAAGGAAAAGGCCAAGACTGACTCTTTATATAACGGATATTGTGCACGACTAGACCAGACTCTTCCTTGACCTCTCTAAGCACAGTCTCTTCAGCTGACTCTCCAACTTCAATGAAACCTGCTAGACAACTAAAGAAACCGCTACGAAAACGTGCACTTCGCGCCAGTAATACTTCACGCCCTTTAGTTACTAAAACTATTGCGCAGGGATTAATACGCGGGAAATATTGTTCATTGCAACTGGGACAACAAAGCGCCCGTTGAGATACATGATGAACTGTAGGCGTTCCACAGGCACCACAGAATCTATGTGCCCTATACCAGTTTAAAATCTGACTCGCTTTACCCGCGATGGCAAAATCTTTATCACTTTCCTTGAACAAGAGGCTGCGTAAGCTTTTAGGTTCTGCCGCCAGCTTGATTGAGATGTCTTGATCTGTAAAAGCTGCTACAAATTGTCTATCGTTGTGATCTACGATCAAAAATTCAGTATTAGCAGGCAGGTTCTCAATAAGCTGTTCGTAGCGCCAGAGAAAATTTTCACCTTGTACGACAATTTTATTATCACAGAAAAGAATCAGACGATCGGACTCAACAAGATGCTCGTGTAGTAGAAAATAATTTCGATCGCTCATTAATGGGCCAGAATAGAAAACATTAATTTTCCCCTTCTAGTTGCAGCCAGAGACAACCGTCACCGCTTCTCTTGTTTATATCGTCAAGCCGTTCTCGATGTTCCCGTAATTCATCTTGAGTTGCACTTTGCACAGGAATTGGCGTTCTATTCAGATCGAGCTTACGGTGCTTAGCTTGAATATTCTTTGCTTCATTTGGCCCCTCATTTCGAAAAAGGCCAGATTGACCACTAGTCATTGTTAGATAGACATCAGCGAGAATCTCGGCATCTAGCAGCGCTCCGTGCAAGGTCCTCTGCGTATTGTCTACCTCATATCGTTTACATAAAGCATCCAAGCTATTTCTTTGGCCAGGATGTTTTTCTCTTGCTAAAACTAACGAATCCAAAATTGTACAAAATCCACTTAGGTTCATGTTATTAGATTGTGTTTGTTTTAATTCATTATCGATAAAACCAACATCGAATGGCGCGTTATGAATAATAAGTTCCGCCCCCTTTATAAAGTCGATAAACTCCTGTTCGATTTGATGGAATCGCCTCTTATCTGATAAAAATTCAGCACTTAATCCATGAACTTCGAAAGCAGCTTCGTCCACTTCTCTTTCTGGATTGAGATATACCTGATAATGGTTTCCTGTTAACTTGCGGTTTTGAATTTCCACACAACCGATCTCAACAATCCGGTGGCCATGTTGAGGATCGAGCCCTGTTGTTTCTGTGTCCAGTACTATCTGTCGCATCGTTTTCTTAGCTGTTAGTTAATTTGAAATTTAGAGCTCATCTATTCCTAGGTTAGCTAATTCATCGGCAATATCATTTTCAGTGTGTCCACTGTGACCTTTAACCCAATCCCAGTCTACTTTATGCAATGCTACCAACTCATCTAACTTCTTCCATAAATCTACATTTAAAACCGGTTTCTTGCTTGCGGTACGCCAATTTCTTTTTTTCCAATTCGGCATCCATTCAGTAATACCAGTTAAGACATACTTTGAATCGGTAGTAACTTTTACCTGGCAGGATTTATTTAAAGCCTCTAAACCCTTTATGACTGCAGTAAGCTCCATTCGATTATTAGTTGTCATTGATTCACCACCATACAACGTTTTTTCAACATCTCCGTAGCGCAAGAGCGCGCCCCAACCTCCTTTGCCAGGGTTGCCTCGGCAAGCACCATCAGTATACATTTCAACGGTTTGTGCCAATTGTTGATCCTTATTATTAATGAGTTTTTAAGCGAACATTCTCTGTAGCAGGAATTGCCGTCGCAGTAGCCGGTGACCGAAGTGGTCTCCATTTTGGCATTTCCGGTGTAATAGTCGATACTTGCTTTACACAAAGTACAAAATAAGCACCTCCTAATGGGCTATGTAATTTCCTACATAGCCTTTCAATCTTTTTCGCCCTTCTTAATAAACTTGCAAACTTTAAAGGCAAAAAGTGAAGACCGTAATCTACAGAATCTATTTGCAGATTCAATAACTGTAACCAATCACCCAAGCGTCTTTTAGATAAAAATCTTCCGCGCCAAGGCAAATAAGTCTTACGCTTAAACATTCGCCAGAAACCCCAAGGGCTGACCGGATTAAATCCTACTATCAACATATGCCCGCCAGGGCGAAGTACGCGTGTCACTTCTCTCAATAGTTTGTGGCTGTCATCAGTAAAATCTAAAGCATGATGAACGACTACAACATCAATACTATCCGTTTCAAGCGGGAGTTCCTCGATGTCACTAACTGCATTTTGTATCCCTGGTCGCCAGCTTGGGGCAAAGATTATCTTGTGACCAACTGGGCTCTCGTCGATTAATGAAAATTCATCATTAGGGCCCACCTGTAAAATATGATAACCAAATAATCGGGAAATAATTGGTTTGACTATTGCACACTCAGCTTCTAACACAGCTATCCCTTGAGCAGATCGATACCACTCTCTCACTAGCCCAGGAAGCAATTTAGAATCTGGCAGTCTTTCGAGTAAACGACGCCGGTTTTCATTCTTGAAAGATAGTTTCATAAAGGTTTCTGTATTCGGGCAACAACAAATAATATCGTCGATCACCTTTCGTATCTATATTTCTCACTGGCGAGGGCGCTTGAAATCAGCACTGTTCTCTATATTATGTCGGTTCTGAAGAAGATACTTCTTTAAACTTGAGAGTATTTTATCATTTAATATCAAACATATACATAATATACTTGTTTTGTTACGTAACTATTAATAGATGTCCATTCATGTCGTCAATATTAAAGATAAAGGAGTATTTACAACAATTCAGATTTTGAAGGATAACTTCTAAGAATTTTTGGTCTAAACATGCCTATGTCGTATTCAAGCAGTAAAACTAGTAACCGCATCCTCCTGCTAATCGCTCCATTTTTAATACTTACCGCCTGCCAATCTTCTATTGTCCCTGAATATAGCGTGATCGAAATCATTAGCACTGCTGATCGAGCTGCAAGTGAGGAGCTTATCATCGAGCAAGCCATCAACTCACCAGTACTGGAAATCGAACAAGACGATGTTATCGAAAGCTTTAATGACCTCTGGGACCGACTACGGACAAAATTTCAGCTTACCCAGCATTACCAGCACCCAGCTGTAGATAAACACCTCATCGCCTATGCAAATAATCAGGTGTATTTCGATCGAATATCCGAACGGGCTCAACCTTTTTTGTTTTGGATAGTTGGCGAAATAGAGCGACGTGAATTACCAATGGAATTGGCACTAATCCCTATTGTTGAAAGTACCTTTAATCCGAATGCGTACTCTCCAAAACACGCAGTAGGCTTATGGCAATTTATCGGGCCCACCGCAAAAAGCTTCGGTCTACAGCAAGACTGGTGGTACGACGGCAGAAGAGACCCCCGCGCTTCAACAGTAGCGGCATTAGATTATTTACAGGCACTCCATCAGGAATTTAATGAAGATTGGCTCCTAGCCTTGGCTGCCTATAATACTGGAGAGGGCAATGTACGCCGAGCAATCCGCCGCGCAGGGCTTACCAAAGAAACTGCTGATTTCTGGTCTCTACCCTTGGCTAGTGAAACACGCTCACATGTACCCAAGATAATTGCGCTTGCAAAGCTAATCGCCAACAACACTGAATACGGTGTTGAACTATCACCGATCGCAAATGAAGAACCGCTGGTGCTAGTGGAAATCGATTCACAAATCGACCTAAATCAGGCGGCACGCCTAGCTGAACTGGATTACGCGGAGCTTAGGCGTCTTAATCCAGGTTACCTTCAATGGGCCACACACCCAGATAATCCTCAAGTGATAGCGGTACCCATTAAAAATGCCGAGTTATTACAAACAGGAATCGCAGATTTAGGTCCAGATCAATTTGTTACCTGGGATCGCTATGAAATCGAACCAGGCGATACGCTCGGTGGAATCGCCCTGAAATTGAATACCAGAGTCGATGTTTTGCAGACTGTAAATCAAATAAATGGCACGCGAATCGTAGCTGGTGATTCCTTAGTAGTGCCGCGGACGACAGACTTGTCATTACTAGCAAACTATAACCGCGCACGTCGTAGTGGGCGTCGCATCCTCCCTAAGCCCAATGAATACATTGTCCGAAATGGTGATAATTTGTGGAGTATCGCCAGGAAATTCGATTTGCGGTCGGCTGAGATCGCGAGCTGGAACAATATAGGCATCGAATCAGTCTTACAACCAGGACAAGAACTGAATTTAGAGTTTTCCCAAAACCAAATCAGTCCAAGTTCAGAAATCTCTATAAGTGCTAGCGCTAAAGATTATCGCGTCCGGCGAGGCGACTCAATGCATGGGATCGCTAATAAGTTTTCAATCGCTATCAGCGACTTGTTAAACTGGAATGACATGGACTCTAACGATCTAATTTTTCCTGGACAACTAATTCGAATAACTCCACTGGAAATAAACTTAAATTAAAATGACCGATACTGTGCTAGACGAAGCTGGGGGACACGATTTTTTCGGACATCCAGCG
>TARA_B110000438_G_scaffold52764_1_pt1 | contig 11199 bp, 11 predicted proteins | sample TARA_B110000438 | Tara Oceans TARA_B110000438 (sample SAMEA4398413) | marine metagenome | biome: Polar Biome; feature: [MES] marine water layer (ENVO:01000295) within the mesopelagic zone...; material: water (ENVO:00002006), including particulate matter (ENVO:01000060) such as......
TTCCATTTTCTTCTGGCCCATAAACAGGAAAACCATCAGCTAAAAATCCTAAAAATGCATTTTTACCATATTGTTCAGTAAGCCAAGTTGGTTCAATATGATAGTGATATGCACCTTGAGGTTGTGGATGACCAAGATATTGATCAAAACTATTAATTTCATTTGTTAGCGGCGCATTATTTGGTCCAGCATACTGATTATAAAAAGCTACACCATTTCTTGATAACCCCATTGCACCAAGTGGTGTGGGTACTTTGTTAGTAGCTTCTTTTGGTAATATTGGTATTTTAATAACAATATTTTGTTTTAAAATTTTATTGGGATTTTTTTTATAGTTAGGATTATTTCCATTGTATGCTTCAAAGAGAGGATTATTAGTTTCCCAGTATGGACTTTTATGATTTGGTAGGTTATCAGTTTCGTAAACAACATAATTACCATCAACATATACTATTACATTATCTGAAAAAAGAGTATATGCTTCAGAAAGATCACTTAATTTATAGTCTGAGCAACACAATACATCTTCTTCTTTTTTATCACAGGTTACTAATAATAAAATTAATAATATTGATTTCAATAATAATATTGATTTTTTCATTTTATTTAGATTGAATTATTGAATTTTAAAGGTTATTGACGTTGAGAGCTAATTCTTTGTTTTGTTTTTGACCATATACTATCGAGTATTTCTACCTGTTTTTCGTTAGATATTTTTCCGATATTAATCCAGTGTTTCATTTTTGATTTATTTAGTACTTTCGCAACTTCATAATACCTATCTTTATTTATTGAGTTAGTATCAATTTCATCACTGATATCATTCATGATAAATAAGTCTAGCCTTCTAAATTTTTTTTCAATGGAATCTTTTTCTTTACTATATCTTCTATATTCTTTTTTAGCTTCTGATATTTGGTCATCACTAAATCCAATTCGATTTTTTAGATAAGTCATTTCTCTTTTAAATTCACTATTTTTTAAAACTTTAGACCTATTATAAACTAAAAAAAGATTAGATATTATTAAGACTACGATTATTGTATATAGTAATTTAATCTTCATAAGAAGCTAAGTTTATTAGATCTGATTTTTCACTTTTAAAGTATACATCTTCTAGTGTGTAATTTATTTCATCATTAGGTTTATTGATATTATTAAATACAAAAATAAAATTAATAACCACTAAAATTATAACAGTAGTAATTAAGGCTGGTCTTTCATATCTAATATAAATTCTTTCTTGATGATTTAATGATTCAATTTTATTAAAAAGTCTTGTATAAAAAAATGGCTTTGTTTTTAAAGATTTAATAGATTTTATACTATTTAGGATATTACTTATATTTTTTTTCATTTGATATTAGATAATAAAGTATAACTAAGTGAAATTTCTATATTTTTATTTTTCCATGTTTCTCCAGGGACAGTGGAGATGTTTTTAAGACTTGTTAAGTATTTTATAGATGCTGATAGGTCTTTATATACTTCATATTCTACTCCAAAAACAAAACTATTATCTCTATTTTGATAGTCTTCATCTTTAAACGTGAAATAATTATTGTTTGCTAATGCATTTAAACTTAGGATGGTTGATTTAGTAATACTAGTTTTAATATCATTCAAAAAATTGATTTGTGGCCCAAATAAAAAACCAAGTTTTCTGAAGCTTAGAGTTATTAGTAATGGCACCTGTATATAATTAAGGTTATTAGTCATTCTAGTTTTATTAGCTGTAACTAATGTAGCTCCTTGTGAAGAATATCCAGCTCCTGATGAAAATTTTATATTCCAAATATCAGAAAATGTTTTAGATACCGATATAATACCTTTTACATGGTACCCAGGATATGAATCAACTTGGTATTGTAAATTTCCAATTGTATTAAAACTTACACCAATTTGTGTTGCTCCATCAGTTCTTAGAGTATGTGTAGAAGAATTAAACCCACCAGATACTCCAAATTCAAATTTTTGTCCAAAACTGATATTTGATATAAGTATAAATAAAAGTATAAAAAAGTTTTTCATATAAATTATTAGATGATAAAATTAGTTATTTCTTGTTCCTTTAGTTTTTTTTTCTAAAATATTTTTTAAGTTATTTTTTGCTCTAAACAAAATGGATTCAACTGAAGCTACAGATTTTTCCATTATATCTGATATTTTTTTATATGATAAACCTTGAATATTTTTCAAAATATATGCTTTTTTCTGATTATCAGGTAACTTTTCAATAGCATCAAAGAGAATTTTAGCATTTTCTTTTTGCTCTAATTGTATTCCTGGATGATGAAAATCAGGAATGTCTATAAGTGAATCATCTTCTCTAAATATATTTACTAAAATTGAAAACCTTTTTTTTCTTTTTTTATATCTAAGATGTTCATACGCTTTTGATATTGAAATTTTATATATCCATGTTGATAAAGAGGATTTCTCTTTAAAGTTTTTAATGGATTTATATATTTGAATAAAAACTTCTTGAGTTAAATCATCAGCATCATCAATATTTTGAATTATTGGAATTATAGTACTATAAACAAGGTCTTTATACTTTTCAACTAAAATTTTAAAAGCTTCTTCATTCTTTGCTTTTAAATTTTTGATTAAGTTTTTTTCTTCCAATTTTTTTACTCGTATATTAAATTAAATAAATTATATTTATACAAGATTATGTATTAAAATCTGTTAATATATTAGATGATTTTATTTATTAATTCTTTTAAATACTGATGTAATTAAAAATTATGATATCAAATAAAAAAGAAAGATTTAATCTGCTCCGTGAGTTAATCTTTTAAGAGGTTTAATTATTAGGATAATAAATATTCCGAATAAAGAACATGTAATAAATATTCCAGTAAATATTTCAAATTCACCAGCAGTTTGTGACCATTCACCAAGTGTAGCTGCCAATTTATTTCCAAAACCAGTACTAGCAAAATAAGCACCCATCATAAATGATGCATATTTAACTGGAGCTAGTTTAGTTATTAGAGCCATTGCAGTAGGAGAAGTACAAAGTTCTCCTAAAGTATGAAATAAATATGCTAATACTAACCAATACATAGCACTAGATCCATTTTCTTTAAATTCAAGTGTTGCTGCACTCATGAATAAAAATCCAAAAGCCATTATTATTACCCCTGCAGCCATTTGAAAAAGTAAAGAAGATTCTTTACCTAATGATTTCCACCAAGCCCAAAATTTTCCAACAAATATTGCAAATATTACAATAAATAGGGCATTTAAAGATTGGAACCAAGTTGCAGGAACTGTGAAATTAATAGTTTCAATAAATCTATTTGTTTTTTCATATGCATAAATATTCATAAGTCCTCCTGCTTGTTCAAAAGCACCCCAAAAAACAACAACTATTATAAAAGATAAAAATAGCACTAACATCCTATCTTTTTCAATTTTTGATAAAGGCTTATTCATTGTTTCTTTATTAGGATTTTCATCATTTCCAATGAATTCACCTACACCTTTTAAATATTTTTGACCCCAAATAAAAACCATTTGACCAAAAAGCATTCCAACTCCAGCTAATCCAAAACCATAATGCCAACCATAAACTTCTCCAATCCCTCCAATAATTAATGCTGATAGAAAAGCACCAATATTAATTCCCATGTAAAATATTTTAAATGCAGTATCTCTTCTTTCATCATCTTTGCTATATAATCCACCAACCATAGTAGATATATTTGGCTTTAATCCACCTACTCCTAAAATAATAAATAATAATCCTGCATAAAAAGCATACAAATGATCTATTGCTAGTACTGTATGACCTATAACTAAGAGTGCACCTCCTAACATTACAGTTTTTTTCTGTCCTAAATATCTATCTGCTATAATTCCTCCAGGAATACCTGCAACATATACAAGCATAGTATACCACCCATATAACCAAAGAGCATCTACTTCTGTCCATCCATATCCTGGATTTTCTGAATTTACTTCAGAAATTAGAAAAAGAACAAGAAGAGCTCTCATGCCATAGTAAGAAAATCTCTCCCACATTTCTGTAAAAAAAAGTATGTATAAACCTAAAGGATGACCAAATAGAGTTTTGTCTGATGAATTTATTGTTTGAGTAGAATTCATTATTTTAATTTTAATTATTGGATTTTCATTTAAATTTCATATAATTTATAAAAAATATTCAATGAAACTTAATTTTATGATTTTTAAATTTTAAGTTTAAATCTGATTTGCAAATGGAATATTTAATAGACTTTTTATCTAGAGTTTTTGAGCTTGTTACAAGTTTTTTATTATTTTTCAATAAAACACTTTTTACAATAGGCGAATCAGAGATAAGTATTGGAACAATTATTATCTTTTTTTTTAGTTTTTATCTTTTATTATATACTTCAACTAAAATTAGAAAGTTATTACTTACTAAAGTTTTAACTAAGTCAAAACTAAAAAAATCTTTTAGAGAATCAATTGCTAATGGAGTAAGAGTAACTATGATTTTAGTAGGAACTATTATCATTATTCAGGCAGTTGGAATTGATTTAAGTGCTTTAAGTTTATTAGCTGGTGCTCTTGGTGTTGGTATTGGTTTTGGTTTTCAAAAGGTAACGGATAATCTCATTAGTGGATTAACAATATTAGTAGAAGAACCTATTAAAGTAGGAGATAGAGTAGAAGTAGGGGATGTGAGTGGTGATATTGTAAATATTTCTTTAAGATCAACTACAATAATTACCAATGATAATATTTCTATTATAGTTCCTAATTCGGAATTTATTTCTAGTAAAGTAATCAATTGGAGTCATAATAATAGAATTATAAGATTTAGATTTCCCTTAGGTGTAAGCTATTCTGAAGACCCAGAGATAGTTACAAAACTATTATTGGAAGTTGCTGATGAAAATCCAAATGTAGAGAAAGAACCTAAACCAAAAGTATTTTTCGAAGGTTTTGGAGATAGTGCTTTAGATTTTAAATTAGGGGTATGGACTTCTACTCATACCGATAAACCAGAAACAATAAGGAGTGAAATTTATTTTTCTATTTTTAAGAAGTTTAAAGAAAATAATATTACTATTCCATTCCCACAAAGGGATGTTCACATAAAAAATCAAGAAAAATGAAGCAATTTTTAGTTTTAATTTTATTTTTTTTAAATTCAAATATGATAGCTCAAGAAAGAAACTATTTCTATGAAATTAGAAAGTTTGATGAAAATTATTCTTCAATATCTGTAACTTCAAGATTTGTACATAGTGTAGGTTTTAGGTACTACTGGGCTACTGAAGGATTGAGAGATGAGGATTTATTATATAAACCTTCTGAAACGGGTATAAATACAAGGGAAACACTAGAGCATATTTATGGGCTTGCTATAATGATTCATAATGGTTTTCATAATAAAGATATAGTTAGATCTAAATCCTATCCGTCTTTATCTTATGATGAGCTCAGAAAAAATACTTTAGAATTACTAGAAAATACTGTAATACTACTTGATGGTATATCTGAAGAAGATTTTAAAAATGCTGAAATAAAATTTTCTAAGCAATCTTATCCAATTTATAATTTATTTCATGGACCTATTTCAGATGCTATTTACCATGTAGGGCAAGTTGTTTCTTATAGAAGAGCTTCTGGTAACCCAATACCTAAAGGAGTAAACCATTTTATGGGAATCAAGATGTAAGAGAAGTAATTTCTCTCTATTTATTTACCACTTATTTTGTCCAAGTAGTTTTTTTCCTAATAAATTTAATTTGGCCGTTTTATATTTTTTTTGTTCCCAATTTCTAGGATCTCCAGGGAATGCATAACCTTCTGGTGCAATTCTATTTTTCCATGAATTGATTCGCCATTCTTTTAATGATTTATTTTCTTCTTCTGCGGGCATCATTGAAATATACTGCGCAACTCTAACTTTATTTTTGCTAAGGTTTGGTCTTATTCCATGAGGTTGTGAACTATGAAAAATCAACAAATCACCAGCTTTGAGAGGAACTTTCACTATTTTATCTTCAATTCCACTAATATCAGGTTGAAATTTATTTCTATCCTTTTTTTGAGTTTTTTTCCAAGACTCATAATTTCGGAATAACCATGGAATACATTGAAATCCACCCATATTTGTATCGGTTTGATCACATAGCGCTAAAACACCTTGAATATTTTGAGGTTTTGTATCTGGATCATAGTCCCAATGAATAAAACTATTGTACTTGAAACCTTCTTTAATTGGAAAGTTAAGGTTTGCTCTATCAATAGTAACCCAAAGTTTTTCAGTTCCCCATATATCTACAAAAGCATCATAAATTCTTTTTTTTTGTCTATTATTCCATAGGAATTGATTGTTGTAAACCTCAACCATACCAGTTCCAGCAAGTTCTTTCATTTTCATTTCAGCTCTTTCTTTTGTATACCAAGTTGTATGATCATCTTTCTTTTTATCTTCAAATTCCCATAAAAAATTTGATGTTTCTAAAGCTTCATTTTTTGAAATAGCATTTTTTATAATTATGTATCCATTTGTAATCCAAAAATTCCAATCTTCTTCACTCAGTGATCGAAGAGGAATATTATTACTTCTATCATTTAATCTTAAAGAACTGCTTTTTGCGGTGGAAGGGTTACCGGGAATATCTTTATGAACATTATATGGGTTACTATTCATCAAATTTTAATTAATAAATGAATCTACAAATTTTTAAGAATAAAATAAAATTCTTAATAACTAGAACTTATTTAATTATAAAATAGAGATCTAATTTTTAACAATTCTAAATCCGAAATGATTATTTCCTCTATTTTCAAAGTCTGAGGCTCGAGCATATGTTAATAATGTAGCGGAATGATAATTCCAAGATCCTCCTCTTCTTACTCTTTTTGATTCGACTCCAGCTATTGTATTTATTGGATCGATAACATCATCAGAATAAAAAGAGTCGCTATAATAATCTTGACACCATTCCCATACATTTCCTCCCATATCATATAATCCATATGGATTTGGATTATAAGAACCTACAAGAAAAGAATGTCCATTAGGATTATAAATTCCTGGTGTTTCTCCATTATAATTCGCTTTACTTAAAGAAAGTGATCCATCATCTGTTGGGTATTTTAATTGTTTACCACCTCTTGAAGAATACTCCCATTGTGCTTCTGATGGTAGGCTGACATTATAATACTTAACAAAAGCATATGCACCATACCATTTAACCCAATTAACTGGCCAATCTGATTTTGAAGTATCTAATAGTTCAAAAGTATTATTTGAAGAATTGAATGATATCCAGCTTTTATTATTTATATGCTCTTCTTCTCCACTGCTAGTACATCCTCCTGATTCTCCTAATTGTAAAAAGACTTCTCCTACATTTGGTGCGTCACCACTTCCTATAACCATATTTTCAGTATATGACCCACATGGATCATTTACTTGTATAGTAGAAATGGTTATCCAATTATTAGAATATGCGGAATTTAAAAAATTAATATATTCACTATTAGTAATTTCTTTTTCAGAAATTTTAAAACCAGATAAAGTGATACTAACTATTGGTGCATCATTTTTAATAGTTGTACCTCCCATTAAAAATGTTCCAGAGGGAATATCTTTAAAAACAATACTATTTGGTAGAGTAGAGTCATTCTCTTGAGATAAATTTTCATTATCATCTTTATTACATGAAAACATAATAATAGATGTAGCTAAGTAAAAAATAATACATTTAAATATTTTAATCATTTTATGTTTATTTATTATACCATTCATCTTCTAAGATAGAAACAATTTTATTTTGATTTATTCCATCTATGGAAAGCACTACTTTATAATTACCTGGTGGTACTTTGTAATATTTATAATTTTTATCAGTATTTCCTGAGAGAGGATGAATACGTGTTCTTAAAGAGCGTCCATATTTATCTACTTCATCATTAGGTAAAGGAAACATCTCTACAGTATCATAATAATCAAAAAATTCATGTTCTTCCTTTATATACTTTTGTTCTTTTTCCCATTCAATTTTTTCTTCCTCAGTTCTTTGCTCACGTATTGTCATTCCCCATTCTACACTATTTATACCTGCATTGTTTGGTGTTATTAATTCATTAATTAGTTTTTCATCTTTATAGATTAATACTTTTATATTATTATCAACTTTTTCTTTTAAATAATAGTTAATGGTCACACCTGCAGCTTCATTTTCTCCACTAAAGTTTTGTGCACTTACTGAAGGCTGACTAATCATCCTCCATTGAACCTTAGATTCTATATCAAATAAGTATGCATTTTTTAATAATAAATCATCGGATATTTCTTGTAAAGGTGAAATGTCTGCTATATAAATACTCCGTCCATGAGTACCAACTACTAGGTCTTTTTCTCTGGGATGAATAACAATATCATGGATAGCAATTGTAGGCATGTTATTTTTTAGTTTTATCCAATTAATTCCTGAATTTAAACTAGTATAAATTGCTTTGTCTGTACCAATAAATAAAAGGTTTGGATTTCTATAATCTTCCTTAATAACATTGATAGACTCATTAGGTAAATTAGATGCTATAGAAACCCATGAATTTCCATAATCTTCTGTCTTAAAAATAAAAGGTCTAAAATCATCTCTTCTTAAACCTGAATATGTTAAATATGCAGTGCTAGGATTATGATTTGAAGCTGTAATTCGGGTAACCCAATAATTAGGATTTCCTATTATCTTATTATTTAAATTTGTCCAGCTTTTTCCACCATCTTTAGTTAAAAAAACTTTTCCATTATCTGAACCTGCCCATATTACACCTTCCTCTATTGGAGATTCATCTAGAGTAGTTAGTGTTCCATAGACAAAAGGTCCAAAACCTTTTTTATCTATATCATAACCTGCTAAGTCAGGACTTATATTTTCCCAGCTTTCTCCCTTGTTAATTGATTTGAGTACCTTTTGTGCTCCTACATATAATGTTGATGAATTATGTGGTGATATTAGTAATGGCGTATTCCAATTAAAGCGAAGGTTTTCAGCTCTATCATCAATAATTGTTTTTCTAGTTCCTGTTTTTTGGTCAATACGCGTAATATGACCAAATTGAGAACTAGAATATAGCCATCTACTATCATTAGGGTCAATGAGATTATAAAAACCATCACCACCATTTGTATGTTCCCAATCTTCAAATCGTATAGGAAAACGTCCTTTTTTTGTGCTTGGTCCTTTCCATGATCCAAAGTCTTGTGTTCCTCCATAAACATTATATGGATAATCCATATCTACACCTATTGCATAAAACTGTCCCATTGGAATTTCATCTGGATGATACCAGTTTTTTCCAGCATCATGAGTAATTGCCATGCCATAATCATAACCCATCATCATATGTCTAGAGTCACTATTATTAATCCAAAGAACATGGTTATCTCCACCATATCTAATATTTTGTTCCCAATTTTGTCCTCCATCGAATGATTCATGAACTATTGGGCTTAGTACATAAATATGTTGGTGATTATTAGGATCGATTATAATTTGTCCATAGTAATTTGATCGATCACCAACACTTTCTCCTTCTTTGCTTACCTTAAACCAAGATTCACCTGCATTTTCACTTCTATATATTTCATGAAGAACAGGTTTATTATTATTCGAAATAGGGCTTGCGTTATCAATATTTGCATAAAGAATATTAGGGTTTTTATCATATATGTCAATTCCAATTTTACCTAAACTTCCACTGGGTAATCCTTTTATTAATTTTTTCCAAGATTCTCCACCATCAGATGATTTATATATTCCGCTACCTTCTCCATTGTTTTTAAACATCCAGGGAGTACGTATTCTATCGTATGTAACAGCATATAATACATTTGGATTATTCTTATCCATTTTTATTTCTGTAGCTCCAATATGGCGACTACTAATTTTTATGTCTAGTGATTTTTTCCATGTTTTTCCTCCATCTATTGTTTTATAAATACCTCTTTCGGGATTTTCAGAATAGTAATGTCCTTGAGCTGCAACATATACAATATCAGGGTTTTTAGGGTGTATAAGAACTCTTCCTATATGATGGGATTCTTTTAATCCCATATGTTTCCATGTCTTACCAGCATCTAAAGATTTGTAAACTCCATTTCCATAATATGTGCTGTTTCTAAGATTAGCTTCACCTGATCCTATCCATAGTATACTATCGTTAGAGGGAGCTAATGTAATATCACCTATAGAGGCGATATCTTCATTTTCAAAGATCGGGTAAAATGTATTACCATTATTTTCAGTTTTCCATACTCCTCCAGGACCTCCAGCCATATAAAATGTGAAAGGATCTTGTTGCGATATAGTAAAAGCAACTACTCTTCCACCTTGTCGGGTTGGACCTATTTGTCTATACTTAATATTTTTTACTAATGTTTCTAAACTGGGTTGAGCAATTATTGTAAATGGAAATATTAATAGTAAGAAAAAAATAAATGATGTACTATTGATATAGTTTTTTAGCCTTGATTTCATAATTTAAATATACAAAAATAATAGGCTCATTTATGACAAGAATATAATATGCTTATGAATATTATTAAAAGATTCTACCCAAATTTTATTGAGGCATATTTGCAACGTATTCTGTTGGATCAAAAATAAAAGCTCCTTCACTTACTTTATCTCCATCCCATTTAAACCAAGAGTAAACAGGATTACTAACCGTTACACCTGTAGACTTACTTGTTGCTTTCCAAGTAAACCAATAGTTTGAATAAACGTTACCATCTTCAGAAGTCATAGTAACGGTAGTTCTATCAAGATTTTCAACATTATCATAAAACTCTTTGTCTTTTGAAAATTCTTCTATCATTTGAGCAGGAGAAACATCATTGCTATTTAAATGAATTATAGCATCTTCTGTAAATAAATCAATTTGAGTTTCTAAATTATTTTCTAAATATGCTTTTGTAAAGTTATCCATAGCCTGTGATTTAGAATCATTTCTCTCGATAATTCCAGTTTGGAATTCGGATTTTTTTGTTGTGTTTTCTGTACAAGAATATGTTATTATTGATAATATTATTAATAAATTTTTTTTCATTTTAATGTATTTTTAAATTTTATAAGATTTTTAAACTGTTATGTTAACAAACATAATGATATTTGTTTTATAAGCCATTATCTGAATAAAATTGAATTATGAATAAAATTGAATTATGAATAAAAT
>TARA_B110000438_G_scaffold152478_1_pt1 | contig 11174 bp, 8 predicted proteins | sample TARA_B110000438 | Tara Oceans TARA_B110000438 (sample SAMEA4398413) | marine metagenome | biome: Polar Biome; feature: [MES] marine water layer (ENVO:01000295) within the mesopelagic zone...; material: water (ENVO:00002006), including particulate matter (ENVO:01000060) such as......
ATGAAGGAAGAAGGATGCACTTGTGATAAAGGAAAGAAGAAAAAGAAATAAGGAGTAAGTAATGGGAGCTATACGAAAGACTACTAAAGGTAAAGGTGCTAACTATCGTTCTACTAAGTCTGGAGCAGGTATGACATCAAAAGGGGTAAAGGCATACCGTGCTAAGAACCCCGGGTCTAAATTAAAGACTGCTGTTACTGGTAAGGTAAAGGCTGGAAGTAAAGCAGCTGGAAGACGTAAGTCTTTCTGTGCTAGAATGAGTGGTATGCCCGGACCTATGAAAGATTCAAAAGGTAGACCTACAAGAAAAGCAGCATCTCTTAAAAGATGGAAGTGTTAATGTATATACCCCTTAAAGGGAGAAGCTATCCCATATAATTATATAACATAAGAGGACTATAAATGAACAATGTATATTATGAACCACCAACAATGACTATCTCTAATGAGATTGACAAGATGAAATATCGTCAAGAAGGTGAAGAGTTTGATGATAAGATTAGAAGAATTGCTGGTGCGTTACATGATACTGTTGAACATAAGTATGAGCTTCAGGATATATTAGGTAATATGAGATTCCTACCTGCTGGTAGGGTACAGAATGCTATGGGATCTAGACGGATCACTACTGCTTACAACTGCTTTGTCTCTGGTACTATAGAAGATTCTATGAGTAACATAATGAAGAGAGCAGCGGAGGCTGCAGAGACAATGAGAAGAGGAGGAGGTATTGGTTATGATTTTTCACAACTGCGTCCAAAAGGGGATCTTATTAAATCCTTGGATTCCAAATCGTCTGGCCCCGTTTCTTTTATGGGTATCTTTGATTCTATTTGCCAAACCATTGCGAGTTCTGGACATAGACGAGGGGCGCAGATGGGCGTTCTACGGGTGGACCATCCGGATATTAAAGACTTCCTTATGGCTAAACGTAATTCTGATAAGCTCACTGGTTTTAATATCAGTGTAGGTATTACTGATGATTTTATGTTAGCATTAAAAGAAGATGAAGAGTATGAATTAATGTTTGATGGTGTACCTAGAGGTAAGCAAAGTGCTTCTGATATCTGGGAAATGATTATGTCATCTACATGGGACTGGGCAGAACCCGGAGTTCTGTTTATTGATAGAATACAAGAGATGAATAATCTTTATTATTGTGAAGAAATAAAAGCAACAAACCCTTGTGGTGAACAACCACTACCACCTCATGGTGCATGTCTACTTGGTTCATTTAATCTTACAAAGTATTTAGTTAAAATACATAGTGGAGAGCCATACACTTTTAACTTCACACAATTTAAAGAAGATATACCTGCAGTAGTAAGAGCAATGGATAATGTAATAGACCGTACAATCTATCCATTAAAGCAACAAGCAGATGAAGCAAAGAATAAACGACGGATGGGATTAGGACTAACAGGTTTAGCTAATGCTGGAGAGATGCTTGGATACCCATATGGATCTGAGAAGTTTTTAATATGGGCAGAGAAAGTGTTTGCATGTCTAAGAGATACTACATATAAAGCTTCTGCTAAGTTAGCCGAAGAGAAGGGTTCATTCCCTATGTATAGAGAAAAGTATTTGAAAAGTAATTTTGTCAGGTCTTTACCTGCTTCAGTTAAAAAGGAGATACGTAAACATGGTATTAGGAACTCACACCTTACCTCGATTGCTCCAACAGGTACGATCAGTTTGGTGGCGAATAACGTCAGTGGAGGAATCGAACCAGTCTTTTCACATTACTATGACCGTACCATCCAAACTTTTGACGGACCAATCGTTGAAAGAGTTGAGGACTATGCTTACTCACAAGGAGTTAAAGGACGAACAGCAAATGAAATTACTGTAGATGAACACTTGTCAGTACTGCTACTTGCTCAAAACTATGTTGATTCAGCTTGTAGTAAAACGTGTAATGTGGGGGACAACGTAACGTATGAAGAGTTCAAACAGGTCTATATGGATGCCTTCAACGGTGGAGCGAAAGGGTGTACGACGTTCAGAGCTGCAGGTAAAAGATTTGGAATCCTTAACGCGCCCGTGGAAGAAGAAAAGAAGGACACGATCAAGACTAAAATCTTTACAGAGGAGAGTAGCGATGAGGAGGAAGCGTACATGGCTTGCTTTATTGATCCACTCACCGGACAAAAAGAATGTGCTTGACGATATATTAAAGGAGTAAACAATGTTATTTGGATTACCAACGGCTTTGGTCAGTTCAGGATTTGGAGCTATAACTGGTTTCGCTGGAAAGATCTGGAGCCAAAACGCAGAAGTAAAAGCTTCTGAAAGAAAACATCAGATGGACATGATGGTTGCTGTATCAAAAGCAAACAATGATGCAGCTGATGTTGAAGTTAAAATGATGATGGCAAAGATTAAGTATGAGAAGTCTTTATCAAAGACAGATCCTCATAGGTCTATAGCTAGACGAATACTTGCATATGGTTTATTAATTACCTTAGCATTTGGAATACCTTTTATAGTTGTTATGTATGACTTCCAATGGTTTGATATTAAAACAGTTATGAAAGAAAGTAATGGGTTTTTAGGATTTGGTAAAAGCAATGAAGAGTTTCAAGAGATAACTACGGTTATTGGGTTACCACTGATGTGGTTAACTACAATGCTAGATGTATTTGCTGGGATTGTTTCATTCTACTTTGGTGGATCTATTGCTAAGTTTAGAAATCCATACGTAAAATAATAGGAGGTTCTCATGGCAGGACAAGTTATACCAATTACAGACCTAGCGTCTGCAGGTGTTGTACTAGATGCACCATCTATATCGTTACCTCCTAATGGGTTTTCAGATGTAAGTAACGTAAGATTTAATGCAGGTGCTGTACGTAAAATGGAAGGTGAGCTAGCAATTAGTTTAACCAACTGTCCTACATCAGGTATAAAACATTTAGCATACTGGCAAGGACCAACTAATAATTACTATATAGTTGTACATGAATCTGGTGTACTAGCTACTGTCTATGGATGGATAGTAGGTGCATTAGGTACTAGAATAACTTTAGGTACTATGGTAACCAGTGCAGCTGCTAACTACTCTCACACTGTATTTAATGGTGGGTTTCATTTCATTATTAATAATGGTGTAGATAAACCTAAGTATCTAGCAGATCCTGCAGCTACTAATACATTAACAGCATTACCTAACTGGGATTCATATCTTACGCAGAGTGAGTTAGTATCTATGCAATGGGATCAGTTTAACCCTGATATACCTTTAGGTACATTTGTAATAGATTTTAGTACTCATTGCTTACTATATACTGTTATACCAATAGATACAACACAACCTGTGTTAAACTTTAAGATGACTAGTCTTAATCCTTCTGGTACTCCAGTTACTATAAACAATAATGGAAACGCTGCTGTAGATAATACAGCAACGCCAAGAGTTAGAACTGATACATTAACTGGAGCATTACCCGGAGATACTATAAGAATATCTATACAAACATTACCAGCTATTGATGTTAGGTGTGGGGTTATAAAATCTTTTGGTAGTTTACTAATAGCTGGAGATTTAACTGAGACTGCTCAAGCTAGTCCTCATGGAGTTATAAGAAAACTTCCCGGAGTTATTAGAACATCTGATGTTGCAGCTCCCGGTAATATACCTACAAGTTGGAATCCATTTAGAAACGGAGCCAACACTGCAGATGAATTTACTTTATCTGGTACAGGTACTGTAAAGGATATGGCTGAACTACAAGGTGTTATGTATGTCTACACAGACACGTCTATACACTCCATACAAAGAACAGGTAGCCCAAATATACCATTTAGTGTATCACCTGTTACAGATAGCTATGGTGCTAACTGTCTTGGTGCAGTAAAAGAGTATGATGGTAGGCACGTAGTAGTAGGTAGTGATGATGTATATATATTCCAAGGACATCCGGGGAATATACAATCAATAGCTGATATGAGAGTTAGACATTACCTTCATGGTACTGTTACTACTCTTGATGCTGACAATATAAAAATAATAAGAAATAGAAGATATGATGAGCTATGGTTTTATACTCCATCTATTACTGTTGGAGATACTGAAGTATTAATATGGAACTATCGAAACAATACATGGACTAAAAGATCACAGACTAATATACTATCAGCAGATATAGCTCCTTACTCAGGTGATGATAACTCATCGCTTCCTTTAATTACTAATGGAGGTGCAGTGTTTTATGGAGATGCACCGGGTAACTATACATTAAGGAATGGTAGTACTGTATATGATTCGTTTATTGAAAGAGAAAGATTAGGTTTAACACCTGAGTTTGACACTGAGGAGTTAAGTTCTATAGCTTTACTTATGAGTGGCACTAGTGATCTTGATGTAGAAATAAGAGGATCTACTAGACCTCAAGATGAAACAGGTATAACCAGTGGAAGTTCATTTACATTTAGTTATGCAGATGACTACAAAGTAGATTCTAGGATACAAGGTAGATTTTTAAACTATAAAATAGGAGATCAATCTGCTACAACAGGGACTTCTTGGAATCTAACAGGATACCAATTTGAAATTATAAAAGGTGGAACAAGGTAATGGCAGTAATTAGACCTCCAATAACTGGTGATTCAGTTCTTGATTCGTGGACAAACCAGATTACTCAAGCATTAAATTCCGGAGTACTTGCTACTAGTGTAGGTGGTACAGCCCAAACAGGTGGAACTGGAACTGATGGAGCGAGTGGGTTTAACACAGCAACTATATATCTATACACAAGAACAACTACAGACGCTACACCTTTAGCAATGAACGAAGAAACTACGTATACTTATAGTACAGGTGTATTGGTTAATGGCTCTAGTCATGATGGAACATCGAATGGACTTGGCCCAAATGACATATGGTTTAGAAACGTACCATCAGGATCTGGTGGATACTTATGGGTAACCACAGTGCATGTTGCTGATCTAGCTGCTACTGAAGTAATAGCATCAGGTTCTTGGTCAGCTGTAACAAAGCTAGCTGAGAAGGGAGATCAAGGTAAGTTTGCTGTAGAGATTTATAAGAGAGTAAGTAATGCTCCTTCGGCTCCGACTGATGTGACATGGACTTATTCTACAGGTGCTTTAACAGGTACCAACTCAGCTGCATGGGCACTATCAGTACCCTCTGGTAGCGATCAAGTATGGATATCTAGTGTTGTCTTTGACCCGTCTGAAACAGCAACTACTATTACAACTTGGTCTACACCTTATCAAGGTGGAACTACAGGTGCTGCTGGGGCTGCTGGTACTAACAACGCAACTGTAGCGATATATCAAAAGAATACTAGTGCAAGTTCTGCACCAGCCAATCCAAGTGGAACATTTACTTACACATTTTCTACTGCAGCATTATCAGGTGGTACTTTAAATAGCTGGTCTCAGACGTTACCAGACTTAGCTAAAGGTGAATACCTTTGGATGAAACATGCAACAGCTTCATCAACAACTGCAACAGATACTATACCTACATCAGAGTTTTCTGCTGCTGCTATAACAGGTGCAGCAGGTATTGATGGTAGTAGTGTAGCCGTTGTTGAATTGTTTAAAGTAAGTACAAGTAACTCATCAGCACCAGCTGATCCTACAGGTACATTTACTTATACCTTTGCTACAAATATTTTATCTGGCGGTACATTAGATGGTTGGGCACAGAATAGACCGACAGTTCCTGCTGGTCAATATCTTTGGGCTATACAAGCAAGCGCAGTAGCTAACGCAACCACAGATTCTATACCTGCATCAGAGTTTTCTGGAGCAGTTGTTGTAAGTGGTACAGGCTCTGCAGGATCTGACGCAAAAGCGGTTAAGTTAACTTCTTCTAAGTACGCAATTGTGTACGATGAGAATGGTTTAAACCCTAGTCCATCTTCAATTACGTTAACAGCCACAGCTGCTAATGTTACTAATGGTTTCTTTAAATTTACTGGCGAGGAAATGACAGATGAAACTAGTTTCTCTGATGGGACTGGAGCATTAGAAGATACACAGTCTGTAACTGTTCCAGCTTCGTTTGCAGATTGGACTAACCCATCTTTCTTTAGAGTAGGTGTTTCAGAAGCAGATCAAAATGAATTAGCTTTTGATAGAATTACTATCCCTGCAGTACAACAAGGCTCAGATGCTTACACTGTTATTCTAACTAACGATTCGCATACACTTCCAGCATCTTCTGCTGGTGTTGTATCTAGTTATACAGGATCTGGTACAACGATTACCGTTTATAAAGGAGCTACTCAACTTGTAGGTATAGCTTCTGGTACTCCTAACGCAAGTCAATTTTCAGTTGCTGTTTCTAATAACTCTAATATAACTGAAGGTAGTAAAAGTGCTGCAAGTAGTAACATTATAGTAGCAGATCATTCAGGTATGTCTAACTCTGTAGATACAGTTAAAATAGATTACACTATAACTGTTAGACCCGTAAGCACTAACATAGATTTTCTAAAATCTCAATCTCTTTCTAAGTCAAAGATAGGTGCAGCTGGTGCAGATAGTACCGTAGCTGGACCACAAGGTCCACAAGGTCCAGCGGCAAATGATGGCGTCAATGGTCTAAGACAAACTACAGGATTAATATATAGAACTGCAGTAGATCAAAGTATACCAGATGAACCTACTGATGATACTGCATCTTCAACTTCTAATAGTACATATTCTTTTAGTTCAAATCAGTTTACTCAGTTACCTAGTGGATGGTCGCAAACTCCTCCAGAACCTAATACAAGTGATGCACATCCGTATTGGCAATGTACATTCTCTGCTGTAGAAAGTACTGCAGGTGGATCAGTTATAGAAACATTTGGAACTGCAAAAAGAATTATTCAGTTTGATGGTATTGTAAAGTTTACTAATAGTAATACTTTATCAGATGGTACAACATCTATAGTACCTCCTCAAACATTTAGACAACCAGATATACCAACAGCTATATCAGAAGGTGATATTTGGATTGATACTAATGATGCAAATAAACTATATGTATCTAGTGGGGCTGGTACAGGTAGCTGGGCTTTAGCTCAAGACGCAAAAGGTGCATCCGATGCAGCGGATGTAGCTAACACACTTGCTGCAACTAAAGCCAGAGTGTTTAGAGATTCGTATGTACCCGGAGTATCAGGCTCTATACCTACTTCTATATCAATAGGTGATGTTTGGATTAACACTGGTACTAACCAAGGTAATAAAATGTATATTGCTGCTGCTGTTGGATCAAATCAAATTGTAGCAAATGAATGGGTGCTATCTCAAGATTCTGCATCAGCATCTGCAGCAGCAACTGCAGCTAATGATGTTGCTGTAAGTAAAGCAAAAGTGTTTAGGCAAAATGGTGAACCTGATTCTAGTTCTGGTAGGTTGGCAGGTGATATATGGATTGACACTGATTCAGTTGTACCAAGTGGTAGTTCAGATGTTGGTACTAACACTTATGAGATGCATATATATGACGCTACAACTAGTGCTTGGATACGAGAAGATTTTGCTAAATTAATTAATAGTCGCACAACTACAATTGATGGTGGTAAAATAACAGCAGCAAGTATTTCATCTGCTCATATAGATGCTGATAAAATTGATGCATCAAAAATTACTTTGAATAGTGAGTTAACTATAGAAAATAATGCTGGTATTAAATCAGGTAAAAGTAATTCTTCAGATGATTCTATTGGAGTTTTCTTAGGTACAGATAACTCTGGAGATTTTGCATTTGTAACTTCATCAGGTGCTGGTGATAACGCGAGTGCTGTTACTATATCTGCACTTCAAACTATATTAAAAAATCCTATCATACAAACAGGTACAGCAGTACAAGATTCGTATGCTACTGGGATTCCAAGATCAAGTATAGGTACTGACGTAATAAATGTAGATCCTGATGATGAATTGGAAGGTGGAGCTAATCCATTTAGTAAGATTACAATTGCTAGCAAAGGTGGTGGCGGTGGCGGTGGTGGATACACTAACTCAAACGGTGGTAGTGGTGGCGTGACTACAGTTACAGTTGTTAGAAGTATTATAGGAAGTACAACGGCAGGTAATGCAGCCGCAGTTACCGCTTGTACAGCTATATCTCCAGTATCAATAACTTTAACAGGCTCAGCAGGTAGCGGTGGTGCGGCTCAAGGTAACTCACCTTCTAGATCTGCAGGATCTGCTCAAGGTTCACCTACTTTTGGTCTTGGAGCTGGTGGTTCTGGTGGTGCTGGTTTTGGTGGTAGTATGCAAGAATGGTATGGTGGTGCTGGTGGTACTGCTGGTGGATCTTCTACTTTAATCATCGATCTAAAAGATATGAAGGAAAAAGCTTGGGCTGCAGCAGCGGCTGCAGATTCAAATGTAATTGCTCCTACTACTACAGATCTAAATGGTACTAACTTACCTACAATAAGATATACTATTACTACGAGTGCAGTAGGTGCTGCAGGTTCAGCTGGTTACACTTTCACCTCTGGTGGTTGGCATTCACAACCGGGGGGAATAGGTGGTATGGGGTATGTAACAGAGTCAGGGGTATTATCTCAGTTAAACTTAGATAGTTTAGCTGGAGTGAGTGCACAAGATGCTAACATATCTTTATCAGGTGATTCAAATGCTAATGGTGTTGCAGACTTTACAGTTAACCAATCAACATCAGAAACAATAACTATTGCTGGCGGTACAGGTATAACAACCGTAGGTAATGGAGCTGAAGGTTCAAGTAGTATTACTATTAACCTTGACAACGTATCTGTAGCAAACGGTGGAACAGGATCTACCTCAGCATCTGGTGCTAGAACTAACTTAGGTCTTGGTACTATTTCTACATTAAGTAGTATAAATAATAGTAACTGGAGTGGAACAGGTTTATCAATTGCTAATGGTGGAACAGGTGCTTCAACAGCTGATGCTGCTAGAGATGCTCTTGATATTCAAGTTATTATAGAACCAGAAAATAGTGGCGCGCCAACTGCAACAGAGTTTACTAACGCTAACGCTATATTTGTTGTACAATATTAACAGGAGAATATAATGCCTAAGACATTTGTTAAAGACGGCAGCACTGTTAGAGAAGCAACAAAAATATTTGTTAAAGATGGTAGTACTGTTAGAGAAGCAACAAAAATATTTGTGAATCAAGGTGGAACTATTAGACAAGTTTATGCTAAAGTAGTTGTACCATTTCAAATATATTTAAGAGGTACTTGGACAAAAACAGAAGGTGGTAGTTCTGGTGTTGGATTCACTGGAACTTTTACAAATACAACAAATATTAATACAACAGGTACGTTTGACCCTCAATCGGGTGACATACTTCTTTGTATGCAATCACAAACCAGAGCAAACTCAAGTGTTTCTGTATCTCAACATCCCACTTTAAATTCTAGTGGAGCAATGATTGCTATTGACAGTAGACTTGGTGTTACTTACCAAACTGTCTTCAATTCAGGTGGTAAGGGTGGTAATATATATACTACACACCGCCCAGTTTATTGTTTATCCTATAAAGTTCTTACTGGATCTGATACTTCTTATTCTGGGGCACAAGGGTTTGATAGTGGTGGAGAAGGTAATGTTATTACTTTTCAATTATATAGACCTGCTGTACCACTTTCAAACTCAAATGTTACTCACGTTGGTATTTCTAATCCCGGCACTAGTGCGTCTGCGTTAAGCAATCAAACAATTGCGGCACATACTACTTCAGATGTAGTCATACAATATGGGGCATCAGGTAATGCTTCTGGTATTGGAAGTAGTGCTAAGCAAACATTAACTGATCAATCAATGGGTGATTTACAAAGTCAAGGTGGAACAAGTAGATCAGGTTGTGCAGTAGTATCAGTTATAAACACTGCTGCTAATGCCGCTGTAGGGATAGATCGTGGACAATCAAACTATCTTCACTCAGGACAATTTAGGATAACAGAACCATGATTTACAAATTAATAAATGCGGGTACTATAAGCGATTTAATAGATGCTAAAAGATTAGCTGAAGAAGATACTTCTGAGTTATTTAATGTACACAGCTATATACTTTTTTATGAATTAAAAGATAATGTTACGGTACATGCTGCATATAACGATGACAGTACAGAACTATTAGGTATTCTAATAAATTCTTTTGTTGATACGTTATGGTTTGAACATCAATCATATGTACTATTAGCTCATCGTAGCTCTGGTGTATTTACTTTTATGTTTGATAGTCATATACGATTAGCTCATGAGGCTGGTTGTAACACATATCAAACTGTGTCTACTGCAGATGAAGTTAAAGCATGGACTGATAGAGGTTATCCTATTGGTACTAAACTTAAAGATGGCTTACCTTTATGGGAAGCTGCTATAAATGGCCCACTAAAAACAGATTTAGTATGGGACTTAGATTAAGGAAAATATATGAGGATGTTAGGACACGAGGAGTTAACCCTTAGATGGGGAGAATTAGCTCCAGAGATAGAGAAATCTTTACAGCATGGATTAGGGGATATGACTTCCTATGATTTGTTTATTGAGGTTCTCAAAGGGATTGCCCAGTGTTGGGTACTTGAGGAAGAGGATAAACTTAAAGCAGTAGCTATGACAAGAGTACTTGAGTACACTAAGTATAAAGAGTTTGTTATAGTTACTACTACAGGAAAAGGTTGGTTTAAATATGGACCACCTATTTTAGTTAAGTTTGAAGAGTTTGCAAAAGAGATGGGATGTAAATATGCATCTGTCTACGGCAGGAAAGGTTGGGCAAGAGCCTTGCCAAAAGAATATAAACAACCTTTTACGGTTTTAATGAAGGAGCTATAATATGTATTTTAACCCACTAAGTCCTACAAGATGGACACAACATCCTAACGCTACAATACTCCGAGGTGGAGGTGGAGGAGGTTCATCATCATCAGGTGTACCTGAATGGTTAAGACCTCAAGTACAAGATGCAGCAACTGCTGCAACAGACCTATATGACGCAGGTTCTTTGAGTCATGTTGAAGGACTATCACCAGAACAGTTAGATGCATATAATAGAAAGCTAAAACTTGGGGAACAGGGTGGTGTGCTTGATACATTAGGAGCTGATTCATATGGGGCTGCTGGTGCATATCGAGATGCTGCAGCTGGTAAAGGTTTATTTGGATCTAATGCCTTAGGTGATCAGATAACATCTATGAAAGATAC
>TARA_B110000438_G_scaffold124127_1_pt1 | contig 11171 bp, 8 predicted proteins | sample TARA_B110000438 | Tara Oceans TARA_B110000438 (sample SAMEA4398413) | marine metagenome | biome: Polar Biome; feature: [MES] marine water layer (ENVO:01000295) within the mesopelagic zone...; material: water (ENVO:00002006), including particulate matter (ENVO:01000060) such as......
ATATTCTTACCAGAGGTTAAATGTGTAATTACTTCATCAACAGTATCTCGGGTAGTTGAATAAGCTTCAGCTATTTCTTCAAACTTGACATTATAGTCTACCTCTATTCCCTGCCTAATCACGACTGATTGATCTACATTATCCATCATTGTCTTTTCAACAAGTGCCATATCGGGGGTATGTTCAGTTGTATGTTTCAATTCAATCTGGAACTCATCTCCATATTCCGCCATCAAAAATTCCATGGCAGAATCTACAGTCCATTCGGGCATAGCTGTCTGTTGTCCAGGTACAGTTGGTGCAAATGGATCCTCACGATTAGGCATAGCCATATCGCTCGCAATTGAAAATTCTTGTAACTTACGTGAACCAAATTTATAACTTAACCAGAATCCTATAGCCGTAACCAAAGTAGTCAGTAAAAGATAAAGACGTCCTTGACTATCTTGTGGTATTTCAACATCATTTCCTCCTATTAAAATAGGAGATAGGAAAGTTCCAAATAAAGCAAAAATCCCTGCCGCAAAAATTCCGAAATAAGCAATACCCATAGAACTAGCATCACCGCTACGTTTCTTGTAAAATGAGAAAAGACCAACTGAAGCTACACCAACGGCCATTACTGTTAGCATAGTATCATTTGTATCCATGACAAGGCCATCCTCACCGTTAGTAACTAAGTTATATGCTAAAATTAAAAATTGCAAAACAAGACCTGAAATTATCATCGAGAAATACTTAGCTTCCTCTATGTCTCTAATCTTAGTACTTGATATTAACCAGTTTCCGGCACCTATGAAAATAAAAGTTGAAGCCAAAAGAAGAATCATGCTATCTGAACCGCCGCCTTCAAGATAGAAGGGTTTAACGAGTAAAGCCTTGTATCCTACTCTTTGACAAACGGTTTGTTCTTCAAAGTCAATATTAGCCCTCATTTCCTCGAATTCTGAGTCCATAAAAGTTACATTACCGGCAATAATTTCGGTCCTAGGCGTGGTGCCATACTCATCAGTACAAATCAAATAAGGTCCTTGCGCATAATTGAAAAATACTGACGAAATTAACAAAGCAACAGCAATCATGAACAAATAGAAGGTTAAACTTGGAGGGTCATCTAATGTACGTTCTCTTACTACTCTTGCAAGTAACACACCTACTGAAACTATTAAACAAATAGCACAAACTAAACCAACTGTCAAAATTATTGGTTCAATTAACTTATTAAGAACACCCCCGTACAAAATAAACAAAAGAGACTCAGCCAGACCAAAAACAATAATAGGTTGAATTATCGATTTATTGGAAACTGAACTGTAAAGATACATTGCACAAACAAATAATATTATATTGAAAAATACAAAGGAAACACCGCTTGTCCAACTCATATTGACAAAACAACCATATCTTTCACTACTATCTACAGTCCCACTCAGATTAGTATCAGTAACTGCATATGTCAAAAAGTCATCTTCTGGATCCTCTACTCTAAATTCCTCATATCTTAGTGCGTCCCATATCTCACAATTGAATGGCTCTCCAGTAAATGGATCGGAAACTCCTCGGCCTATTTCAATTCCATTCTTTCGATAAGGAGTTACCGGAAGCAAGCCATCCGATGATTCCTCGTCTGGTAAAGGAACTGTTGTTACTGCGAGACCTATAACTGAAAAAAATAAAAGAATTGAAATAACTAAAGCTATCAATGGTGCCTTGTAATTTATCTTTGAATCCGTCTTGAAAAAACCATCCAAATTCCCAAAGATAGAACCAAAAGAATCTTGAACTTGAGACCACATTTCAGAGAATGAACTTGAACTCTTTGAATTATCTGAAGAAGAGACTTCAGAAGCTGATAAAGCTTCTTCGATAGCTTTTTCTTCATCTGTCATTGAAGATGAATCGGCAGGAATCTCATTCTCTAAAATGGAAGAGGATTCAGTAGGCCTAGACACGTCATCAACACTTTTAGAATCTGATGTTACTTCAATTTGGGAAGGTGCGTCAGTAGTTATTTCTTCTACAACACTATCTTCTGAGTCAAGGTCTGAACCACAAATAGCACAAGAGACTTCGTCCTCTTGTTCCTCTTCATATTGACAGACTGGACAAACCTTCATCAATTGTTAACGGAATCACGGTGTTAAAATGTTAACTGAGGTCTAAATTAGCACAAACGGGCAAAAAACGTTATCGCTGAAAAGCAAACTTTAAATAGGAGGTGGACCAAAAAGTAGTCCACATGAAAGAGCAATTACAACAGATACAAGCGGTCGCCATTGTCACTTTCTTGGTTATATTAATTGCAATTCACAGCAGTGGAGATTATGCTGAATGGTTTGAAGTTAGTGGAAAAATTGAATATGTAGATCCTGAGACTGGAGAGGCCTATCCAGGTACGGACAATTTTGAATATAGTTACTATTTATCACAGTATATTAAAACTAATGATGACCGCAGCATTGAAAGTCATAACTATAATACAAACTGTGATTCCTGTATAAGTCAAATAGATGTAAGTAAAAATGTCGAGCGATTAGCTTATGGTACTGCAATAATGGCACTTGCTGTCGCATACATGGCTAATGACTCAATCAAACATTTACATAAGAAAAATTTAAGGAAAGTTCTTACTAATTTGAAATATTCTGCAATTCTAGTGTTAGTAATTGGCACTCTAACCACTGCATTATTTGCTACTTCATGGCCAACGGCATTAATGGAAGATGAAGCTGGAATAAATACTGAATTAGGCCAAGAAAGTAGATTAGGATGTACTACTGGAATTCCTCTAACATTTTACGGAACTGGATCTTGTATAGAAACGGTTAAAGCTGAAAATGAAGGTACTGCTGATAAAATAAGTGCGAGAGTCACTCCAATTGAATGGAAACCTGGTATTGGTTTCTTTGTGGTCCTTTTAGGAAGTATTTTGACAGGGGGAGGAACTCTGTATATTCTTGGGAATATTGATGAAGAATGGCAAAATATACTGAAAAAACAAGACTTAATAGAAAGACAACAGAAGATACAAGATGGGGAAATTGATAAGAATAAAGATCTTCTTCAAGAATTCGAAGACACTGAAGATAAATTAAGAAATGCAGAGAAAAAAATACAAGAGGTAAAAACTGTAGCTCAGGGTATTGATTATGAGGGCATTGATGACTTGAATATTGAATTGGATCGATTAACTGCACTCAACCAAAGTGTAGAAACTTTAAACAACTCTTTAGAAAGCAAATTGAAAACTGCCAGAATAGCCACATCTGAAGTTGAAAAACGATCCCGTATGGCTGAAAAAGAACTGGGTGATGATTTAGCTGCTAAAACAAATCTTGAAACTGAGATCGAAGATTTAAGAGGGAAACACGAAAATGACATGAGGTTAAGCGATAGAATGACTCGTGAAATTGGTTCCTTGAGAAACATGAGCGAAGATGCTGAAGAAAAAGCAATCGAAGCTGAAAAGAAATTGAAAATTGAAAAACCAGAGACAATTAGTGCATTAGAATCTTATGACTCTGTAAAAGCGGCATATGATAAGACAGTTGAAGAAAAGAATAATCTCGAAAAAGAGATAATGGATTATGAACAACATACTCTAGAATCAAATGAAAGAGAAAAATCAGCAAAAGTTGAAAGAAATGAAGCAGGACAAAGAAGAAAAGAACTAGATCGGGAAGTGAAACTTATGGAAAAGAATAAAAAACGTATAAATGATAAATTTACAACTCTTACAGCAAACTTAGAAAAAGCCAAAAAAGATTTAGCCGCAGCCCGTGAAAAGGCAGCAGTTACATTGAGTGAACTAGATTTAGAAAGAGAAACTATAGTAGAATTACAACAAGAAGCTGAAACTCACAGAGCAAAAGAAGGTGAGATAATAGGTTTAACTGACTCATTGAAAGAACTACAAGAGCAAGTTACTGAGCAAAACACTTCTAATTCAGGAATTCAAAATGATTTGAAAGAAGAGACAAATAGAAAAAAGAAGACACAGAAAGATCTCAATACGTTAGAAAATGCATCAAAACAGGTTAGTAAAGTAATGGAAAGCCTAAAGAAACAATTTGACGAAGCTAAAACTGAATTAAATATATCAATGGATGAACGTAATCAAGCTGAGCGATTATTAGAAACGGAAAAAATTGAACATGAAAAATTAAGAGAAGATTTGGAATTCTTACAAGGAACTACAATTGGAAACGAAGAAGATACTGAAAGAAAAATAAAGGCTATGGGTATAGAAACACCAAAAAATCAAGAAGAAGCTCGTGAAATGAAAGAAGAAGCAGATGACTTAAGTAACCAAAATTCAGACTTATCAGAAAAAATTAAAGAAGCTCGAATTGAAAGTATTAGTAAGGCTGCGGAACCATCAGTAGATGCCTCAAAATCTAAAGCAGCAGTTGCAACTATTGGTTCAAGCATCATAGTTAAGAATCTAACAAAAGAAACTGAACATAACTTTGAACTTGTTAATCCCGAACAAGTAGATCCAAAGAATGGTAAAATACCACTAACAAACCCTATTGGAAAGGCCCTAGAGGGAGCTAAAGAAGGGGATGAAGTAAAAGTAGGACCAAACCTATTCAAAGTGTTAAAATTGAATTGAACCGAACCTACTCTATTGAAGTGATTAAAATATAGGCGCCGCTTATACAGTTCAATGACCTTAAAACTGCCAAGTAGCAGCAAAGAAATGCAGAACTGGAAGTGGAATGATTACGAACCCTATTTTGAAAATTTACTAAATCAGAGTATAGATAAAACAAATATTAATATTTGGATGAAATATTGGTCGGATTTCAGTGAACTAATAGGAGAAGTAGGAACTGATGTATATGTTGCTACAACCGTAGACACTACTGATGAAGAGGCAAAAAAACGATTCAATACATTTCTGAAAGATGTCAGTGAAAACGCCAGTTCTAAGAATCAAGTGTTAAGAAAGAAACTCCTAGATAGTGGATGTGTACCCGAAAATTTTGACATTCCATTAAGATCAATAAAAAGTGAAGTAGAATTATTTAGGGAAAATAACCTTCCCCTCATGACTGAGGATAGTAAATTATCAAAAGAATATGATGAAATCATTGGTGCTCAGACCGTTAAATGGGAAGATAAAGAAATAACAATTACCCAATTAGGACCAGTTCTCTTAGAGACTGATCGTGAAAGGAGAGAAAAAGCTTGGAGATTAGCTGCTGAAAGAAGACTGAAAGACAGAGATAAGATAAATGGAGTATGGAAAAAAGTTTTGAAAATAAGAATGAAAATTGCTAAGAATGCAGATAAAGATAACTACCGATCTTGGAGATGGGAATACCTAAGTCGATTCGATTATACACCAGATGATTGCTTGAATTTTCATTCTGCTATTGAAAAAGTAGTTATGCCTTTTGTAAAGAAATTAATAAAAAAACGAAAAGAAGAACTCGGATTACAAATACTCAAACCTTGGGATTTAAGTGTAGATCCTCTTAATAGAAGTCCTCTGAAACCATTTAGTGATGCTGACGAATTAGAAGAAAAATGTCACAATATTTTTAATGCAGTCGATTCAGACCTTGGAAATCATTTCAAAATAATGCGAGACGAAAAATTACTGGACCTTGCTAATCGAAAAGGAAAAGCTCCAGGTGGATATTGTACTGAATATTATCATAGAAGAGTCCCATTTATTTTTATGAATGCAGTTGGAACTCATAGCGATGTTCAAACCATGTTACATGAAGGTGGACATGCATTTCATGTCTTTGAATCAAATCAATTGCCATACTCAGCCCAACGAGATGTAGGGATGGAATTTGCTGAAGTAGCTTCAATGTCTATGGAACTATTATCGTCACCATATCTAACTAAAGATTTTGGAGGATTTTACGATAAAGATGAAGCTAAAAGAGCTAGAATAGAACATCTAGAAAAAACAATTATGTTCTTACCTTACATGGCAGTTGTAGATGCATTTCAACATTGGGCATATACTAATCCTGAAGATGCTATGCAAACCGATAATTGTGACTCAAAGTGGACTGAACTATGGAACCGATTCCAAGTTTACGAAGATCTTGATTCTAGTGAGTTCAAAGATGTTATTGCCACTGGATGGCATAACAAACTTCACCTTTTCCATGTTCCCTTCTATTATGTAGAATATGGGATGGCGCAGTTAGGAGCTATACAAGTTTGGGGTAATGCATTAAAAAATCAAAAAGAGGCAGTCAGGCAATATAGACACGCACTCAGCTTAGGTGGAAATGCAACACTTCCCAAACTTTTCGAGGCTGCAGGTGCTAAATTTGAGTTCGGTGAAGAAATGTTACAATATGCAATTGACTTAGTCAATGCAAACCTTAAGGAACTAAATCAATGAAGGAAAAAGCTGTACAAGATGAATATGCTCCTAATTCCATATGTTTCGGATGCGGTCCTGCTAACAAAGAAGGGTTTCAAATAAAATCTTATCGTATTAATAATGGACTTGAAATGGAATTTGAATCTGAAGATAGACATCAAGCTTTTCCAGGTGTAATAAATGGAGGTGTAATTGGAACCTTATTGGATTGTCATGGTAATTGGACTGCAGCAATTGCAATCATGGAAAAAAATAAACTAGATGCACCTTTGTGCACAGTTACGGCTCAATACGAAGTGAAATTAAAGAGACCCACTCCTTTGGGACATACTCTAAAATTAAAAAGTAAAATCCTAGCAATTCAAGAAGACCGTGCTGAAGTAATAATTGAATTAAAAGCCGACGATAAAACGTGTGCAACCGGTAGAGGACTCTTTGTCGCAGTTAAAGAAGGCCATCCAGCTTATCACCGTTGGCATTGATGAATTTAGAGAAATTATGGAATAAAGCCTTAACCGAACACAACAATAATAAATTTCATGAAGCTCATGAACTTTTTGAAGATTTATGGATAGAATTAGATAAGCGAATTGAGAAAGATACTGTACAAACCCTTGCACAGGCCGATGCTTTGGCAGTGCATATAGAAACTGGAAACATGAAAGCTGCTCAAAGATTGATGAGACAATTGCCTGAATTATTACAAACCTTCCCATCAAGATATAGAAATATTAATCTAAAAAAAATGAAAACTTGGATACTAGAAATGGTTTTGAATATACCTCACTCGGGCAATATAACTAAAGAGCAAATAGAAAATCCAAAACCTCCAAAATTAATTGAGAGCTGAAATTAATTTGTTATAAGGGTCGGGATTTGAATTACAAGCTTCTTGTAAAGGCTGAAATAATTCAAACAAGGCCGAAGCAGTACCATTCTTCATATCAAGAGGGTGTAAATTGCCTGAAATATATGAACTTTCTAAATCATTATAAGATTCAAATTCAAGATTACCACCAAACTTTTCTGGTCTTTCTATAACAATTCGCCCTAGCCCCGGTACCAATAAATGTTCCCAAATATCTAAAACGGGATTTGCTTCTCTTTCAGGAGGACAGTAAGCCTTTGATAACTTCTTTGTTAGAATCTTTTTGGTGTCATGAATAAGTAAAGCCCCAAAAGGATTAGATTTTGACATTTTAGAATCTACATCCATTCTTCCGGGACCTGATAAAGAGCCTAATAATGGAGTGTGTAGAGCGACTGGTTTGGATATCTTGAGCTTTTCAGCAGCATCTCGAGCTAACATATGTGCATGCCTCTGATCCATGCCTCCTAAGGCTAAATCTACATCTAATGCATAAATATCTGTAGCTTGCATTGCAGGATAGAAAAACTTAGACATGTCCCTATCGCCATCTTCTTCACCCCTGCCCATTATTGATAGAGCCCTTCGCATTCTTTTAAGACTACTAGATTTAGAAACTCGAAGAACCATCTCCCAATAACCCTCTTCTTTAACTAATTCACTAGCTGTTTTAAATTCAACACCTGGACTAAATACCGAAAACATCTGTTTTTGATACTCAACACCTGCCCTTAAATTGTCCCAATCACCTTTTAACTTATCGTTAATGTATCCGTGCCAATCGGCCAATAATATTGTAACTTGAAATCCAGTACTTATTAAATCGCGTGTCTTTAGAATTGGTACCAAAGATCCAGCGTGAAGCAGACCTGAAGGTTCAAAACCAACATATGCTTTTGGTTTATCCTTAGAAGACAAAAGTATTTCAAGCTCAGACTCACTAACACACTCAAGCACACCTCTCATTATCTGAGCTTTATGTTCTTCCATAATCTCATTGAAACAAATGAGTAAATAACTCCTTTGGTTTCATTTAGGTCACCATAAAATTATTTAAATGAGGCTAGTTAGGATGTTCGAGTTAAAAATGTCTGAATCTAATCCTGATGTCCTAAAAGCTGTCCGACTTCTTGTCGGTGATATCGTCAATAAAGAGAGATATGTCATGCTTCCTGCAGACCCTGGTGAAGGGGACCCTATCCTTGGAAAATTCCGTACTGTTAGTGATGCTAAACGTTTTGCAAACAGAAGTGATATTCCTGAATTTTCACTATGGACTCGCTTAAAAGTTGTTGGTGGTGGTGGTAAGTCACTGAAAGAAGACTTTAGCGACGATAATGAAGAAATTGATGATGATTTAGGTGACCTTTTAGATGATGATTCGGATTTACCAGATCTAGAAGATGATGCCGATCTTGATGAACTTCTATGAATACTTCTATAGACATTCATGAAATTGTTGAAAAAGATTTGAAAGGTTCAGTTTTTATTGTTGGTTTTCCTAGTGTAGGGTTAATTGGTACAATTACTGCTAATTTTCTAATTAATACCTTGAAATTAGAACAAATAGGAATAATAGATAGTGCTAAATTTCCAGCCATAACTGTTGTTAAAAATGGTGAACCTCATAATCCTTTAAGACTTTATTCAGGTGAACAGGTATGTAATGATGGCACTTGTAATCAAGTCACTGTATGCGTTAGCGAATTTACTCCACCGGCTGAAATGGCTAAAGAATTAGTTAGTTCTCTAACTAGTTGGGCTGTAAAAAAAGGATGTACCAAAATAATCTCAGCTGAGGGATTTAGTTCATCTCCAAAAGCAGATGGAAAGAGTAATGATGTTTATGGAATCGCTTCAACAAATGGAGCAAAGCCATGGATTAAAGAAGCTAAAGTTAAACCATTTACCTTTGGAACAATTGGAGGCATCACTGGAGCTTTCTTGAACGAAGGTAAGATACGTAATTTCAATGTTCTTGGTCTTTTAGCCGAAGTAAGTGAAGATGTACCTGATGCAAGAGCTGCCGCAAATGTTATCAAAGCAATTGATGAATTATTATTGGCCATCGAACTAGATCCAAAACCTCTACTCAAAGAAGCTAAGACTCTAGAAGAAGAAGTACAAAACGTACAGGAACAAGCTCCTCCTGAGGTTTCCTCTTCCATTTCAAGATATATTGGATAAGCTTATACCCCCTTTTAGTACAACATATTTGTGAGTCAAATAGTAACAGACCGAATAGACGAGGTTTTGAAAAAAATCTCAACTATAACAAAGAAACTAAATTGGCCTGATTTACCTATTGACTTGAAACCCCCTATTGGAGATTTTGCAATAGTCTGTTTTCCAGCCGCAAAAACATTAAAGAAAAACCCCACAGATATAGCCATTGAGATTTCTTTAGAAATTGGAAATATTGATTTAGTTATGTCTGCTGAACCTGAAAAAGGGTATTGCAATGTAGTAATTGACTGGAATGATATTGTAATTAATGTAATCAATGAGATAAAGGATAATTCTTATGCTAAAACAAAAGAAAATACGGATAAAATACTAGTTGAACATACTTCTGCCAATCCTACTGGACCTTTTCACATGGGAAGGGCTCGAAATCCAATAATTGGAGACAGTATTGCTAGGCTACTGCAATACCATGGCCACGATGTAGCAACTGAATACTATGTTAATGACACTGGAAGGCAAGCTGCAACTTTAGCTTACGGATTATCTAATTATAAAGCTAAAAATGAAAAGAAAGTTGATCATGAATTAGTAGAAGCCTACCGAAACGCATCAAAACTATTGGAAAAAGATGATAGTGTAAGAGAACAGGTTTATAGAAAAATGGAGGAAATTGAGGAAGGAAACTCCAAAATACTCAAAGAAGTAAAAGATTCTGCAAAAAAAATGTTGGAAGGAATGAAGATTTCCTTGAAACGACTTGGAGCTGAAGCTAACACTTACTATCATGAATCTGATTTAATAGCAAATGGAAAAGTTAGTGAAGTAATTGAATCTTTGAAAAACTGTGAAATATGCAAAGAAGAGAATGGTGCATATTATTTAGATTTAGAAAAAGAAAATATTGCTGGAAGAAACCAAAAATTCTTTTTCACAAGGAAAAATGGACTAAGTCTATATACAACTAGAGACATCGCCTATCATCTTTATAAATTTCAAAACTATGATAAAGCCCTAAATGTTCTAGGTGAAGATCACCGATTACAAAGTAAATTACTGGGTATTGCTCTAAGAGAACTAGATTCCAATGTGCCTATTGGCTTATTTTATTCATTCGTAAATCTTCCTGGAGGCAAGATGTCTACAAGAGCTGGAAGAGTTGTTTACTTAGATGACATCATGGAGAAAATTGTTGGATTAGCAAAACTGAAACTCGATGAAACTGATTTAGATGAAAAAACTAAAAATGAATTAGCAGAGGATATTGGAATTGGTTCTCTTAGGTATAATATTCTTAAAGTACAAGCTGAAAAGGGTTTCACTTTTAATATAGAAGACGCACTCAATTTACAGGGTGACTCTGCACCATTCGCAATGTACTCACACGCTAGAGCTGCAGCTATCATACGAAATTATAGCAAAAATATACCTAAAACATTGTTAAATGGAAAATTATCAAATTCCGAGATAAAACTTTTGAGAACACTTGCTAAATGGCCCGATACAGTCCAAAGGGCAGTTACTAATTTAGCAATCCACTATATTCCAAACTATACTCATGAATTAGCTTCGAACTTTAACCAATTCTATCGTGATTGTCCAGTTATTGGAAATGAAAATGAATCATTAAGAATAAACTTAGTAACTATCACGAAAAAAATATTGAACACTAGTTTAGGCATATTAGGTGTCAAAGCACCGAACCAAATGTAAAACATTGGTGGTGAGGGAGAGATTCGAACTCCCGTGGTCGCGATCTGC
>TARA_B110000438_G_scaffold278358_1_pt1 | contig 11164 bp, 9 predicted proteins | sample TARA_B110000438 | Tara Oceans TARA_B110000438 (sample SAMEA4398413) | marine metagenome | biome: Polar Biome; feature: [MES] marine water layer (ENVO:01000295) within the mesopelagic zone...; material: water (ENVO:00002006), including particulate matter (ENVO:01000060) such as......
AGGACCGCTTCCCTGAGTGTCTGAATGATTGGCCAAGAAATTGCTGCCATTGTTGAAAGGATTGGGAATAAAATTAGAAGGGCAATGCCGGAAGCACCGATGAAAAATGAACTTACGGTGAAGAAAAGGATACTTGAAACGGCCAATCCTCCAACAAAGGCAGGTAAAACAACCTTGATGGCATATTCATTAACTGGAATTTCCATCCTACGAAAGGCGATTTGGTACAGTGGTAGTCGTTCCAACGTTTCACCTCAGTCTTCAATTGGCACCCAACTATCAATTGCATTTGAGAACGCTTCCCAATCCTTTTGATAGTATATATCGAGAAGATCAAAGACATCGTCATAATGAGTAATATCTCTATCCACCATTCGCTGTAGTGCTTCAGCACGGCGGGCCATTTCTTCATAGATATCTCGTTTATTTTCAAAGCCCATGATAGCTGCCATCTTATTTTCCATCAGATGTGACTGGAACATGCCACGGAAGTAGTGCTTGTCTCGGACTGGATCCCAATCAAACATACCTCTGGTGAGGACTCCATCTTCGTGTTTGTTGTATCCAATCACTTCGTCTATTCCTGTAATTCTACGAGCGATTCCACCCCCTGGAGCTTCAACCACTTCTTGGAAAATAGCGAAGTTTAAGTTGTCAAAGAAACGCATTGGAACATTAATTGGGTCGCCTGTAAATCGTTGAATCATTTTCACGATAGATGATGCGTGGAATGTCGCAATAACCGGGTGGCCTGTCTGCATCGCTTGAAACGCTGTTGCTCCTTCAGCACCACGAATCTCGCCGATAATGATGTAGCGTGGCCGACTTCGTAGTGCTGCTTTAAGAAGATCAAACATCTCAACTCTTGAGTCTTCATTCTTAGAATCGCGAGTGACGAGGCGTTGCCATAACCGGTGGCGAACTTTCACTTCAGGGGTGTCTTCTGCGGAGTAAATTTTCACGTTATGATCAATAAATGGCAGAATTGCATTCAATGTCGTTGTCTTTCCAGATGCGGTTTCACCAGACACCAAGAGTGACATTCCATTTTCCAAACCAAGCCAGATGTAAGCGGCAACTTCTGCTGACATGGTTTTCCATTGAACTAATTGAGTAATTGAGATGGTTTCTTCGGCGAATTTCCGAATAGTGAAAGATGAGCCCAGCATTGAGACGTCATCAGAATAGATGATGTTGATTCGGCTACCATCCAAAAGAGCCCCGTCGATGATTGGTTTACTATCAGATACTGGACGGCCAATGCGCTCAGACATTGCACGTAAATACCGCTCTAACATCTCTCGGTCACGGAAACGAATGTTCGATGTGACCATTCCAAACACTTTGTGATCCATGCTAATATATCGTAATCCAACGGCATGGATATCTTCAAGCATCTCATCAGAAAGTAAGGTTTCAAGTGGGCCTGAACGGACAAGATCTCGAATTACCGTGTATTGTAGCCGTTCCATCTGTTCTTCTGTAACATTAAGTGGTGGTTCAGACAATCCTAGAACCCTCCTGACAGGTGTAATGACATCATTGATTGAAGTTGGAACGTTGGAAATTTTCGTGTGCTTTTTCATCATGTTCCCCAACATGGCCTCAAATTCAGCATCAGTAGAGAAGGATGGGGAGTGAGGCGCTTCTTTCAGCAACCTTTCGACTAAGGTCTGTTTGATAATTTCCTCTTCTTCAGTGAGATATGGTTCGATACCGAACCACAGTGTGCTACCACCACCTTCTTCTTGCGTGGGCCGATATACATGAGCGAATAGAGGTCCGCGAAGATGGTAAATCAGATTGAGTGGTTCCATTGAAGAAGCGGCGCGATCCAATGGGCCGTAATACATTGGACGGGAGCCGTGACGTGATTCAAAATCCTCAACCCATTCACGAACATGGCCGAACCGAGATAGGACGCCATCGAGGTCTCCTCGAGCGAATTCAAGTTCTTCGGTTTCCATGATTTATCCCTCAACTGACGGCTGTAATATCAACAATGAAGCCCATGCCAGGTTCAACTCGCCAACCAATTCTAGGTTGCACTGGACCTGCAGCACGTAGGAAGCGGTTAACCGCTAGAACTCGTGAAAGACTACCTCCAACCTCTGATGTTCGCATCTCGATGGAAACCTCAGCTGAGGCTGATAGAGTTCTCATCATTTCGGCTGAAATTTCATCCGGATCTAGTAACAACATGAGTGAGCGCTCTTCTGAACAAAATGTTCGAAGGCGGCTGAGTAATTGTTCCGGTGTTCCCTCATAGTTCTGAAGGATCGCTGATGCTCGATCGATGATTGAAATGTCTGCATTTTGCAATGCCGCAGATGACAAGACATCCTCGATGTCAACGCTTTCTTCAACTTCATCAGATACTACTCCAAAGCGAGACAACAGGGTGAATGTGCCTGAATTGGCAGCATCCTCCAATGGGTAACCTAGGCTGTTCACTTGCTCCAACCAACCTCGTGTTGTGAGTTCGGTTGTAACCACAGTTGTTCGGACACCGTTTGAAACCAAACCATAGGCCAATCGTTGAGAAATCAAACTCTTTCCCGCACCAATATTACCGGTTACGATGTAGAACGACCTGCGGGGGAGAAAGCGACCTAGGCTGTCGGACAGACTATCCGTCTCTAATTCGAAAGCAAACCCAATATCATCAGACAAGACGAATCACCTCACTGAATGAATATTGGCCGGAGATGCCTTGATAGTGCTCGCTGCGCACAACAACGGTCACGATAATTTCCTGCCCTACTGACATAGTCACTCCCGAAGGGCAAACCTGTAATTCGACTACTTCTCCTGAAGTCCAGACAGAACTGTTTCCGAGCAATCGTGTTTGATTTACTGTTGATGCTGTGCCATTCACGATAATGCCGATTGCGCCATCCAACAGTTCAAGGGCACCTGTATTTTGAATGTGCAAAGAGAGATTACAAGACGGTTGGTCCCAAGAAACTTGCATTGGATCACTGGCCAATGCGGCTTTGGTTTTCGAATTGGCTTCGGCCTGATTTTGAACTGTATCTACAGAATTGGCCAACCCCCCCCATGATGCAATCAATAAGGTAGTGACGATGCCTGCGACCATTAGGCCGGAAATCAGCATAATCAATTCACTTGCACCACCGTCCGCCATAGCTTCACCTCATGAAAACGATATTCCTGATTGGCCGCCCATGCTTGCGACAAAGATGCGTGAAGGAGATGTGATACCTGTACCACTCAACTGTATATGCAATGTTTCCCCCGGGAAGAGAATGGTGCTCTGGTTATGGTAGTCACTCGCTCTAATTGGCAAAGATCCGTCAATGCTGAGCCATGTTTGATCGAAAGATATGGTTTCATCTCCTACATTGGTCATATTGAGGTGGATTACACCGTTTGATTCTGAGGCGTTGATGAGGCGAATCTCGGGTTCGTCTGTTGCACCACCTACAACTTCTGAAGCTGAAAGGGCACTGTTACTAAGTGACAATGAGGCAAGAGCGAATATGCCAAGAAGTGCTGTTCCGACAATCAAGGCTGAGATACTTACTGAGCCGCCCACATTTCAGGCCCCCTCTCCAGAGGTGGCCCGGGAATTTCGCCATGCTTCTACCATCGAGCCGAACATCAGCAGTGTACGGTGGGGTAAGTGTTCTGAGCCATCATTATTGATTGCAGGATTGGCTAAACCAATGATGGCAGTTAACTCGGTAGATTCGTCCTTAGAAATCATCCCACTGGTCTTGGCTTTCTCGATAAAGACGCCCGCAGATTCTGCCGAAAGATGATCGAGTAATAATGCTGAAATTTCACTCACCGTCACTGAGGGACCTTGAGAACGAGAATCTGGGCGTCGATTTAGGAATGGATTGAGATCTGCAACACTCCCTTCATACAAATCAAGTAAATTGACAGTCTCGCCTTCGGGCGATTCTGAATCTTCTGCATCTTCTGAATTAGCGCCTTCCTGTTCTACTTCGTCACCACCACCATCTACAGTCACTAGGGTGTCCGTTGGTAATACGTGGGGGAAATTTTCTGATACATTCAACTGCGTAAGGCGGGCATCCATGATGCTCATGGTCGCTTCAATACGATCAAATCTGTCATCCAATCTCTGCTCAATCGCTTTGGTGTCTATTGTTGAAGAATCTGAGGGCGTAGGTTTACCCTCAACAATTGCGGGTTCAAACCCGCTGGCGCCAACGCGAGCCCTGGCGGGGGATGGGGCGAGTGTCCAAGCATCCTCTTCGATTGGGGTGGATTCCTCTGGGACCATCACTGCCTCAACCGCTTGCTCAGATAATGATTCTAAGCGCTGCACTGAGGCTTCATCGACGTCGTCGTATTCGTCGTCCGAACTGAACCCGAGAAATGACAGTAACCCCATTGACAAAACTCCATGATGTCCTCTGCCCCCTACGGGGGCAGAGGGGTTATCATAGTATCATACGATGGTGTCGCCATTGTCTACACTGTTGTAGTGTAGTTGAGCGTAAGTTTCGCCACCACCGTCGATGATTACACGGAGTTCTTGTTCAGCACCAACACCGGGTTGGCAGTTTGTCGAGGTGTCAATTGGGACCAGGAATGTTTCACCGGCATCGACTGACGAACCTGCTACAAGGAGGTTTCCTGACAAGTCTGTTGCAACACCGTCAAAGTCAGCTGTATTGACCTCGGCTGTACCTGCACCACCATCACAAACAATGAACCAATCCATGTTGGAAAGTAATGTGGTATCTGAACCGGCACTGAGTTGAACGATCAGTGTGATTTCATCTGCTGCATTTCCGGCTGCGTTATCATCACTAACATACGCGCCAACCAGTTGGATTTTTCCACTGATTTCATCACGTGTATCATCACCGGTTGCTTCAGCTCTCTGTTGAAGTTCTTCGGCTGTCTTGATGATGATTGTTGATGCTACTGCTGCGACCAAAATCAGTGCAATGAAGATAATCATTGCACCGATGCCGATGGCACCGCTCTCGTTCTCGTTTAGGTATCGGTTATCTCGGGACATTTGTTCACGTTCCTGTGGTTTATTTTTAGTCGAGAAGGTATTTTATTGTACTCCATGTTTATACTCTGGGTCCCATGGGGTTATTTGGCCAAATCAAGGTAAATAGTGACAAATTCGACCTGTTTTGGTTCAAGTGTTCTGATGAATGGCCATGAATTGGTTTTCCACCCTGGTGGAATCCATGGTGTCACCAAAACATCCGTCATTATTTCCGCAGTTTTATTCTCTACACGGCAATCGATTGTGAGTCCTTGCTGAGTCAAATTGTAACCTGATTGGATTGATAGACGTTCTTGCAAACTTCCCGGGGCACCTACCTCTCGAATGGCAGCCATAGCTGAGGGTGTAATGTTGAAGAGAAGGTCGCATGATTCCCCCGGATTGAGGGCGATAATTGCCAGTGATGGAGGGGATGATCTCCAATTCGGAGGGACGGGGGCTTTGACGTTGAATCCAGGGAGTAAGCCTGGGCTTGTGTTCTCTACCCTGACCAGAAGTTGTCCATTGTCAGAACCGATGTCCCAACGGGCTTCAACACCCATCCAAAATTCATAGAAAATAAATGGGTTCAGCGCGGCACTGTTAATGAGTAAATGTTCCACCAGCCTTTCCAATTGCAGAGAGGCTTCATCGAAAGCACCTCGCAAAATGAGAGTTTCAGCTGTCTTCATTGTCAGCAGCACATCAACAAGTTCGTTTTCAGTTGTTGATCTCTCTCTGATAATCGTGTGCAACATACCGATTGAACGGTGCATTCGGCCAACTTGGGCCTTGAGTTCGTCAATATCGTGGCGTGCTTGACGAATACTTCTACGGGCATCTCTGGCATGTTTGTCTGTTACTGATTCCTGAATCAAGCGAATATGTTCGTCAAGAATTAAATTGAGGCGTGTGACTTGAGCCCGATAGGAGCTTTGAGTTGAAATTGTGGTTAATTCAGACATTAGAATCTACCTCCACGCTTACGTCGTGTGCCTCGCCCCATCTCTGTCCAATTGTAATCCTACGCAAATCTGCTGATGGGTTGCCCAATTGAATGAGCAATTCTTGGGATTCGATTTCCATAGCTGCCAGCTCATTGAAAATAAGGAGCCAGATGTTTCTAGTTCGAAGAGTCATGTACACGACCAGAAGTGTACCTATAGTTGCATACAAAAGAATGGAACTGATATTCGCTAGTGACCATGAAATATCGTTTGGCATCACGATTGCAACAATAATGAAGCCTAACGGGGCGAAAGCCAATTTCATTGCGAGTTGCTTTAGAACTCGATCCATCTCAGCTTCATGATCATCAAATATTGAGTCGGACCCACGTTGCATATTTTGCCTATCAGAAAGTATGGCGGGAATCTCAAACGCGGATGATCGTGATGTAATGAACACGACCCACAGCAATGCTACAGCCGCCAACGAGAAATTCACATATGGGCCGAGATTGTATTGTGTGGCCAAACCCAACAATGCTGTTCCTGAATATGCACACAACATGAGGGCCCTTTCATCTTCAGAGGCTCTGCGTAACAGGCGACTGGACTGTGTCACTAAAACAAGAGTAAGGGGGATTAGAATGAGTAGGGGTAGTGACCATGACTGGACGTCGAACGATACTGCCTTGACGTCGTTTGATTCATCGTCGCCTGCCATTTCTGGCGATTCTATGGTAACAGTACACGGCACTGTCTCGGTGGAAACCCACCAGTTGAGGGCGTTGGATTTGATTTGCCATTCTAATTCCCTTGTCTCAAATGGTTGCATACTGATGATTGCTTGTGTTGCTTCATCTTGAATCGTGATCCCGGGTTCACAATCCAATGTCGCAACGATCCCGAGGGCCGTTCCTGCATTTCCGGTGTTTGTTATTTCAGCAAGCAATGTTCCTGATTTTGATTCAATAAATTCGGAACCACCTTCAATCTTAATTGCAACAACGGAAGGATCGGCCCATGCATCTACTTGGAAGTCAAATATTACCAGGGTGCTAGTAAATTCTTCTGGATGTGTCAAATTGAAAATGAGGGTCCAGCCATCTCCTGGGGGTATGCTAGTCGCAGGAGGTAAAATTGCCCGGATTGTCATTTGTTGTAATTGCATAGGGGTCGCAGGGGGTAGGGTAAATGGGCCATTGGAAAGGGGAGTAAATCCGGAACCATAGTCTATTTCAAATGACCAATTGACATCCCCTGAATACAATGTTTCATTGATATAACGACTGGCATTTTCCAATTCTAATTCATAGGCGATTGCGCGTAAATCTGCTGTTTGTCCAACGGCTGGAACGTGCATCCAACCTAAATTGAAGTCTTGTATTTGCTCCCCACCCAGGAGTTCTAGAGGGTCATCTGAATGCATTCTACTGATACGCAACACTGTTGCAAGGAGTGCATCTCCAGAGTGATTATCTTGGGGTGAAAATGTCAACCGCAATCCAGATTGCTCAAGATTATAGTGATCTGCTGCAATACCTTCAACGCTAAAGGATACGGCGCGCTTTTCCCCACTAGAGAGTGTGATATTGGTGGCGGCACAATCGGATAGATCCCATCGTGTTGGGGTATCAACTTCACAATCTAAATCAAGAATGACATCTTGATTACCATCATTTGAGATTTCGATTTCAAATGTTCTCAATTCACCTGGAAGTAAATCAACGATGTTGGGGAAATCATCTGATGAAAGGACGAAGATGGGTTCGACGTTGAATTGTATCGAAGATAGGCCCACTTGTATCGAATCACTGACATTGGTTGCCATTAGCATGAGATTGTGAATTGAACCCGGGTCAAGGTTCGCACCATTTGACATGGGTGGAACTGTGACATCGATGATTAGTGGTAAGGTTTCAATGCCCTCACCGTCAATTGTCATATTCAATGGTGTAATGGATGATTGCCAGCCTGTAGGTGGGAGTGTTGTGAAGTTAACGAACTCCTCCAAGTTGCCAACATTGGTCACATTAACTGGAATACTGAGGCTCATTCCTGGTACAACAGAATATTCGCTGGTATGTTCAAATTCAATCTGGTGATTGGCAATCATTTTCACATATACATCGATCCGATTAAGTTCGATTCCGTTGTGATACAATACCACTTGAGCGCTATGATTTTCATCGGCGCGTGCAAATTGCTCTGCAGTAACTTCAATCTGAACTATACTGACTTCGCCCGGTTCAATGTCGATATCAGTGGCGGAAATTAATGTCAAGTTGATGTCGTCGAGTGATTCCTCGATTGATATCGTAAATGTCTGCAGAGAATTACCAGTATTATTGGCTTCAAGGGCAATCGATGAGTTGCCGTTAACTGGAATTACGGCAACCGCATATTCTGGGGTGAGTGATGCTCCGATGACTTCCTGTACAAGGAAGGGAATCGATGCCACTGTCAAAATCTCCCCAGAGTCACTCATCACTGTGACATTTACTTCGAAGGGTGTGTCTGCCCGGGTGTTTGCGGGCGCTGTTACACTGAGTGATGTGGTTACGTTGTCTCCTCCAACTGAAGGCCATGCATCCACGATTGAATGCAGGTCGGAGATTGCTGTTGGAGATATGGTGGTAATCCAGCCTTCAGGCCCATCGGCACTCAATGTGAAATTTGTTTGATGATTACCTGTATTGGATATTGTGAGGGGGACTGTTGAAAGGATCTCAGGGGTTACAATCGTTGGTGGCGGGATTTCAACGTCAGTGAGAGTCAGTTCTGGGATCTCGAGTATGATGCTAATGTTTGACTCCGGTGCCTGAATACCACTCAGTGCCCCCGACAAGGTAAGATTTGCAATCACATCGATCGAGATAGTGCCTGCAAGGGGTAGCAAATCAGAAGGACCTAGAATTGAAGCCACGAGTGGTTCTGTTTCCCCAAGTTCCATACTGGTTTGATTTGGTGTGACTGAGCTATTCCATCGGAAAATCTCGTTTGGGCCATTTGCCGGACTTGAAGATGTGAAACTGTTCGGTTCAGAATATAATTGAATGTCTACGGATGTCGATATCCCAGAAATAAGATTGTGGCGTAATTCCATTTCTATGTCGACGAAGCGAGAAATTGGCCCGGTCAACAATTCTGATGGATCTACTAGAAATTCGGTTTGTTCAGCAAATAATTCCACCATGATTGTAGATTGGACTTCGAGTGTTGTATGTTGAACATTGGGTCCGCCGCCTAGTGGTGTCACCGAGGTCCAAAGGGTCAATTGGTTGCCTTCTGCGAGTTTGGACGTGGGGTCAAATGGTAGTGAAAGTGCGGGTGGTTGAACAATTGCATTGACGATGATTTCCTCGCCGACGGTCATGTAAGGAGTGGTGGTTGGGTATATCTCAACGGTCCACCCTGGCGCGGTTTGTGAAAAACCAACGGCAAGATTGAAAATTGCAGGGGATGTGCCGTTATTGCGCAAAGTGTACTGAATTATTTCTTCTGTCCCAGGAGTGATGGGGACAAACCAATTACTGTGATTCAACTCACCCAATAGCAAGTCTCCTGCCATTACTGCGGCTGAATCTGAAAGAGTGTATTCGCCCCCTTCACTTTCAATTTCGACCGTGATTAGATCGGATAGAGAACGATCTGTGCCCACCGGGACTGTCACTGTAACGACAATGGTTGTTGAGGATGATGCATTGACGATTTCAGTTTGACCTGGATTATTGGAAGTGTCAGCCCAACCTTGGGCGGAGGATACGGTGAAATTGTATCGATCAGGTGCTTCCCCAATGTTTTGAACCATGAATGACAAGGTCGTTGAAGCCCCTGGTTCGACTGCTCTATCGCTCGGTGCGATCAAGGTGGTGCGGTAGGGGCTGAATGTGATAATGCGTGGAGTAATAGGGACGGTGTCTGATAAGATTGGGGTGGTTGAATTAAAGTATACTTCTCCAGATAATGTGTAATCACCCCACAACCCCGTTGCATTGATGACGAGTGAGGCGAGTTCCACTGAGGGTGGGAATGCGATGCTGCCAGACAAAAGTGTGGTTGGCATCCCTGTGAATATGACGGGTGTTCCACCAAAAATAGGTGTGAGTGTGATGACTGGGATTGCCTCTGTATCGATATTTCCAGCATTTCGAACGCCAACTGATACGACTTCGTTTTCTTGTGCTAGGCGTGCCCCGTCTGAAGGCAAGGTATCTGAGTAGGTTTCTCCTGCGTTTACCTCATTTACCTCGAAATTCTGAATGAGTTGGTTGTTGGATAAATCAACGTCTGAAACCATTGCTGCGTATGCATTGATTTCTTGTCCAATACCCAGTGTTGCCGTCCAAGTGAATACATATTGAGCCGTCGCTCCAGGTGAAAGTGTAACTGACTGGCTACCGATTGAAACCGAACCCATTCCATCGTTGCTATCGATGAACACAGACACGGCACCTACCCCAGAGAGTAAGCCGTCGTTCGCAACAGTGATTCGTACCTCTTGAGATCCTGGGGTGAGAATGTCTGCTACACATAGATTGCAATAATATGAGGCCCCAATCCATTCAATCTGAGTTATGTTGATATCGGGATTTGCGTCTCTTGCAACGGTGAATTCAACATCCGTTACTGAATGATTATTCAATGGGGTGGAGGCAAATGGGGTGAAACAATGCAGCACCAATATCGCAAAAACGAGAATAGTTTTGTTACGCATTTGGGTCCCTCCGAATTGTACTAATATCCGTGATTCTACACCTACGGTGTAGTAGTCGGACTATGAACGTCTGCATTGAAATGATATTTGCCAAAATCACGCCACCTCCACTAATGTGATGAATTGTAATTTGTTTGCGGTTGACATCTGGGCTGAAAATTCAGATCTATTCCCTTTGTTTAAGATTTGAATTCGACATTCGTAGAGATTTGTTCTCTTAATCAATTCATGTTCTTTGTAGAAATGCACGTACACGTAATACGTTCCTTTTGGGGTTTTTTTCTCTGGCCAATATGCATTCTCGACGGGCACCCGTGTGTTGCCTTTTTGGTTCATTTCAACATCGAGTATTCCACCATCTTGTGATTCCCGGTTGCGAGGGTGGATGATTTCACCACTCGGGGAAACGACGAGCAAATTGAAATCGTTCTTATTGTCCCACATCAAGGATACTTGGAGGTCCCCGGAATTTGCTTCTGCTTGTTGGAGGCGCTCTTCGAA
>TARA_B110000438_G_scaffold146035_1_pt1 | contig 11155 bp, 9 predicted proteins | sample TARA_B110000438 | Tara Oceans TARA_B110000438 (sample SAMEA4398413) | marine metagenome | biome: Polar Biome; feature: [MES] marine water layer (ENVO:01000295) within the mesopelagic zone...; material: water (ENVO:00002006), including particulate matter (ENVO:01000060) such as......
AAAATTTAACAAAATATTTTGCATTCTCTATTATAGATTGTATTATAGATTTACAAAATTTATTAGTTATGAACGACAAAAATAGAGTTTACATATTTGACACAACAATGCGGGACGGTGAGCAATCACCAGGAGCATCGATGAGTCTTGAGGAAAAAATCCAAATTGCAAGAGTTTTTGATGAAATGGGAATTGACATAATAGAAGCTGGTTTTCCGATTGCATCGCCTGGAGACTTTGAGGCTGTTACTGCGATAAGTAAAATCTTAAAAAACTCAATACCCGCTGGTTTGTCAAGAGCTAGCAAAAAAGATATTGATGCCTGTTATGAATCATTAAAAGCTGCACCAAGATTTAGAATCCATACTTTTATTTCGACAAGTGAACTTCATATGAAACACAAACTAAACAAATCACCAGAACAGGTTTTGGACGCAATAAAAGAAAGTGTTACATACGCAAGAAACTATACAGATGATGTTGAGTGGTCTTGTGAAGATGGAGCAAGAACAGATATAGATTTTATGTGTAAAACGGTTGAACTTGCAATTAGCTGTGGAGCCAGAACAATTAATATACCAGATACCGTTGGTTATACAGTTCCTTCAGAATTTACTAAAATTATTACAACATTGAAAAACAAAGTACCAAATATAGATAAAGCTATTTTGTCAGTGCATTGTCATAACGATCTAGGTTTGGCTGTAGCCAATTCTTTAGCGGGAGTTTCAGCTGGAGCAAGGCAGATAGAGTGTACCATAAATGGAATTGGAGAAAGAGCAGGAAATGCGGCTCTTGAAGAAGTGGTAATGGCAATGAAAACAAGAAATGATTTAATGCCTTATACAACTGGAATTAAAACAGAATTAATAAGCAAAGCTTCCAAGGTTGTTTCTAATGCAACTGGTTTTCCTGTTCAGTTTAATAAAGCTGTAGTAGGAAAAAATGCATTTGCTCACGAAGCGGGCATTCACCAAGATGGTATGCTTAAAAATAGAAATACTTACGAAATTATGACACCGGAAAGTGTTGGTGTTAAACAAACATCTTTAGTAATGGGAAAACATTCAGGAAGACATGCTTTTAAAGATAAGTTGAACGACCTTGGTTATGCTGATGTTACTGATGATGTTATCCAAATTGCATTTGGAAAGTTTAAAATTTTAGCCGATAAAAAAAAACATATTTATGATGAAGATATTGCTGCACTAGTTGATGATAGTTTGATCACTGATAATAATGTTATTAATCTAAAATCATTAAAAGTTTTTGCTGGGACCGGCGAGCCTCAAAAAGCAGATATGACATTAGACGTTTATGGAGAAATTAAAAAAGCCTCCGAAACAGGAGATGGACCAGTTGATGCTATTTTTAAATGTATAAAAACTTTATATCCACACGATGTTAATTTACAGTTATATCAAGTACATGCAGTAACAGAAGGAACTGATGCCCAGGCAACAGTAAGTGTAAGAATTGAAGAAAATGGTAAAACCACAGTAGGTCAAGCAGCTGATACTGATACACTGGTCGCTTCTGCGAATGCATATTTGGCAGCTTTAAATAAAATGATTATCAAAAGAAAAAAGACAGCACCAGAAGAACAGGAACAACAAAAAATGAAAGGAATATAAATGACAAGTTGGTTTGGAAAAATAGGAGAAATTTGGTCAACAGATATGGCAATTGATCTAGGAACTGCAAATACTTTAGTTGTGCTTAAGGGTAGAGGTGTTGTTTTAAACGAACCATCAGTGGTTGCGGTTGTTGAAGACAAAGGTAAAAAATCAGTACTTGCTGTTGGAGATGAAGCAAAAACAATGCTAGGAAGAACTCCTGGAAATATTTCAGCAATACGTCCTTTAAAAGATGGTGTAATTGCAGATTTTATTGTGACAGAAGAGATGATTAAACACTTTATTAAGAAGGTTCATAATAGAAAATCTTTTGCCAACCCTAGAATTTTAATCTGTGTTCCTACAGGATCAACTCCAGTAGAAAGAAAAGCTATTCAAGATTCAGCACTTGCGGCAGGAGCAAGAAAAGTTCAATTAATTGAAGAACCCATTGCTGCAGCTATAGGTGCGGGTCTTCCAATCCAAGAAGCAACAGGGTCAATGGTTGTTGACATTGGTGGAGGTACAACTGAGATTGCAGTGATGTCATTAGGTGGAGTTGTTTATTCAAATTCATTAAGAGTGGCAGGAGATGCAATGGATCATGCTTTAATTAACTTTATGAGAAAAAAATATAATTTACTTATTGGTGAATCAAGTGCTGAAAAAATTAAAAAAGAAATAGGAACAGCTTTAGCAACAAGCAATAATACTTATCAAGTTAAAGGAAGAGATATAAGATCAGGAACTCCAAAAGAAATTAGTTTAAAGGAAGAAGACTCCATGGAAGCATTGAGTCCAATACTTGCACAAATTTTAGCTGGAATTAAAGATGCACTGGAAAATACACCACCAGAACTATCAGCAGACTTAGTTGATATGGGCCTTACATTAACAGGTGGTGGTGCTTTATTAAAAAATATTGATAAATTGATTGCAAAAGACACTGGTCTCCCAGTTCAAATAGCAGATGATCCATTAGCATGTGTTGCTATTGGAACAGGAAAAGCTTTAGAGCAAGAGGAAATATTTTCTACAATATTATCTGAGTATTAATTATAACCTTACATGGAAACAAGTCGTGATGATTTTATAATAGCAGTAAGGTCAGCTTTTTTAAAAAAAGGAGCTGCACAAAGATTTTCATTGTTAGGATTAATTATAGTTTCATTTTTTTTATTATCACTCGATTTATTAAAATTTAAACCTATAGAAATATTTAGAACTTTTACAAAAGATATAATTTATAGAGGTTCATATATAATTTCACTTCCTCAAAAATCTATTAATAATGGGATTGTATTAGTTAAAGATCATTTTTTTTTATTTGAAAATTATCAGAAGATAAAAGAAGAACTGGATTTAGTTAAAACAGAAAAAAGAGAAGTTAAATTTCTAAAAACTCAAAATGAAGAATTAAAAATTGCTATCAACGAAACTTTAAAAGAAGAAAATGAAAGTGTAGTTGCAAAAGTTTTATTAGATAAACAAAGCCCTTTTTTAAAATCAATAATATTAAACAAAGGTACAAAAAATAATCTTAAAAAGGGAATGGCTGTATTGCACAGGAACAATATGGTCGGTCGAGTAGTTGAAGTAAATTATATATCTTCAAGAGCCCTACTGTTGAGTGATCTAAATAGTAAAATTCCAGCCAAGATTGAACCAAGTGGTGAGAATACTATAGTTAGTGGAATGGGAAATAATATTGGTGAACTTCTTTTCTTACCTAAAAAAAGTAAGATAGAAGAAGAAAACCTTGTGTTTACATCAGGTACAGATGGGGTTTTTAAAGATGGAATAGCAATAGGTAAAATAATTAAGTTAAATAACATTTTTTTTGTTGAATTTTTTGAAGATCTTGGTCAACTTGATTATGTAAATATAGTTAGTTATGAGAAAGAGAAAAATCAAAAATGATTTTGCTTTTTAAAAAAATATATTTTTTAATATTAAGATTTTTTCCTGTTTTTTTATTGTTTTTTTTAGTTTTAGGAGATTTTACCTTTAGCTTTCACGCTAAAAAATTAGTTACATTTAATTTAGTTTTTATTGTTATTTATTTTTGGGTTTTAAAAAAACCTGAACTTATGGGTTATGGAGTTATTTTTTTAGCAGGTATTATTAACGATGTAGTTATTGGCTTTCCAATTGGAATTAGCTCAGTTGACTATTTGTTTCTTTGTGGAATAGCATCTTATATAAGAAATATAACCTTAAGATCATCTCTAATTAATGATTGGGTTGCATTTATTCCAACTGTTTTAATTATAAACTCAACCCATTATGCAATATTAAATTTAATTTTTGATATTGATGTAAATTATTATTATTTATTTTTAAGTTCAGTATTTACATTTTGTTTATATCCGTTATTTGGAATAATTTTTAATCAAATTTTTAATTTAATAAACCCAAGAAACAGATGATTAACTCAAGAGAAAGTGGTGTCAGTAAAGATAGAACTATTAGTCGAAGAATGTTTATTTTGTCAGCAGCAAAAATCATCCTTATAACAGGAATAGTTGGAAGACTATTTAGTTTACAAATATCACAAGGAAGTAAGTACAAAACTCTATCAGATAGAAATAGATTAAGAGAATGGAAAATATCAGCACAAAGAGGAACAATTGAAGATTTTTTTGGAAGAACAATTGCTGCCAACGATCAAGTATTCCAATTACATATTATTCCTGAACAAGTAGAAAATTTTAATTATTTGATGCTCAGACTCAAAAATATAGTTAATTTTAATAGCAAAGAAATTGAACGTATTTATAAAAAAAAATCTCAACAAAAACCTTGGGAAACTTTAATTGTTTCTGAAAATTTATCCTGGAATCAGTTTTCAAAATTAAATCTATTTTTGCATGAGCTTCCTGGTGCTAAACCAGTTTTGTCATTAGCTAGAATTTATCCATATGCACAAGACTTGGTGCATGTTTTGGGATATGTGGGAGAGGCTAGCGCAAGCGACATAAAAAATTATCAATTTATTAAAGAGAATCATGTGCCAGGACTCAGAGTTGGCAAAACTGGTTTAGAAAAATCTTTAGAAAAAGATTTGATAGGAAGATATGGAGTAAAAAGATTTGAAGTTAATGCTTATGGTAAAAGAATTAGAGAATTGGATTATGCAAAAGGAAAAAAAGGAAAAAACTTTATAACAACAATTGATCTTGAGATACAAGCATACGCTCAAGAATTAATAAAAGATAAAAGTGGTTCAATTTGTGTAATGGATATTTATACAGGAGATGTAATTGCATTAGCGTCTGCGCCAACATTTAATCCAAATAGTTTTATACATGGCATTAGCACTGAAGAGTGGAAAGAAATAAGTACAAATTCTTTAAAACCATTAATAAATAAATCTGTTGCTGGACTATATTCACCTGGTTCGACAATTAAACCATTAGTAGCATTATCAGCATTAGAATTTGATATTGCTAATACTAAAAAGAAAATTTTTTGCAGCGGTGATATGGAATTTTATGGACAAAAATACCACTGCTGGAAAGAAAAAGGACATGGTTATATGGATTTAAAAAATGCACTAAAACAATCATGTGATATTTATTTTTATGATTTGGCAAGACGCTTGGGTGTTGATCGTCTTTCAATTACAGCAAAAAAATATGGTTTAGGAAGCGAAGTTTTAAAAAATTTTTATTTGGAAGAAAAAAATGGAATAGTTCCTAACACTAGTTGGAAAAAAAGAGTTGTAGGAAAAAATTGGGTTTTGGGAGAAACTTTAATTACTGGCATAGGGCAGGGCTATATACAAACTACACCATTACAATTATGCTTAATGACAGCGCATATAGCCAATGGAGGGTTTAAAATAAAACCAAGAATAATAGATGACGGTTCTATTTCTTATGAAGAAGTACAGAATAAAATAAATGAACATTTATTAAATCCAGATTTAAAATTTAATTTAGATGCACTGAAAGACAAAGATGTAGATTTTTTACAACCAATGTTTAGAAATCAAGAAAATATTAAATTTGTACAAAATGCAATGTTTGTTTCAACAAATGAACCAAGAGGAACATCTTACCGTTCAAGAATTGAAAATAAAAAATATCAGTTTGCAGGAAAAACTGGAACAGCGCAGGTAAAAAGAATTACTGAAATAGACCGTGAGGCGAATTTAAAAACTTTTGAAATACCTTATCTTAACAGAGATCATGCTTTGTACATTGCTTTTGGTCCTTACAAAAATCCAAGATACTCGCTTAGTATTTTAATTGAACATGGAGGATCCGGAAGCGCAACTGCAGCACCTTTGGCAAAAAAACTTTTTAAAAAAATTATTGATAGACATGAAGCAAGAGAAAAAACAAGGCTACTAAGAGGAGAAATGATTTAAATGTTAAAAGAAAGATTAAATACAGACTCCACTTCTTTTTATGAAAAAGTTAAGTCTTTTGACTTTTTATTAGTTTTAACTGTTTTGTTATTAGGTATTATTAGCAGTTTTGCGATGTATTCAACAGATGGAGGTCAAATTTTATATCATACCAAAAGTCATATAATACGGTTTGGTATTTTCTTTTTTTTATTTTTAACTTTATCCTTTATTAATCCAAAAGTTTGGCATGCTATAGGCTATATTTTTTATTTTATCGTTTTGAGCATGTTAATTTGGGCTCTTTATTTTGGTGTAACAGCATCAGGATCCCAAAGGTGGATCGATTTACATATTTTTAATTTACAACCATCGGAATTAATGAAAATAGCTATTATTATTTCATTTGCAAAATTTTATCATAGAATACAAATATCAGAAGTTAATAGTATTAAAAATATTATACAACCAATTGTTTTATTAATCTTACCAATTTTTTTAGTAGTAGCTCAACCAGACTTGGGTACTTCTATTCTCATAGCTGGTACTGGTATTGCTGTTATGTGGCTATCTGGATTAAACTTAAAATATTTTATTTATTCATTTTTATTAGCTCTTGTAACTACACCTTTTGCAATATCTCTGCTTAAACCTTATCAAAAATTAAGAGTTTTAACTTTTTTTGATCCAGACAGAGATCCTCTTGGCGCTGGATATCAAATAATCCAATCAAAAATTGCAGTAGGCTCTGGAGGCTTGTTTGGAAAAGGGTTTTTAAAAGGAACACAAAGTTATCTGGATTTTTTGCCAGAAAAACATACAGATTTTGTTTTTACACTTTTTTCTGAAGAATTTGGTTTTTTTGGTTCTGTTATCTTATTACTTTTATACGCAATTCTAATTTATCGAATAAGTACAATAGGTTTTAATTGCAGGAGCTATTTTGCTAAACTTTATTGTTTTGGTTTTTCATCTGCAATTTTTATATATATAATAATTAATATGAGTATGGTTTTAGGAATGTTGCCAATTGTTGGTTCTCCACTTCCCATAATGTCTTATGGGGGATCATCAATGCTTTCAACAATGATTGGATTAAGTATTGTTATGAGTTGTAAAATTTATAGAAAAGAATTAATTGCTTAGAAAGCAATAGAAAACACTCAAAATGATCACTAATTATCTATTTAATTACTCTTGAGTTGAGTAAGATTATCAGTATATTTTGTAGTTGGGAGACATGAAAAAATTTTTATTATTAGTATTTATTACTATATTTTTAAATAGTTGTGCACAAATCACTGCTATGCTTGGCCCTGCGCTGACAGTTGGAGCCTCTGGAGGAAATATCTATAAAGCAGGGTTACAATTTGGTACAAATCTAGTAATTAAGGACAAAACAGGTAAATCTGCTACAGATCATGCTTTTTCATATGTAAATAAAAAAAATAAAAAAAAATCCAAAGAAACAGAGCTTAAAAATTTATTAGAATCTCGCATTATTTCATCAAGACAAAAAATATTTAAAGAATAATTAAATATTTGTCTAATCTTGCTTAATTAGCTCACTTTATATCAGTTATTAATTATTTAATTTATTGACATAGGTCTTTGATTCATGATTAAATTATTACATGTTTGATAACTCTAATGAGCTAAATACTGAAAGTTTTATAAGTGAATCGTGCCACATTGAAGGCAACATAACAGGCACCAATTCTATTAGTGTAGCTGGGTTAATTGATGGTGATATAACTACCCAACATTTAAAAATTTTAGATACAGCTGTAATTAAAGGGAATTTAAAAGCATCATCTATTGAAATAGATGGTCAAGTTCGAGGAAATATTGAAGCTAACAATATAATTTTAACTGCTAATGCAATTATAAGAGGAGATATATATTTTTTCGAGAATTTAAGAACAGAAAAAGGTGCTGATGTTGATGGTTATATTAAGAAGACAAAAGTACAAGTTAATAAAAGCACAGACGCTGATGAAAGTAAGCTAAAATCAAAGTATCTTAAACCAACGTTAGTAAAAATCCTTGGTAAAAAAGAAGCAGTTTAATTTGTCACTGTTAATCTAATTAAATAAAAATTATATTACGATTTGTAATGAATAATTATAAATCTCATATAGGAATAATTGGGGCAGGAATACAGGGTGTTTGTTCAGGGTTGTTTTTAATTAAAAAAGGTTTTAAAGTTACATTGTTTGATAACAATGAACCTGGAAAATTATCAGCATCATACGGAAACGCAGGTCACTTCTCACCTTATGCCTCCATACCATTAAACAGACCAGACATATTAGCAGATGTACCCGCAATGTTAATGAGCTCTAAAGGTCCACTTGCTCTAAAATGGAATTATATACACAAGATGATTCCATGGTTTTATCAATTTATAAAAAATTGTAGTAAAAAAAAAATGATGCATACAGCAAAATATATGCATCAAATATTAGATTTAGCCATACCCACATATGATGAATTATTTAAAGAAATTGATATATCTGAGTTGGTAGAAAATAAAGGTATTATGTATATCTGGAATGATCAAAATCTTAAAAGTAGAGAGTTAGAGATTAAGATTAGAAATGAGATAGGTGCAGAGCAGCAACTTTTAAATAAAAAAGAAATTCATGATTTAGAACCAAACATTAAAAAAATTTATCATGCAGGAGTTTTTTATAAAAAAGCCAGACATGCAAAAAACCCAGGAAAAATTTGGTTAAAATTATTCAATCTATTTTTGGAAAAAGGTGGAATTTTTAAAAAAAGTAATGTTGAAACAATTAGCTTTTCTAATGAAAATCCGATTATTAAAACAAATGAAAATGTATTTAAATTTGATAAAATTTTAATTGCATGTGGTGCTTTTTCAAAAAAACTAACAGATCAGATTGATGAAAAAATTCCTTTAGATACAGAGAGGGGTTATCATATCAATTTTAAAAATTGTGATCATTTAATTTCAAGACCGGTAGTATTTTCAAATAGAGGTTTTGGAATGACTCCAATGGAACAGGGACTTAGAGTTGTTGGAACAGTTGAATTTGGAGGATTGGATAACCCAGCAAGCAAAAGTAGAATAAAAAATTTAGTTACCAATGCTAAATTTTTATTAGATGGCTTACCCGAACATGATGATGAGTGGTTAGGTTTTAGACCAACTTTGCCAGATTACTTGCCGGTAATAGGACCTTCAAAAAATTATAAAAATGTATTTTATTCTTTTGGACACCATCATTTAGGATGGACATTAGGAGCAATTTCTGGGAAGATTGTATCTAGCATGATAGCCGAAGAAAATACCAATTTAGATTTAAAGCCCTATAGTTCTTTAAGGTTTGAATAAAGCCTAGTGAACAATAAAAATCATATTGCCTATTTGCTTTTGCTTTTCACTGTACTGTTTTGGGCGGGTAATTTTATTGTTGGAAAAGCTGCAAGCCTATATTCAATACCACCATTCTCTCTAAACTTTTATAGATGGTTTTTTGCTTGGTTAATTTTACTACCTTTTACATATAAAGAAATTCTAAAAAAAAAAAATTATATATTAAAGAATATTAAACTTTTTATACTTTTGGGAATTACAAGTATTACAATATTTAATTCAATTGTTTACTATTCATTAAATTTTACTCAAGTAATTAGTGGAGTATTAATGATCTCTACCATTCCCGTAATGATAATTCTTATTTCATCAATTTTAAAAATTGAAAAAACAAATATTTTTCAAATAATAGGTGTATTTTTATCTTTATTTGGTGTTTTAATAATTATAACTAAAGCAAATTTACAACTACTGGTTAATTTAGATTTTAACAAAGGTGATCTTACAATGGTTTTAGCGATGCTTTCTTGGGCTACTTATTCAGCTTTATTGAAAAAGAAAAAATATAATTTATCTCAAATAACACTATTACAAGTAATTATTACATGCGGAATAGTATTTTTAATTCCAATTTATTTATTAGAGATGAAATTAGGTTATAATATTAAATTAAATATGCCTTTTGTTTTAACTTTAGCTTACGTTGTTTTATTCCCAGGGCTAGCAGCATTTATTTTTTGGATTAAAGGTATTTCAATAATTGGTGCAAATCGATCAGGAATATTTTTACATCTAATGCCAATTGTAGCTGCAATTCTGGCAATAATAATTTTTGATGAAAAACTGATGATGTATCATATTTTAGGAGCTATATTTATTTTATCAGGAATAATACTATCAAATAGAAGGCAAAAAAATGCTTAAGGTTGCAATATTAGATGATTATCAAAATGTTTCTCAAGAGTTTTTAAATTTAAAAGAATTATCTGGAAAGTATGACTTTACAATATTTAGTCATCATTTTTCTACTGAAGAAGAAACTATAGAGCAATTAAAAGATTTTGAAGCTTTGTTAATAATGAGAGAAAGAACTAAAATTACAAAAAATTTAATTAACAATTTAAAAAAACTTAAATTTATTACTACAAGCGGCATGAGAAATAAATCAATAGATTTTATCAGTACAAAAGAAAGAAAAATTATTGTTTCTGGAACTGAAATAAATTCAAACCCAACGGCAGAATTAACTTGGGCATTATTATTAGGTTTGGCAAGAAATATGAAACATGAAATTGACAATATGTTTCAAGGATATTGGCAAACATCCATAGGTTTTGAATTAAAAGGAAAAATTTTGGGATTAATTGGTTTGGGGAAAATAGGATCACAAGTTGCAAAGATAGGAAAAGCTTTTGGAATGCAGGTAATTGCTTGGAGTGAAAATTTAAATTTAGACCATGCTAAAGAGCTAGATGTGTTACCAGTTAGTAAAGAAGATCTTCTCAAAACTTCGGATTTTGTATCCATTCATTTAGTTTTAGGAGAAAGGTACAAAGAGTTAATAAAGCTTAAAGATTTAGATATGATGAAAAAAACAGCATTCTTAATTAATACTTCAAGAGGAGAGATTGTAAATGAAGATGATTTAATAATTGCTTTATCAACTAATGTTATTGCTGGAGCAGGAATTGATGTTTATGAAAAAGAACCGCTGCCATCTGATAATAAATTGAGATTTTTACCTAACGCATTATTGTTACCGCATATAGGTTATGTAACAGTTGAAAATTATTCAATTTTTTATACTCAGATGTTAGAAAACCTAGAGGCATTTGTTAAAAA
>TARA_B110000438_G_scaffold37442_1_pt1 | contig 11150 bp, 8 predicted proteins | sample TARA_B110000438 | Tara Oceans TARA_B110000438 (sample SAMEA4398413) | marine metagenome | biome: Polar Biome; feature: [MES] marine water layer (ENVO:01000295) within the mesopelagic zone...; material: water (ENVO:00002006), including particulate matter (ENVO:01000060) such as......
TCATTTTTCAAATTTTGATTAATTTGAGTATAAGTTTCTATCATTTTAATTTGATACTCAAATGTAAATAGTTTTTAATAATATTGTATTTAAATAATTATAATTCAGCTAATATGAAAAATTTTGTTGAGGAATTAAGGTGGAGAGGAATGATCCATGATATAACTCCAAATACAGAGGAATATCTATCAAAAAATTTCTCATCTGGATACATCGGTTTTGATCCTACAGCTAATTCTTTACATATAGGTAATTTAGTTCAAATAATGACACTTGTTCATTTTCAAAAATGTGGTCATAGTCCTATAATATTAATTGGAGGTGCTACTGGAATGATTGGTGATCCTTCAGGTAAATCAAAAGAAAGAAAATTTTTAGATATTAAAACAATTAAAGAAAATCAAAAAAAAATTCAAATTCAGTTTGAAAAATTCTTAAACTTTTCTGGAAAAAATTCTGCATCAATAGTAAATAATCATTCTTGGTTTAAAGATTTTGATTTATTAAAATTTTTAAGAGAAATAGGAAAATATATATCTATTAATTATATGATAGCAAAAGATTCTGTAAAAAATAGATTAGAAACAGGTATATCATTTACTGAATTTTCATATCAACTTATTCAGGGATATGATTTTTATTGGTTATGGAAGAATAAAAATGTAAAAATTCAATTAGGAGGATCTGATCAATGGGGAAATATATTAACAGGAAATGAATTAATTCGAAAGATTGAAAAAGGTGACTCTTATGCATTAACAACTCCATTAATAACAAAATCTGATGGCGGAAAATTTGGTAAAACTGAAGATGGTAATGTTTGGTTAGATTCTCAAAAAACAAGTCCATATAAGTTTTATCAATTTTGGATAAATATTTCTGATATTGATGCAATTAAGTTTATTAAAATATTTTCATTAAAAAGTAAATCAAAAATTGACAACTTAATTAAATCACATGAAAAAGAATCTCATTTAAGATTATTACAGAATTCTTTAGCTGATGAAATAACTACTTTAGTACATGGAAAATCTAATTTGGAAACAGCAAAAAAAACTTCTAAAATATTATTTGGTAAATCAGATTATAAAGATCTTAAAGAAATGAGCAAATATGAAATAGAATCATTAGCTAGTGCTGTTCCAAGCGTAGTTTTAAATGAGTCTCAACTAAAAAATAACCTTCTCACATTATTATCTGAAAGCTGTAATAATCAAATTTTTAAATCAAAATCTGATGTAAGAAGAATGATAAAAAATAATGGGTTAATTATAAATAAAAATAAAATAATTAATGAAGATTATAATCTATCAGAAAATCTAATTTTTAATAAATTTGCATTACTACAAAAAGGTAAAAAAAATTATACTTTTATTATTGTCGAATAAGAGTATATTTGTGGAAAAATTAAACAAATACAATGCAAAATAATAAACTACTCTCATTAATCGTCTTTTTACTTTTTGGATTAACAATCCTTTTTTCATTTGCTTCTAGCCTATTTTATTTAATAGAATCTACAGAACGTGGTGTAATATTTTATAAACTTTCTTCAGTTGGTCTAGACAAGAAAAATGTGATTACCCCTGGACTCCATATTAAAGCTCCTTGGAATGATATTTACAAATTTGATATTACTGATAATTTAGTTGAAGAAACAATCGATGTACTCGATAAAAATGGTCTTAATATAAATGTTGATGTAACTATGAGTTTTCATCCAAAATATGATAGTGTGGGTGAAATATATGAAACATATCAACTAGATTATTTAAGAAGGTTAGTTAGACCAGAATTTAGATCTACAGTTAGGCAAGTTATGGGTAGATATACTGCTGAAGAAATTTATTCAACTAAAAGGTCTGAAGTTGAGACTTCAATCCAAAATGAAGCTAGTTTAGCATTATCTAAACCTGGTAATAATATAATTATGAAATCATTATTAATAAGATCTATCTCACTACCAGCACAAATTAAAGCTGCTATTGAAAATAAACTTCAACAAGAACAAGAAGCTTTAGCGTATCAGTTTAGACTTCAAAGTGAAGAAAGTGAAGCTGAAAGAAAAAGAATTGCCGCAGATGGTGAAGCAAGAGCAAATAAAATTATTAATAGTAGTTTAACTCCTGCATTATTAAAAATGAGAGGTATTGAAGCGACTACTAAATTAGCCGAATCACCAAACTCAAAAGTTGTAATTATTGGTAGTAGCAAGGATGGATTACCAATAATACTTGGAAATAATTAAATTAAATGGCGAAAAAAGCTTATTTGGAGTTTGATGGAAAAAAAATCTCTTTACCTGTTATTGAAGGTACAGAAAATGAATTAGGGATAGATATATCAAAATTAAGATCTGAAACTGGTTTAATAACTCTTGATAAAGGTTTTAAAAATACTGGATCTACTACAAGTAAGATAACATACTTAGATGGTGAAAAAGGTATCTTAAGACATAGAGGTTATTCTATAGAAGATTTAGCATCAAAATCAACTTTTACAGAAGTTTGTTATCTATTAATTTATGGAAAACTCCCTAATAAAAAACAGTTAGATGCTTTTGAAGATAAATTAAGGTACCATACTCTAGTTCATGAAGATTTTAAAATTATATTAGATGGGTTTCCATCTAAAGCTCATCCAATGGGTATATTATCTTCACTTATTACTAGTTTAACAGCATTCTATCCTGAGTCTATCGACCCTACTAGATCCAAGGATAAAGTTGATTTAAGTATAATTAGAATGTTAGGAAAATTCCCAACATTTGTTGCATGGTCTTATAAAAAGCGTGTTGGTCAACCAATTGTATATCCTGATAATAATTTAGATTATTGCTCAAATTTTTTAAAGATGATGTTTAAACTTCCTAGTGAAGATTACTTAGATAATCCGGTAGTAAGTGATGCACTTAATAAACTATTAATTCTTCATGCTGATCATGAACAAAACTGCTCTACTTCGACTGTAAGGATTGTTGGTTCTTCACTATCTAGTATTTATGCCTCTATTTCAGGTGGAATGAATGCACTTTGGGGCCCATTACATGGAGGAGCAAATCAAGCTGTAATTGAAATGCTTGAAAAAATAAAAAGAAATGGTTCAGATATAAGAAAATTCATTAAAAAAGCACAAGATAAAGATGATCCATTTAGATTAATGGGTTTTGGTCATAGGGTATATAAAAATTTTGATCCTAGAGCAAAAATTATTAAAAAAGCTGCTGATAACGTTCTTGAAAAATTAGGAATTAATGATCCAATATTAAATTTAGCTAAGGAATTAGAAGAAATTGCATTAAAAGATCAATATTTTATTGATAAAAAATTATATCCAAATGTAGATTTTTATAGTGGGATAATATATCGAGCTTTAGGTTTTCCACCTGAAATGTTTACTGTAATGTTTGCTTTTGGCAGACTTCCTGGATGGATATCACAATGGAAAGAAATGAGAGAAAATAATGAACCTCTTGGTAGACCTAGACAAATATATACAGGAGAAAATGCTCTAGATTATATAGATATAGAAAATAGATAATTTTAAAATTTCTTTTCTAAAATCTCTTTTAAAACAAATGCATCCTTTAAACTATTTTTATCCTTTAATTTTTCTTTTATAGAACTTTTATATAGTTTTTCTTTTGTAGAACTTTTATATAGCCTAGGTTTTTTGGATTTTTTTGAATCAGAACTTAAATCATTTCTTTTTTCAATTATTATATTCTCATCTTTTGATTCAATTATTTGAGTATAATTTTCTTTTTCAGGAATTTGAATATTTTTTTTAATACTATCTTCTTTATTGAGTTGAGTATCTTTATTTAATTCATTTTTAACATCAAATATAAAATCTTTAAAATTTTTAATTTCATTTTCAGGTTCATTTATAACCTTTTTTATGGGTTTTTTTATCGAAGGTTTTTTCTTTCTAAAAAAACTATTAATAAAAGCAATAAGTAAAAAAGCAAGTGGTCCTAGATATTCTAATAAATCTCCAAAATCCATATTTATATTATTATATTTATCATCAAAAATAACTCATATAATTTTATGCGACTAAATAAACTTGAAATAAAAGGTTTCAAAAGTTTTGGTGATAAAACAGTTATTAATTTTAATGAGGGAGTAACTGGTATAGTAGGTCCAAATGGATGTGGTAAATCTAATATTGTTGATGCGATTAGGTGGGTTTTAGGAGAACAAAAAACTACTCTATTAAGGTCAGATAAAATGGAAAATGTAATTTTCAATGGAAGTAAAACTAGAAAAAAATTACAATTAGCCGAAGTTTCAATAACATTTGACAATACAAAAAATTTGATTCCAACAGAATACTCAAATGTTTCAGTAACAAGAAAGTATTTTAGATCTGGTGATAGTGAGTATTTATTAAATGATGTTAAATGTAGATTAAAAGATATTACAAATTTATTTTTAGATACTGGAATATCTTCAAACAATTATGCAATAATAGAGTTGTCAATGGTTGATAACATACTTAATAATAAGGATAATTCAAGGTTAAGCTTATTTGAGGAAGCTGCTGGAATTTCAAAATTTAAGAAAAGGAAAAAAGAAACTATAAACAAAATTAGATATACAGATTCCGATTTAGATCGTGTTGAAGATTTAATTCATGAAATTGAAAAAAATCTCCGATCCTTAAAGAAACAATCTAAACAAAGTGAAAAGTTTAATAAATACAAAGATGAATATAAAAAGCTAAGTATAAATTTAGCTCTTAAACAATCTGAGAAAAATAGAAAACTTTTAAGTGATCAAAAAAATAAATTAAAAATTATTGAAGATGACAATATTAAGATTATTACAAAAATTGGAAAGCTAAATTCAAAATTAGAATCCTCAAAGTCTTCATTAATTCCTCATGAAAAAAAATTAATTAAAAAGCAAAAAGAAATAAATGATTTTCTTAATAAGATCAGAAAACATGAAGAATCTAAAAGACTTAAAGCAGAAAAATCAAAATTATTAAATGAAAATATTACAGATTTAAAAGAAAAAATTAAATACGATACAGAAAGTAATAATAGATCAAAATTTTCACTTAATAGTATTAAAAAAGAAATCAAAACTTATACATCAGAGTTAAATAATCTTATAAAAAAGTTAGATAAAACCAAAAAAGAGTACTTAAAATATGAAAAAGATTTAAAAAATAAATCAATAAAAATTTCTGATATTTCTGATGTTGAAGATAATTTTAGATCAATTCAATATAATTTGACTTCTTTAACAAATAAAAAAACACAACTTTTAAGTTTAGTGAGTATTGAGAATGTTGATGTTGATAAATTAATTAAAAAAATAAAATCATTACAAATTGAAATAGATGAACTTAATAATGGAATAATTAAAGTTGAACATTTATTTAAAAAAGAAAACAAGGAAATTATAAGAATAAATAAAATTTTCACTGAACAATCTAAAAATCTTTCAAATGAAGAAATTGTTTTTAATAAACTTAAAAATAAAATAGAATCATTAGAGAAAGAATCTGATTATAAATCACTCACTTTTAAATTAAATAATGAAAGAATAGAAAAAAATATTAAGTCTTTAGATGATACTCAAAAAGAGATTGAAATGTTAACAAATGAAAATACCACAAAAGACTCTTCATTAATTAAAATGTATAACAATAAAGAAATTTTAGAGAATGATCTTGAAAAATTTGAGAATGATTATTATAAGTTGAAAAATCATATTGATAATGACGATAAAGAATTAAAAAACTTTCAAGAAAAAAAAGATAATAATGTATTAATTAATGATGAACTTAAAACATCTATATATAATTTAGATTTAGAATTAAATTCTGTTGTACAAAGAATATCTGTAGAATTTGATTTAGAATTGAAAGATTGTAAAATTGATAATTCTCTATTTAATACAAATTCTTTTGAAAAGCTAAAATCACGTCAGGAAAAACTAAAAAATAAAATTGAAAAAATTGGTCAAATAAATCCACTAGCTAAGGAGGCATTTGATGAAATTAAGGAAAGACATGATTTTATTACTAAAGAAAAAAATGATTTAATAGAAGCAAAAGATTCTTTATTAAAAACCATTGAAGAAATGGATAAAGTTGCTAAAATTTCTTTTGTCGAATCGTTTAATAAAATAAAAAGTAATTTCAAAACTGTTTTTAGATCACTATTTACAGAAGATGATGATTGTGATTTGTTAATTGTTGATGAAAATAATCCTCTTGAATCATCCATTGAAATAATGGCTAAACCCAAAGGAAAGAAACCATTAACTATAAATCAGTTATCAGGAGGTGAAAAAACTTTAACAGCAACTTCATTATTATTTGCTATTTATCTTCTTAAACCAGCTCCTTTTTGTATTTTCGATGAAGTTGACGCTCCTCTAGATGATGCTAATATTGATAAATTCAATAAAATAATTAATAAGTTTTCTAATTCATCTCAGTTTATAATTGTAACACATAATAAAAGAACTATGATTAATACAGATATAATATATGGTATAACAATGCCAGAGCAAGGTGTTTCAAAAGTTGTTCCTGTTGATTTAAGAAATTTAAAAAATTGATATTTAAATAATGTTTTTAATAAATTACTTATATAATTATAAAAAATGAAAGAACCTGAAACTATTAAACCAATTATAGGAGGTGAATTTCTTTTAAAAGAAAGTGAACCTTTAAATATATTTATTCCTGAAGATTTTTCAGAAGAACAAAAAATGATGGCTTCTGCTTGTGAAGATTTTTTAGATAAAGAAGTTATACCAAATATTGAAAAAGTTGATAAAGGAGAACCTGGATTAATGGAAGGGTTATTAAAAAAAGCTGGAGATTTAGGTTTATTAGGATTATCTATCTCTGATCAATATGGAGGAATGAGTATGAGCTTTAATACAAGTATGTTAATTGCTGATATAGTTGGAACTACAGGATCTTTTTCAACGGCATATGGTGCTCATACAGGAATTGCTACTTTACCATTAAAATATTATGGCACAGAAGAACAAAAAAATAAATACCTTCCAGGTTTAGTTTCTGGTGATATCAAAGGTGCTTATTGTTTAACAGAACCAGATTCTGGCTCGGACGCAAACTCTGCAAAATCTAGAGCAAAATTATCAGATGATAAAAATAATTATATAATAAATGGTCAAAAAATGTGGATTTCAAATGCTGGTTTTGCTGATTTATTTATTGTTTTTGCTAAAATTGATTCAGATAAATACTTATCTGCTTTTTTAGTAGAAAAAGGTAATCCTGGACTTTCTATGAATGAGGAAGAAAATAAATTAGGTATTAAAGGATCTTCAACTAGACAAATATTTTTTAATGATTGTTTAGTGCCAATAAATAATTTACTTGGAAATAGAGAACAAGGTTTTAAAATCGCTTTAAATGTTCTGAATATAGGTAGAATAAAATTAGGTGCTGGAGTTTTAGGAGGATGTAGAGCTATTATAACGAATGCCATTACCTATTCCAATGAAAGAATTCAATTTGGTGTAGCAATTAGTAGTTTTGGTGCTATTAAGAATAAGATTGCTCAAATGGTTATTAAAACATTTGCTTGTGAAGCTATGTCTTATAGAGCTGGTCAGGAAATAGAAAATAAAGTCACTGAATTTGAAAATGATGGAATTGCAAAAAATGATTCGGAATTAAAAGCAATTGAACTATTTTCTGTTGAATGTGCAATAACAAAAATTTATGGTTCTGAAATTTTAGATTATGTTGTTGATGAAGGTGTTCAAATTTATGGAGGAATGGGATTTTCAGAAGAAGCACCTATGGCAAGAGCATATAGAGATGCTAGAATAGCTAGAATTTATGAAGGAACGAATGAAATAAATAGAATGTTATTAGTAGGTATACTATTAAAACGATCATTAAAAAAAGAAATAGATTTATTTAGTGCTTCAAAAAAAGTTTTTGAAGAATTATATGCTAAATCTAAAAATGAATACATAATAGATAGTAATTTTTCTTCATTCTATAATAATATTAAAAAAATCAAAAAAGCTATTTTGATGATTCTTGGTAAAGCTGCATTGATTTATGGGGAAAAAATAAATAGTCAACAGGAGATACTTATGAATATTTCAGATATGATTATAGAATTATATGCATTTGAATCGTTGGTTTTGAGGTGTAATAAAATGTATTTAAATAATCCAGATCCTATCCTTTTAGAAATATCTAAATCATCGATGTATGAATCTACTAATAAAATATATTCTTCCGGTTTTGAAGGGTTATGTAATTTTTTAGAAGCTGAGGAACTTGACTTTATGATAAATGCATTAAAAGATTACACAAATTATGAATATTTTAATTTAAAAGATTCTAGAAGAAAAGTTGCTGATCATTTTATCAAAAAAGGAAATTACAAGCTCTTCAATATTTTATAATGAATAGAGGATCTTTTAATTCAAGATTAGGTTTTATTTTAGCAGCTTCTGGTTCTGCAGTAGGATTAGGAAATATTTGGAAATTCCCTTTTGAAGTTAGTAATGGTGGAGGTGCAGCATTTTTATTAATGTACTTATTTTTTTGTTTTGTTTTATGTTTTCCAGTAATAGTATCAGAAATTGCAATTGGTAGAAGTACGAAAAGAAATGCAATTGGTGCTTTTAATAAAATGGGATTTAAAAAATGGAACTTTATTGGTAAAATGGGTGTATTGTGTGGTGTACTTATTCTATCTTTTTATACTATTGTAGCGGGATGGGTATTAGGTTATGTTATTGAGATGGTAAATGGTAATTTTGATATTTCTAATAATTTCGGATCATATGTAAACAATATTCAAAATGTTTTTTTTTACTCTTTCATATTTATGTTTTTAACAGCATTCATAGTTTCTCGTGGAGTTGAAAAAGGAATTGAAAAAGCTGCTAAAATATTAATGCCTTCTCTTATTTTTATAATTATTTCATTAATTATATACGCATTAACATTACCAAATGCTATAAATGGAATTAAATTTTATCTAATTCCTGACTTTTCTCAAATTAATTTAACTATTGCAGGAAATGCTTTAGGTCAAGCATTTTTTTCCTTATCCTTAGGCATGGGAATGTTAATTACTTATGGAAGTTACGTAGATAAAAAAAATAATATTATTAATTCTGCAGCATTAATAACATTAACAGATGTTGGAATAGCTTTTCTTTCAGGTTTAATAATATTTCCATTCATTTTTTCTTCTGGCGTAGAAAGCAATGGTGGTCCAGGTTTAATTTTTGAGGTTTTTCCTAAAATTTTTAATTCTTTAGGTGATACCACTGGCATTTTTGTTGGGTCAGTATTTTTTATATTATTATCATTTGCAGCTATTACATCTACTGTTTCACTTCTAGAAGTACCTGTCTCATATTTAGTTGATGAATTTAAAATTGAAAGAAAATATTCAGTTTGGATAGTTGCTTTAATTATTCTTTTAATTGGTATTCCATCTGCATTAGCACAAGGTAAAAGTGAATTCTTTACAAATTTCATTACTTACTTTGGAGATAATAAACCAATAGATTTTATGACTTTTATTATTGATGTTTCTAATGACACTTTATTACCTCTGGGTGGATTTTTAATTACATTATATGTTTCTTATGTATGGGGAAATACTAATTTATCGACTGAAATTGAAAGTGGTAATAAATCATATAAAAATTCATTAGTGGAAAAATATATTAATTTTTCATTATCATATATATGTCCTTTAATATTAGGATCTATTTTTATATTAACATTTTTAAATAAGTTTTTTGGCTTTTCTTTTTAAGATTATATTATTCAAATCTAAGTGATTCAATAGGGTCTAGTCTACTTGCTTTTCTTGCTGGTATATAACCACTTCCCATACCTACAACTGTACTAATAAAAATACCTAAAAATACCCAAATCCAAGGCACTATAAAACTACCTCCTATAAACCATGAAACTACATTTCCAAAAATTAAACCAAATAAAACACCTCCTAAACCACCAAATTGACATATTAATATAGATTCAATTAAAAATTGATTTCTAATTAATTTAGGTGTGGCACCAATGGATTTTCTTAATCCAATTTCTCTTGTTCTTTCAGTAACAGAAACTAGCATTATATTCATAAGTCCTATACTTGCTCCAATTAAAGTAATAAATCCAATTGTAAAACCTCCAATTTTTAAATACCCTTCAATTTCATTTAATTCTGAATCTAGTGATTCATTCTTTTCAATTTTAAATGATAATACACCTCCTATTGGATCTTTTCTTAATATTTTAAACAGATTAGTTGAGTAATCCATATCATTATCTATTATGCTTATATCTTCAATTTTAACAGTAATGTCATAGTTTGACGTAGGTCTTAGCTTTCTAGCAGTTTCTACAGGAATAATTATTCTATTATCTCCTCCTCCTCCAAAAGAACTACCCTTCTCTTCTAGTATACCTATAACTCTAAATTTATTTCCTCTTGCAGTAATATATTTATTTATAGGATCTTCATTGTTTTTAAAAAGAGCAGATTTAATTTTTGATCCTATAAGAGTTACAAAGATTCCACTTTCATTTTCAATTTTTGTAAAATTTCTTCCTGTCTGTAATATGATATTTTCAACTGATAAAAAGTTTTCATCTCCAGCTTCAACAAAAACATTAGGATTTGTTGTTTCTGATTTATATTTTAATTCAGCGGTGCCAGTAACACCAGTACTTATAGTTGGAGTTCCTTGACCCTCATATTTTTTTATAAATTCTTTAGCTTCTCTATACCTTATTGGGGGTTGATTTTTTTTTCTAAGACCTGAGGATCTACCTCTATTATTTCTTTCGCTTTGTATTGTATAAATATTTGATCCTAAATCAGAAAAACTATCTGAAACTGAGCTTTTAATTCCATCTATGGAAGTTAAGATTCCAACTAATGAAGATATTCCTATGGAAATGATAGCAGCTGTTAAAAAAACCCTTAATTTATTAGATTTTATAGACTCCAGTGCTTCAAGAAAAAGATGTAAGTAGTTCAAAATTTTTTTACAAATATAAAAAAAAATTAAAGAGCAGCTTTAGTTGTTGAAATTATTACAGAAGCAATTCTATAAGGATCACCGTTTGATGAAGGTCTTCTATCTTCTAATCTACCCTTC
>TARA_B110000438_G_scaffold97070_1_pt1 | contig 11141 bp, 14 predicted proteins | sample TARA_B110000438 | Tara Oceans TARA_B110000438 (sample SAMEA4398413) | marine metagenome | biome: Polar Biome; feature: [MES] marine water layer (ENVO:01000295) within the mesopelagic zone...; material: water (ENVO:00002006), including particulate matter (ENVO:01000060) such as......
CTTCAAGATTTTATGGATGCATTTGATTCTAATCCAAATTTAGAAAATTTACTTTTTGATATAAACATCAAAAAAATAATTAATTCAACTGTAGAATCAGCTAGAAAAGTATCTATATATGGAATAGAAAATGAAATTCCTGTATCTGGATTATTAGCATCTATAAGTTATTTTGATTCTTTTAAATCTGGTACCTTACCTATGAATCTAGTTCAAGCCCAGCGAGATTGTTTTGGTGAACATACATTTGAGAGGGTTGATAAAGAGGGCTCATTTCATTTTGATTGGTAGTTTATAATTACTCATTAAACTTTAAATACTAAGATTCGTTATATTGATTGTTAATAATATTAAATATAATGAATACATCATCTCTTCCTAAATTTTCAAATAAAGATCCAAAAAGATTTTTTAATACATTAAATATCAGAGTTAACAATTATTTTAAAAAAAATAATACTAATAAAAAGGGTAATAGATCTCTGTATTTTAAGGCCATTATACTTTTTTTATTATTTTCAGTTCCTTATTTTATAATTATGTTTTTTCAACCAAATCAATGGCTTTCATTATTATTTATAACCTTATCTGGTATTGGAATGGCAGGAGTAGGGATGAATATTATGCATGATGGAAATCATGGTTCGTTTTCAACAAAAAAATGGATAAATAAGTTAATGGGTAGTAGTATATATATACTTGCTGGAAATGCTTATAATTGGCAAATTCAACATAATGTTTTACATCATACTTATACTAATATTCATGGACATGATGAAGATTTAGGAGCAGGTAGAATTCTTAGATTTTCAAAACATAGTAAATGGTTTCCTTATCATAAGTATCAACACTTTTATTCTTTTTTATTATATGGTTTAATGACTATAAACTGGGCAATAACTGGTGATTTTTTTCAAACAATTAGATATTTAAAAAACAAATTATCGTTTAAAAAATTTATTAACCCAAAAAAGCAATGGTTGAATTTGATTTTTACAAAAATTATTTATTTTACTATCTGGATAGTACTACCAATTATATTTTTAGATTTAGTATGGTGGAAGATTTTAATTGGATTTTTTATTATGCATTATATTGCTGGTGTAATTTTAAGTACTATATTTCAGCTTGCTCACGTTGTTGAAAATGTTGATATGCCACTTCCTTCTTACAGTGGAGATATGAAAAACACTTGGGCTATTCATCAACTTTTTACTACATCAAATTTTTCAACAAACAATAAATTTATAAATTGGTTTTCTGGAGGTTTAAATTTTCAGGTAGAACATCATTTATTTCCTGGAATATCACATATTCATTATAAAAAAATATCTAAAATTGTTAAAGACACTGCTTTTGAGTTTAGTTTACCATACAATGAGTATAAAACAACTAGGGATGCTATTAAATCACACTTTAATTTTTTAAAATTAATGGGAACTAAACCTTCTTTAAAATAGATGATAAATTATATTTTGCTTTTTATTTTTTTTAATATTAATAATGATAAAATAAAATTATTTAATGGAGTGGATCTTACTGGTTGGAAAATATATGGAACCGAGAAATGGTATATTGAAAATAATGAAATGGTATGTGAAAGTGGTCCTGATAAAGGTTATGGTTACTTAGCTACTAATAAATTTTATGATGATTTTATATTAAATCTTAAATTTTTTCAAGAGTCAGATGGTAATAGTGGTGTTTTCTTTAGATCAACTGTAGAAGATACTAAAATTTCTGGTTGGCAAGTAGAAGTTGCACCTCCTGGAAGTCATTCTGGTGGAATTTATGAATCATATGGTAGGGGATGGTTGATAAAGCCTTCAAATATTTTAGACGATATTGTCGTACTAAATCAATGGAATAACATGAAAATACATGTAGAAAATGATATTGTAAAAACCTGGATTAATGATAAAGAAATGGTATCTATTAGTGATTCAATTATTGGAAAAGGTAGTGGTTCTATAGTGTTGCAAATTCATGATGGAGGAAATATAAAAGTAAGGTGGAAAGATATATATCTTGAAAAAATTAATTAATTACAATCACATTTCTCAATTTTTAATAAATCTAAAAAAATACATATTTCTTCATTTTTCAGATCCATTGTAAATGGATATTCTTTGTTAGAAATTTCATTATAAGGGAGTACTTTATTTAAATTATTTTTCTCATCTGCATCACTGATTTTATAAATTCCGTTAATATCAGAATTTTTAAATTTTAAAAAATAATAATCATTTAGTAGTGAGTCAAATGCTGAAATATCTGGTGCGTAACCATAAGAAAGAGTTAGAATGAAAAAATCTTGAAAAAGATCATATTCAATTATTTTATCATCTGAATAATCACAATCATCGTATTCATAGGTAGTTGGATCTCCAACATATTCATAGTTTGCGCAAGAAAGTAGAATAAAAAAGGAAATACTTAATGCAATATATTTAAGCATATTAAATATAATTTCTCATTATTTAAATTTGAATTTGAAATATATAATTGTTAAGGCACATGATCCAACAAATAAATTTGCGCAAATTATAGCTAAATCATTTTTCTCAAATGCATAAACTAACCAAACAATATTACTTAAAAGTATGATTAACGTCATTGATAATGATATTTCATTTGCGGATTTCATTTTCCATATTTTATAAACTTGTGGAAAAAATGTGATACCAGATAATAGTGCTCCGAGAAGTCCAACATATTCAATCCATTCCATATTTTAAAGTAAATTTATTTTAAATAAAAAAATATCGTCAAAATTATCAAAAATATAATACTAAAACATAGAGCTAATGAATAAATTAAAATAGAATTTTTTGGAGCTACGCCACCAAATAAAATTCCTAAGATTTTAAAAATTTTTATCACTGATTATTATTTGGAAGCATATTATAGTAAATATTTTTTGATATAGGATAGAAAGATTCTATACATCTTTTTTTTAAATTATCTTTCCAATGAATTTTTATTTTATATCCCTTTAAAACAAAGGTTTTATTTTCAACATATTCAGGAATTATCTTGCATTTTATCATATTGTAAACCTACATTATAGTATATAATTTCAAAAGAAATTATTATCAAATGCTAGCGAAAATTAAAAATATATACAGAATAGTTGGTAAGATTAACCATTTTATTATTCTTAATTTATTTTTAAATAGAAAGCTATAAAATGATACCCCATGACTATTAGATTGAAGTTTTATTATTAATGAAAAACTAAGAATAAATATTAACAAGTAATTAAATAATGTAAAAATTGTCATTTCTAAAAATATAAAAACTATTTAGTTTTAATTAAAATAACACCCCACGTACCTTCTTCACCATATATATTAGCAGCGGAAGTTCCTTTTAATAATCGCATACTTTTTATTTCATTTGGTTTGATTAAATTAATGAGTTGAGAAAATGTACCTACCCTCATTCCATTTACGTAAAATGTAACTTCTTGCGTAAACATCACACTTGTAATTCCAGTAATGTATATTTCAGCTGTATTTTCGTCGCTCCCATTAATTTTAAGACCTGGAATACTTCTAATACGATTTAATATACTTATTTCTGAAAACTCATTAATTTTTTCACTTTTAACATTAGCTTCTCCCGATTCATTATTAGATGATAAAGAGGTTTTTGATATATTACATCCAAGAAGTATTACACTAATACTTATTATTATATATTTTATCATAATGTAATTTACAATTATAAGGTTGTAAATTTTTATAATTTATATCTTTTCAAATTTATCAATTGTAATCTCGTTTTTAATCTCCCCTGTATGTTTGGTGGTATTTGGTTCAAATAATAATAACCAAACTTCATTTTTAGCAACCGGTTTATGTTCAACACCCTTAGGTATAATTAACATTTCTCCTTCATTTAATTCTACTGTTTTATTAGAAAATTTAATTTTTAAAGTTCCTTTGATTATTAAAAAAAGTTCATCTTCATTTTTATGATTATGCCAAATGAATTCACCTTTAACTTTAGCAATTTTAATATTTTGATCATTCAATTCACCAATTATTTTTGGATTCCAATAATCATTAAAAAGATTAAATTTTTTTTTTAAATTAATTTTTTCCATAATTATTTAATAGAATAAATACTCATAAATCAAAATAGTTATTATAACACCAAAGAAAAAGGCTAAAAATGCAAATCCATTTAATCCTAAAGTCTTAAGAAGCCAATAGTTAATATTAAACCTTATTTTCATTATTCCTTTATCTAATATTTTTTTTTCAAAATAATACTTCATATTTTCATTTAGATATATTTTCTCTAGCTATTTTCTCATTATCAAATACTTTTGTACTAAAGTACTGAACTTCTTTAATGATTTTATTTCCTTTCCACTGGTAAGAAATATGAAATGGAAAGCTTATTTCTTTTCCGGAATATTTTCCTTTTGCACTAAAATTATTCCATACAGCAGTCCAAACTAATCCATTAGAGTAATAATTTGTTTCAATTTCAGAATCTTCTGCATCTCCCATATTATCCACATCAAATTTTATATCTTCAAATAAATCAAATATATCTTTTACGCCAGCAATAAATTCGTCTTTATTAAATTCTTCATTATCAGAATTTGTAAATATTAAGTCACTAGAAAACACTTCTTCTAAATAGGTTATTTCTTCATTAGATACACTATTAAATACTTTTTTTATCATTTCAGTTTTATCATCATCTATAGATATATAGCCATATTTATTTTCATTTTTACATGATATAGTTACTATAGATAATATAGAAATTAATATAATTTTTTTCATATTTTTAATTTTAAATTTCCATTAATCTAAAAACAATTATTCACATTTCATAATTAAGATTTTTAATAAAAAAAAGGCACATATTATTAAATATGTGCCTAAGAGTATTTTATAAATCAATTGATTGATTTATAACTATTAAAAATAATAATTATTTTTGAGCCTGATATTTATAGTAATCTTCTACAGGTATCATTAAATGATCATATCCTGTACCAGCAAACATAATATATGGAGCTCCTGAATTAAAATCAGTTGTTTGACCTGATAGTGATGCAGGATCTTTAGGAAATAGCATCAAATGTGGTCCAGACTCAATCCATTGTCCTTCAACAGCATCTTCTTTGTTAAAAACTAAATGTTTAGTATTATCTTCTCCCATGTCGCCATGTAACATCCATGCCCATCCATCGTTATCCATTTCAGGTGTTTTTCCAGACATATAAGCCATAGCCCATTGCATAGCAGGACCATCACCTACCATTGGCATAGCTTCATGTGGATCTTTCCAACCGTTTTCAGGATCAGACATTCCTCTTGGATTTGCAGCCATTGCAGTCCAACCATTTGACCCTTCTCTAAGAACTGAACCATCTACATCTACGACAGTACAATTTGCAGCAATGTATGAAGGGGCAGCAGTAGAATAAGCCCAAATTTTCCATTCAGCAGAAGTATGAGGCCCAGATGGCTCACCATTATCATAACCAACTACTTCTACAGTATTTTCAACAGTATTACTTTGTTGACAACTTACAACAAATAACACTGTTAGAGTAATTAATAATATATTTTTCATTTTAAAATTTTAAATTGATAATTTTTTTCTAAAGTAAATAATTAAGCCATAATATTCAAGAATACTACAATATATAAAGGTTAATTTATTACTATATATTAATATAAATCATTTTATACCTGTCATCTCCCATCTTGCAAGATCTACAGGGATATTCCCAACTTCATTAAATGCTTTGTAAAAATCTTTCATAATAAATGGTTCATTGCTTTGTTCTAATTTTTTAGACCATTCAGCAAGTGTTTTTTCTATAATATATTTTCCAGTAATATAGCTTGTTCCATAGCCAGGTTGACGAAGATACAGGTGCTGTTCAAATTGTAAAAGGTGTGGTTCGCGGTTCATCCAATGACGAGGTGTCCATTTAACATGAACTTGACCAGCTTCAGCCATAGTCATTTGATTAGCATGTGCATATAATGAACCTAAACCTCTAGCTGCTCTTTGAGCTATCATAATCCAAACTATTTCTCTTGATCTTGGACTATCGTCATATAAACCTGAGTGCATGAACATTTCTTCAGCTCCTGTAGCATATCCTTCATTTTTAGTATCAAAAATATTATAAAGTAGTGGCCCTCGTCTAATTATACTTTTATGAGGTGCATCTCTGACTTGAGCTAAATCAAACCAATGAACAAAATGAGAGTATAGAGGTAGGGGATCATAATGTAGTCCAATATTAAAAAAATTACGATTTTCTTCAGGTACAAACTTTCCCATATGATTTCTTAAAGCTGGTTCCATATTTTTTTTTATATACATAATTTCTTTTTTATCTAGAAAATTCATGAAACGTTTTACTCCTTTTTCTGTAAGTAATTCAAATTCCTCAGGTGTTTTAGCAGATATCATTTGAGGTAGATCTTTATTTCTATGTTCTTCAAGTTTTAAAGATGACCATGCTCTATCTAATTCTCTTTGAAGTAATTGAACTTCTTCCTCCCAAGAAAGAGGTAATAAATGTACATTTTTTTGATACCAAGTATAATTCTCTTTTCCAATACCAGATGGTCCTTTTTTTGCATGAGATGCTAATTCTAACCACTTAATAAATTTTTCAGTTGCTTTCTTAGATATCTCAATTTCTTTTAGAATTAATTCTTCTTCTTTGGAATTTAATTTTAAAGCTATAATGTCAAGATCTTTAACTTGTTGTTTTAAATTTTCAATTCCCGCTATCCATAGATCTCTAGCATTTCCAGATAAATTTCTTCTTGCTTGATCTAAAAATGGAGGAATAATTTTTAACTCGTCAATAAATTTATTTTTTTGTTTTTTTGATAATGGAAATTCATATTGCCAAAATTCTAATACAGCATGATTTGTTGGGCCTTCATGCGCTGGAACATCACTTTGATTCATCCATATGGTCTGATAGTATGCAGGATCACGTTTCCATGGTTTAAGAACTCTATAATTAAAATCATAACCATTCATTTCTGCCTTAACAATATGCCAGTCAATTTGTTCATGAATAGGCCATTCTTCTATATTTATCTCTTTTAAACGAGTTTGTAGGTTATTGAAATTTGGCTGTCTTTTATTAAATGATTCTTTAGTGTAATTTGGAGCACCATTTAACTTTGGAGGAGTTTCAAAAGTACGCCATTCTTCAAATAAATTAACAAGAGTATTATAATTCGCTTTTGAAGAATTTTCTTGTCCAAAAGAAATTGTATTATTTGAAAGAATAGTAATTAGAAAACATATAAATAGTGATAGTTTATACATATAAGGTTAATTTTAGTTGAATAAACAATCTAAATACTATAATGCAGAATTCAAAAACAGTAGATATTAATATTTAGTTTAATTAAATTCAGTTTAGTTAATTGTTTTAAAGTATTCCCAAATTTTTTCATATTTCATTTTATGATTTCCATTTAAATCATGATTTCCATTTTCAGATTTTCTAAATATAATTTGATGATCGTTTTCGCAGTTTTTATAAGAAAAAAGGGTATCAGAGTTGATAGTATTTATATCCGCTATTATGTTACAATTAAATGCTATTGCCCAAGATTTAACACTTTTATGAGCTGACATAAACCTATGTCCCACAACAGATAATCCACCTTCAAAAGGAATTACATCGTCTTTTGAACCAGATATCTGATAAACAGATAATGGATTAGTAGAATTATTTGGAATTTGACTTTCTAACAATTGAGAAGCTAGTGGCGCTATACCTTTAAGGTAACTTCTTTTTATACCTAGTTCGTTTACCATTGCAGATCCATTAGAGAATCCAATTGCAAACTTTCTATTTATATCTAAATTTGAATATTTACTTAATTCATTAATAATCATATCTGTAAATTCAACGTCATCTGCATTTGATTGTTCTTGACCTAAATTCCAAGATTTTCTATATCCTTGAGGATAAACACCTATAAATTGATGATTATTTACTAAATCCTCTAAAATAAAGCCATTTTCTGCTGATCCTCCATTACCATGAAAGAAAAAAACAATAGGATAATTTTTATTTACTATGGTTTCTTCTGGAGCATGAATTATAACATTTCTTTTAACTGAATTATTATCAATTTTTTGATCAATTTTAAATTCTGTAATACCATTTAATGTATTTAATTCATTATTTTCATTAGTATTTTCATTTTGGCAAGATGAAATAATGAAGATTAATATTAAGATTTTTTTAAACATTACTGTAAACTTATATTTATAAAAATAAATTTCAAAAAAGTGAATTTTATTACTAATCAAATAAATTATTTTTCTTTTTATATTTAAAGAATAATTCAAATTATGAATATCAATTTTATTTTAAACTTATTTATTAAATATTTAGTTCCATTATTATTTATAAATATATCTTGCCAAAAGTCTAATTTTTCTAATAATAAAAATGAGTTAACAATTGATAGTATTTTTAAATCTTATTATGATTTTAAATTACATATTAATCCAATCGAAGCTACTAAGTCAGGAGATTATAAGTATAATGATAAAATAGAGAATTATATATCTAAAGAATATCAAGACAACTTAATATATAGGTATAAGGGATATTTAAATCTTCTAAATCAATACGATTCTTTAGATGTCACTCCAGAACAATGGATTAGTATACAAGTTATGAAGTGGGACTGTACAATTAAGAAAGAAGGTCTTGAAAACAACTTAATTACTATGTCGTCTCCCGTTTATGATCTTCCAAGTTTTGAGTTAATGCCATTGATTCAAGTTCAATCATTACATCTTTACTTTGCTCAATTAGCTACAGGTAAAAGTGTTCATCCATTTAATAATATAAGAGATTATGAGGATTGGATATTAAGAGTTGATGATTATTTGCCTTTTCTTGATACTTGTATATCTAAAATGAGAAAAGGTATAGCAGAAGGAATTGTTTTACCAAAATCATTAACTAGAAAAATGATTCCACAACTTGATGAATTTATATCAAATTCAGTTGAACAACATTTATTTTATTCTCCTATTTTATCTATGCCAGATAGTTTTAATAAAATTGATAAAGAATATTTAGAATCATCTTATAGAGATATGATTACAAATAAAATTAAGCCTAAATATATTGAATTGAGAAATTTTTTAATTGATGAATATTTACCAGAGTGTAGAGAATCATCAGGTATAGGAAGTCTTCCTAATGGTTTAGAAACGTATAAGTACTTAATGAAGTTACATACAACTACTAATATGACCATTGATGAAATTCATGATCTTGGAAAGGCTGAGGTGAAGAGAATAACAAAAGAAATGATAATTATTAAAGATAATATTGGATTTAAAGGTGATATAAATATGTTTTTTGATTTTATTCGAAATGATACTAACCAAATGCCTTTTGATTATCCAATAGAAGTTTTAAATAATTTTAATAAAATAAAGAAAAGGGTTGAATTATCAATTCAAACATTATTTAATTTAAATCCGCTAGCAGATTTTGAAGTAAGGCGTACTGAAGCATTTCGTGAAGCTTCCGCAAGCGCAGAATATGTTCCGGGTTCTAAAGATGCTACAAGATCTGGAATATTTTATGTTCCTATTATTGATGCTAAGCTTTACAATAAGTTTACTGATGAAGCATTATTTTTACATGAGGCAATACCTGGTCATCATTTTCAATTATCTCTACAACAAGAAAATAATAATCTCCCAGAGTTTCTTCATCCAGAAAGCATTGGTGTATTTGTTGAAGGCTGGGCTCTTTATTCAGAATCTTTAGGAAAGGAATTAGGACTTTATTTAGATCCATTTCAATATTTTGGAATGTTAAGTATGGAAATACATAGAGCTATTCGATTAGTTGTTGATACAGGTATTCATGGTAAAGGATGGACTAGAGAAGAAGCTATTAAATATTCACTTGATCATGAAGCAGAATCTGAAAAGTCTATTATTGCTGAAGTTGAAAGATATATGGCAACACCAGGTCAAGCTCTTTCTTATAAAATTGGACAACTAAAAATTAGAGAATTAAGAACAAAAGCTGAAAAAATACTTGATGATAAATTTGATATTAAGCTTTTTCATGATCAAATATTAAATTCTGGTAGTTTGCCACTTATTTTATTAGAAAAGAAAGTTAATGCATGGATTATTGATGAAATGAAAAAAAAAAAGATATCTAATCAAAATTAATACTATTGTTAATAACTTTATTATATGGATACTAGTATGTTAATTAATATTTTAATAATTTTTATTTCAATCATTTACTTTTATAGTAGATCTTCTGTTTTAAAATTAATACCTAAATGGCTTGATGATACTTTAGTCTTATTACTTGCTTTTTTTATTGGATGGGCAGGTGCTGATATTATAGTTTCATTAACTTAATTAATATTATATATAATATTAATTAAGGTTTTTTCTTAACTAATAATTATTTATAGAAAATTATAAATTCTATAATAAATAAAAAACAATAACCATATTATTTAGAATTAAGATTAAGGTTTAATTAAAATCTATGGGTATAGGTAATCTTTGTTACCCCAATATTTGAAATAGTTTTAAATTTATTTTCATGATTAATCCAATTGTGATTGTAAACTAAATAAATATCAGAACCAGGTACTATAGTATGTCTAAATCTGTTATTCATACCTATTATTTCACTTACATCATCAAACTGGATATTAGATGAGAATGAAGTAAATGGTGAAAAATCAAAATCACCTATAAATCGAATTAAATTTGTTTTAAATTCACCTTCTTCTAATTTGACAAATCTATGGTCGTATCCAAAACTAATATTAAATCCAGAAAAAGGTCTTATAGTTAGGGTATTTTGATACTCAGTTTTATTTCCTGACCAAAATCCTCCAGTATTTATTTCGATTTCATATACTAATTTTCTTTGATTAGCTGTTTCAATTTCTATTTTATGTATCCAATTTGAATAATCTCCTATTGGAACAATAATTGAACTATCCCCAAGTATATTAAAGTTAAAGTCAAGATTTTCATAATTTTTAATAAACTGATATGTTAATTCATCACCACTTTCAAAACGGATTGATAATGGAGTAAATCTTATA
>TARA_B110000438_G_scaffold249871_1_pt1 | contig 11134 bp, 8 predicted proteins | sample TARA_B110000438 | Tara Oceans TARA_B110000438 (sample SAMEA4398413) | marine metagenome | biome: Polar Biome; feature: [MES] marine water layer (ENVO:01000295) within the mesopelagic zone...; material: water (ENVO:00002006), including particulate matter (ENVO:01000060) such as......
CACGTGAGCGCCCGAAATCTCACCGCGGACAATAACATGCCTTCCCACGTCTTCAATCGCGGTTACAGTGAGTGGTATACCCTCGTTTGGAGATAATTTAATATGCTCGGGGCGAATACCTAACTCGAAGCGGGCGGCAGAATTTTCGATAGTTCTATCCAGAAAAATCCTCTTCCCTGCGAATACGGCTTCGCTTCCATCGACCTGGCAGGGCAGCACATTCATCCCTGGCGAACCGATGAACTTACCAACGAAGGTGTGTTCCGGCGTCTCGAAGAGTTGCTGAGGTGTCCCTATCTGCACCACCGCTCCCTCGTACATAACAATCACCTGATCGGCGAATGTTAGCGCTTCGGTCTGATCATGGGTCACATAGATCATCGTATGTTGAAAGCGCTGGTGTATCTTCTTTAACTCCGTACGTAATTGCCATTTCAGATGTGGGTCGATAACAGTCAGCGGCTCATCGAAGAGAATAGCTTGAACGTCAGTTCTAACTAGCCCTCTGCCTAGCGATATTTTCTGCTTATCATCTGCGGTCAACGAGCGCGCTCGATCGTTTGCTCGCTCTTGCAAATCGAGCATCTGCAATATATCCGCTACTCGCTTGTCAATTTCGTTCTTGGCGATGCCCCTATTGCGTAAAGGAAATGCCAAATTATCTGCAACGGTCATCGTGTCGTAGACCACCGGAAACTGAAATACTTGCGCAATATTGCGCTGCTCAGTTGTCAAATCTGTCACATCGATGTCGTCGAAAAGCACTCTCCCCTCGGACGGCCTGAGCAAGCCGGAGATGATATTTAATAACGTCGTCTTGCCGCAACCAGATGGGCCGAGCAAGGCATAGGCACCACCGTCATTCCAGTTCTGCCGCATGCTACGCAGCGCGTAGTCGGAAGCCAAGGGATAACGATGTGCCAGTGATTGTAGTTGTATAGATGCCATTGTGTATCTAGCTTTTTATTGTCGGCTGCCATTCAACGAGCGCGTCATCGCTGTCGAATAAGAATAAATTCTGTGGTTTTAGATAAAATTTCACCGTACTCGCTACTGTAAATTCCTGCATGTCGAGAAGAAGCGCGACCCAGGGATTACCTTCCATAGAAAAATGCACAAACGTTTCAGAACCAGTCAGTTCTGTGACTGACACACTTCCTTCAACTTCTATGTCATCGAAGGCCTCTCTTTCGCGGCTAAGATGATGCGGCCGTGCCGCCAGAGTGTAGTTTCCATCCGGTATGTGTTCGATATTAACTCCAATCTTTTGCTGACTACTCGCAAATGCTAGCCGCCCTGCAACGCATTCCACCTTCACGCTGTTCAGAGGCGGATCTGAAAAAATCTCCGCCGAACGCAAGCTAGCAGGCATGCGGTACAGGTCCAGAGTCGGGCCAAATTGTTCAACTTTGCCCTCATGCAGACAGACAGAATTGCCGCCAAGCAAGAGGGCTTCGTTAGGCTCAGTGGTAGCATAGACCAAGACCGCGCCCATGGCAGCGAATAAGGCCGGCAGCTCAGCACGCAGCTCCTCCCGTAGCTTGTAATCGAGATTAGCTAATGGCTCATCCAATAACACCAAATCGGCCTTCTTAATAAGCGCGCGCGCTAGCGCGACTCTCTGTTGCTGACCGCCGGAGAGAGTATCCGGAGTACGATCGAGCATCTCCGTCAATTGCAGCAATTCCGCTACTTCAGTTACTTGCCTGGCTATCTGGCTCTTTTCAACTCGAGCTACCCGAAGTGGTGAGGCTATATTCTCAAACACCGTCAGCGAGGGATAGTTGATGAATTGCTGATATACCATCGCCAAGTTGCGTTTCTGAACAGCCACGCCTAATACTGACTCCCCATCGAATAGCAGCTCACCGCTATCTGGTTTGTCCAAGCCAGCCATAATCCGCATCAAGGAGGTCTTGCCAGCGAGCGTGGGGCCGAGAAGAATATTTAAATCGCCGCGTTGCATGGACAGGGAAATATCATCAAGGAAAACCTCTTCTCCCTGGTGAAGTATAATGTTTCTCATCTCAAGCATTCAGTGTTTCCATAAGCTAGTTTGTACGAAAAAACTGCTCTATATAGTTAGCGAGTGAATCGCATTCCGCACGTGAAAATTTAAGGCCTAGCTTGCTACGTCGCCAGAGAATATCGTCTGCAGATTTCGCCCATTCTTCCATACAGAGATAGTCTACTTCTCTCTGGTAAAGATTGTGGCCAAAATTCACGCCAAGATCACTCATACCTGAAGCCTCACCGAGCACATCAAAGCTCAGAGTACCGTAGCTGTCCAACAAGCGGTTGATAAAATCCGCATCCAGCCAAGCATACTTTGAGACCATTTTTTGAAATAGATGTTCTAGAAGATCGAAGTCGCCTCCCGGTAATGTTGCATCCTTAGTCCATGCCGGACCCATAGTCGGCAACGCTTCCTTTAATTTACTCAATACATCTTCAGCCAGAATTCGATAGGTAGTCACCTTGCCTCCATAGACGGAGAGTATTGGATGTGGATTCACTTCCAATTCCAAATTGAAGTCTCGTGATACTTTGCTCGCGATAATCTCCTCATCATCTATTAGCGGTCTCACGCCTGCAAAGCTATACACAACATCCGAATGCAAGATCGATTTCTTGAAGTATAGATTCACAATCGAGAGTAGATAACTAATTTCTTCTTTAGAGGGTTCTACACGATCGAGGCTTCCCTTGTGTTCAACTTCAGTCGTACCTATCAACGTATAGTCTTGCAACCACGGAATTACAAAAATTACCCTGCCATCATGGTGCTGCAACATAAAAGCCTGTGAGCCAAGGTGCATACGTGGCACGACGACATGACTGCCTTTGACGAGCTGATTTTTATGCTTTGATTTCTCATTGTTGAGTTGTTCAGATAGATCAGCAACCCAAGGCCCAGTCGCATTTACGATGACCTTGCAGTCGACTTCACTATCAGTATTGCTAGCGTGATCGCGAAGAGTGACACGCCAACCATTATCTAAAGGCTTCATCCCCGTGCATTCCTGGCATGTAAGTATCTGTGCTCCCCGTCGCTTAGCCTGCAGCGCATTCAATACGACTAGGCGCGAGTCATCTACCCGTGCGTCCCAATATTCGAAGCCGCAGGTAATTGACGAATTGAGAGGACCTTCAGTATCTATCTTAATTGAACGCGATCCCCCGAACCGCTTACGCCGCGCCAAATTATCATATAAGAACAGTCCGGCTCGGATAAGCCATGAGCTTCGAGAATGTGGCAACTGAGGAATATGAAAGGCAAGCGGCTTAATAATATGTGCAGCTGCTGCGGCGAGCACTTCTCGTTCTTGCAATGACTTTCGCACCAAAGAGAATTCATGAAATTCGAGATAACGCAAGCCGCCATGGATAAGCTTAGTACTCCAAGACGAAGTTGCCGAGGCAAGGTCAAATTTTTCGCAGAGGACTACATCCAAACCGCGACCCGCTGCATCCGCAGCAATCCCGGTCCCATTGATGCCGCCACCAATTATTAGGAGATCACGCATAGGTTTCTTGAATCAGGGGTTCTTGTCTGGGAATAGCTTAGAGTGGCCTACGAACTTACCCACGTTGTAGTTACTTAGGGTAACATGAGAGCTTATTTTCACTTAGTCTTATTTCAGCGATGCAGCGAGATACCTGCAAGCTATAGGAGATTGAAAGGCAAGGGGATAGTCTGATTTTATTGAAGAGATTATTGACATGAAGAATTTCATTCTCGCGATCGACCAGGGCACTACCAGCAGCCGCGCTCTGATATTCGACTTTCAGGGAAATAAACTCTCCGTAGGACAGCAGGAATTCGTACAACACTTCCCTAACAACGGCTGGGTAGAGCACGATGCGATGGAGATTCTGCAAAGCACTCTTGCTAGTTGTCACACCGCCCTCGAAACAGCCTCAATTACAGCTGAGCAGATTCGTTGTATAGGAATAACCAATCAACGTGAGACCACCATCGTATGGGACAAAGAGACTGGTCTTCCAATCTACAATGCAATCGTTTGGCAAGATCGTCGAACCAGCGACTACTGCGAAGAATTGAAAGCGCAGCATTTCGAAGAAATGATTCAGCAAAAGACCGGTTTGCTCATCGATTCTTACTTTTCAGCGAGTAAAATTCGTTGGATGCTAGAGAATGTTGAAGGTGCCAAGGAGCGAGCTGCAAATGGCGAGCTAGCTTTCGGTACAGTCGATTGTTTTCTTCTCTGGCATCTAAGTAAAGGTCACAGTCACCGCACCGATGCCACAAACGCATCCCGAACACAGCTATTTAATATTCATACCCAACGATGGGATGACGAGCTACTCGAAATTTTCGATATACCCGCCTCTCTCTTACCAACTGTTGAAGATTGTGCAGCTGACTATGGTGAATGTGATGCCAAGTTCTTTGGTAGCCCCATACCCGTTACAGGAATTATTGGCGACCAACAGGCTGCTGCATTCGGGCAGTGTTGTTTCTCCGCTGGCATGGCCAAGAGCACCTACGGCACTGGCTGCTTTCTTTTATTAAATACCGGCAATCGGGTAGTCAAATCTACAAACGGTCTTCTAAGTACCGTCGCTTTTCGCCTGAATGGTGAAACCAGCTACGCGGTTGAAGGTAGCATCTTCATGGCAGGTGCCACCATGCAGTGGATTAGGGATGGCTTAAAACTCATCGAACAGGCGAGTGAGTCTGAGGCACTTGCAGAGCAAACCAGCGAAGACCTTACCGTCTATCTGGTGCCTGCTTTCACTGGGTTAGGAGCGCCTTACTGGGACCCTGAAGCGCGAGGGGCATTGTTTGGGCTAACTCGTGACAGTGGCGTGAAAGAAGTGGTTACTGCCGCTTTACTCTCCGTTTGTTATCAGAGCAAAGATCTATTACTCGCGATCGAAGCGGATGGTGGCAGATTAGCCAGCCTTCGTGTCGATGGGGGAATGTCGAACAATGACTATGTGATGCAGAAGTTGTCTGACCTGCTAAGTATTGAAGTACTAAGGCCCGAGCTTACTGAAACAACGGCCCTGGGTGTAGCCTATATCGCCGGCCTACAGGCTGGGATTTTTGAATCACTAGAAGAAATAAGTGCCAAGTGGAAACTAGACCAGCGCTTTGAACCGAGCAAAGATGATGTCTGGAGAGAGAAACAATATGACGGTTGGTTGAATGCCGTCTCGAGAACGCGAACCAACGTAATTGATAGGGAAAAGTGAGAATGGAGATTCATTTAATTCGGCACGGAGAGACCAACTGGAACAAAGAACGACGAGCTCAGGGTCAAAGCGAGTCACATCTAACGGATTTGGGCATCCAACAGGCAAAAGAGCTTGGGCAGCGTATCGGGCAACTTGAGTTTGATAGGATATATTGCAGCAGCAGTCTACGCACGCGCCAGACTGCGGAGCATGCATTCTCTGAGTCAACAACCGAGATTAATTATCTAGACTCTCTCCGAGAAATTTTTCTCGGTCCGTGGGAAGGCGTTCTTTATGACGATATTGCAATTCGCGAACCAGATTCTTATAAACACTTCTGGGAAGAACCTCACCTATTTAATGTTGAAGGAGCAGAATCATTTTCCAATTTACAAAAACGCGCTGTCGAAACGGTGGGAGAAATTGCCGCAGGCCATCCTCAGCAAAAAATTGCTCTTGTAAGTCATGGAGCCTTAATCAAATCCTTTCTATGCCATCTTGAAAAACGCCCGTTGAGCGAATTGTGGGCTCCACCGAAAATGCACAATTGTGCCCACAGCATAGTCAATCTAGATGCAGAAGGTTCAGGAATTATTCTCCAGTATGCCGATCAGTCGGTCGGGGAAAAATAAATGTTAAAATTACGTCAGATAAATCATTTCAATTTTGTATTTATCTAACGACTAATGAGTGTAATACCTGGCAATGTATACCACTTACTTTCGTTTGCAGCTACATCGACTTTAGCGCAGAGGGCGCACTCAACTTCGATGTTTTCTTTTTTCTGATTTACGTTGATTAAGAGGCCATACACGAGTTGGCAATGTCTCCAACATCTGCTGGCTAAAGCTAATGTGGTATGCTATTTCCTACCAAATATATTGATCTAAGTTAAGGTATCAATGTGAGTGAAAAACTAAAAAATCTCGGCCTATTCTCACTGATTACCATTTCAGTAGTGTTGATATCCCAACTGATTGGCCAATGGGTTAACGCCAACATAGCCCTGAATACGACTGTAGAAATCAATAACCTAATTCATTTTACTCATATCCGAAACTTCGGTGGCATTTTCGGCATGTTCCAAGGAATGGGTTGGCTTTTCGGCTTTATCAGTATCGGATTATTAGTAGCCATAGTTATCTATCTTTGGTTTGGTGATTCCGTAAGCCGTTATGAATTTGCCTGCTTCGGTTTTATTGTTGGTGGAGGAACCAGTAATATTCTTGACAGGCTGATATATGGCAGTGTAATTGACTTCATCGACATTCAACATATTCCCTATTGGAATTATGTGTTTAATACTGCAGATGTGATGGTGCATGTGGGAATTTGGCCAATGCTCTTTGTAAGTTTTTATCTTGATTCCGAAAATTCCAGATCAACTTTGAAATCTCCTTAGCATCGTCGAGCCTGCCAAGAAAATGGGACTATAGCCGTATAGCTTGATAAGGATCAACGCTTAGCATCATCGCTAAGAAGCAGTTACAACCACATGATCTAACCATACATTAAACAGGAGTGATTGTTTTTGAGCAGCGAGCGATTTAGTGGAATTTTGGCTCCGGTCATAACTCCATTTCAGGAAAATTTAGCTGCAAATCATAGCCGCTTCGCCGACCATTGCCGATGGATTACCGATCAAGGCTGTGGACTCGCAGTTTTTGGCACCAATAGCGAAGCCAATTCAATGTCGGTTCCAGAAAAAATTGACCTCCTAGATCATCTGGTGGCAACTGGTATAGAACCCAAATTGATGATGCCCGGAACCGGATGTTGCGCACTCACTGACAGCATTAAACTCACAAATCATGTGCTTTCCTTGGGTTGTAGAAGTGTTTTAATGTTGCCTCCATTCTATTTTAAAAAAGTAAGCGACGAAGGTCTGTACGCCTATTATTCATCAGTTATCGAGGGCGTGGGAAATTCTAATCTCAGGATTTACCTTTATCATATTCCCGCCTTTTCCCAAACTCCCTTATCCATAGAACTTATCGATAGACTGGTAAAGAATTACCCAGAAACCATAGCTGGAATAAAGGATAGCTCGGGCGACTGGGGCACTACTAAGGCATTTAATTCCCAAGGCTGGGATGATTTCCGAGTATTTTGTGGCTCTGAAAGTTTTCTCTTACAAAATTTACGTGCTGGAGGTGCAGGCTGCATATCCGCTACTGCGAACGTAAATCCAGCCGCGATCGTCAATTTATACCAGCAGTGGCAGACAGCAGACGCCGATAGTCTTCAGGACAATTTGAATCGCATCCGTGAGATATTTCAAAATTACCCAATGATCCCTGCATTGAAAGCTGCCACAGCGATTTTCAGTGGCGATTCCTTTTGGTACCGAGTTAGACCGCCTCTAACGGAAATGACTAAGGAACAACTGATTAATCTTGCTGCAGAACTCAGTAGGAACGGCTTCGATATGTCCGGATTATGAGCTACAGAGACCATTGTTCCTGAACTTTCATGGAATATTAGAAAAAATTCTGAATAGACAAATAGGGGTGCATCAGGTAGCCTCACATGAACATGCTGCAACGATTGACAATGAAATTGTGTTAATTTAACTCATTGTTTTATATTACTATTTTGGGGAATTTGTAGATCGAGGAGCTTTAGCTTCCCGATATTTTGCAGCCTGTAATTGATTCTCAAATAAGAAGAGAGACTAATAATGATAAGAACATCAGAATTTCTCAAAACGAGCATCCAGCTCTGTTCTGCAATTGTGATTCTACTTGCTCCCAATTTGCTCGCTGCACAGAGCACTGTAGAGTGGACAACCCTTGGTAATGACTATGCTCACACACGATATTCTCCAGCTGATGAGATAACCGCTGATAATTTCAGCGATCTTGAAGTGGCATGGGAATGGGATGGAGCAAGCTTGGGCGCCGTTAGTGGACGATCAACCCCCAGCTATATCGATGGGATACTTTATACTGTCGCCGGTTCCAGACGCCATGTCGTCGCCTTAGACCCAAAGACTGGCGAGCAACTCTGGAGCTATAGACTTCCTAATACTCCTCGTTGGGAATATTCTATGCGCGCCGATTATGGCAAAGGTATCGGCTACTCCGAAGTAGATGGCCGTGGTGTTATCTATATGATCACACCAGGGTTTTTCTTAACTGCCCTCGATGCCAAGACAGGAGCTCCTTTAGAGGGTTTTGGAAGTCCAATCCCTATTGATGGCTTCCCTGAATCGGGTGTTGTCGATTTACTTGCAAATCTCGGACATCCCTATGATCCTTATGAAGGCATACCTTTAGAAACAGGTTACATAACGGGCTCATCACCCCCAATCGTAGTCAACGATGTTGTAATCGTTGGTAACTCGGCAGAGCAGGGGTACCACCAATCCAGAATTGAAAACGTGCCAGGTGACATTCTTGCTTATGATGCCAGAAGCGGAGAATTTCTATGGAAGTTTAATGTGATTCCTAAGCCAGGCGAATATGGACATGAAACTTGGGAGAACGATGCTTGGGAATGGACTGGTGATGTTTCTTCATGGGCACCAATCTCAGCTGATGTTGAAAATAATCTAGTTTTCATTCCAACCAATGGTGCAACAATTGATTACTATGGTGGATTCCGTCCCGGTGACAACCTTTACGGAACCAGCTTAATAGCTTTAGACGCTAGTACTGGAGAACGCTCATGGCACTTCCAAATGGTGCATCACGACATTTGGAACTATGACAATCCAACCGCGCCGGTGTTATTAGATTTAAATATTCCTGGACAGGGAACAGTTCCGGCGATAGCCCAAGTGACCAAGCAAAGCTTTGTTTATGCTTTTAACCGTTTGACTGGGGAACCTCTATGGCCAATCGAAGAACGTGCTGTACCCGCATCTATTGTGCCAGGCGAAGTGTTGTCTCCAACACAGCCATTCCCAACAAAGCCTGCTCCGTATGATATTCAAGGCGTCGGCATTGATGACCTCGCTAACTTCACTCCAGAAATTCGACAACAAGCAATCGAGGCTTTTGCTGAATATGAAATGGGGCCATTGTTTAATCCACCAATTCATCGCGACAATAACATCGGCAAGCGGGCCTCAATGTTCTGTCCAGGTGGTGGTGGTGGAGCGAACATAACGGCACCAGCGGTAGCCGATCCAACTACTGGCTATCTGTATGTGTCATCACATACAGCATGTAGCCCAATTCAACTAGTACCAGGTGAGGAAGCTGATCTTCAATATGCTGAGCCAACTGGAACTACTTACGCGATGTACGCTAATGGACCCAGCGCAGGAGCCCCAAGACATCCAGCTGGAATACCATTGTATAAGCCACCCTATAGCCGAATCACCGCTATTGATATGAACACTGGCGAACATGCATGGATGATACCTACCGGTGAAACACCAGCAAGGGTACAAAACTCACCCGCACTGGAAGGCATCGATATTGGTAATACGGGCACAGGTAATTTGGTACCTATGGTTGTAACTGCCAATATGCTGGTTTACTCAGACACAAAAACTGATGGTACGCCTATGCTATATGCTATCGACAAGCAAAGCGGCGAGATTCAAGGTTCTATCGAAGTTCCTGATCGTAGCCGTTATGGCATGAGCACCTGGGTTCACCAAGGTCGTCAATACATTATGCTACAAACAGGCCCTAGATTAACCGCAATGGCTCTTCCTGTTGAAGGTGACGATGTTGCTAACAGCCATTAGTAATTACTTGATAAAGATTTACTAGAAAGATTTTGTACATTTGTGAAACTGAAAGCTCGATTATTGGGAAGTAATCGAGCTTTTCAAGCGTATGGCTCACCAGTTAGCCATCAATATTAGCTACTCAGCTGCCTTTTGTATCAGCCTATCAGCTAATTCTAATATCAATGGCTCAACTAAAACATTTGTCGATCTATTCTTACTTGGTAAGTATAGCAATTCTAGGCATTTTCCCTGTTGTTAGGCCAACTCCTAATAAAATGAGAATACAGCCAAAACCCATAAATAATGTAATCTTTTCCGCAAGAAATATGCTCCCCCAGAGAAGACTAAATAGCGGCACGAGGTATGTCGTCATGATTGCCCGGTGGGAACCAATTCTGCCAATAAGGCGATAGAACATTATATAGGCCGCTCCCGTGCACAATACTCCCAAGGCTACAACGGTCAACCAAATCGATCCCTCAGGCATCGTCTCTGGCTGCTGCCAGATCGCGAATGGGAATAGGAAGATACTTGAATAGAAAAGACTACCGGTAGTTATAGCCAGGCCCGAAATATTCTGCAGTCTATTTGCGACCAAATTTATTGCTAGCCCATATAAAGCGCAAGCTACTAAGGCGAAACCTACTGCCAATAAACTCCCACCTTCAAAAATAGTATTAGCAGGATCCAATACAAGAACAACAACACCAATAAATCCAATAAATAATCCGAAGATGCTTCCCATTCCCATTTTGTGCCTGAAAAGTAAAAAAGCAATTATCGCGGAGAAAAATGGAACAGTTGTATTTAAGATGGAAGCAAACCCTGCATTCAGAAAGAGAGCGGCAAACGCAAACAGGCAAAAAGGAATCGACATATTCGTAAGACTGACGATTAAAATCATTTTCCAGTTGTTAACAATTTCTTTGTGCGATCCGAGATAAATACAGATGGGTAACAAAACAATCAAGGCTGTAAGTACTCGCATCTCAACCAGAAATACTGGGCCAAATTCTGGTGCCGCAACTCGTAGAAAAAGGAATGATGATCCCCAGACGGCAGAGAGCAATATAAGTTCGATTGTGTCTCGAACCGACATTTCTTTCATGAGCATCTACTCCAATGATCTAGTTGACATGCCAACCTTGGCTTGTATTGATAGGAGCAGGTTTGGATTTAATCCGATGAATAGATAGCTTCAGCAGCAGCTATTGCTTTAGCACCATTGGCGGCAACATTCAT
>TARA_B110000438_G_scaffold131928_1_pt1 | contig 11132 bp, 7 predicted proteins | sample TARA_B110000438 | Tara Oceans TARA_B110000438 (sample SAMEA4398413) | marine metagenome | biome: Polar Biome; feature: [MES] marine water layer (ENVO:01000295) within the mesopelagic zone...; material: water (ENVO:00002006), including particulate matter (ENVO:01000060) such as......
TTCGAGTGAAGCAACCATGACTCCAGGAGAAGGCGTCAGCGTTACCGTTGGTCGCGCTAGCTGGAGTACCGGATACGTACAAGCGGAAATCTATACCGCTCTGATGGAAGAGCTCGGATACGAAGTTTCCGAGTCTGGTGACATGGAACTTGGACCTCAGCAAGCCTTTATGGCCATGGCTGAAGGAAGCATGGACTTCTGGGCAAATTCGTGGATGCCCGGTCACCAAAGTTGGCTTGAAGCAGAACGCACAGATGGCTCCCTTGTCGGAGAAGCCGTAAGCATAATCGGTGAAGAAATGATGTCAGGTGGGCTTCAGGGCTACCTAATAGAAAAGACATTCGCCGACGAATATGGGATCAAAACGTTCGAAGACCTCGAAGGTAACGCCGATGCAATAGCAGCGTATGACGCTACTGACGCCAACCCAAACAACGGGATGGTAGACATCATGGGCTGCCCAGAGGACTGGACATGCGACAACATCATTAACGCACAATTCGCAGGTGCTGGCTACGAAAAGCTGGTCCAGGTAAAAGCGGGTTATGACCCAATGTGGGCGCAAGCTGTAGACATGGTAAACGAAGGTCTACCAGTCATTGCTTACACTTGGACCCCATCTGCATACATCACTCAGATTCGCCCAGGTGACAACGCCTACTGGCTCGGAATGGAATACATCCTTGATGATTCCAATCCAACTGGCGAAGAAGGTGGAGCAGAATGGGACCAGCGACCAGGCACCGCTGCAATTAGTGCAGATATGTGTCCTGCTCAGAACGCAGATGGTAAATGCATGATCGGATGGGTTGCTGCGGATATCCAAGCGGCAGCAAACAACGATTTCCTTGCTGCTAACCCGTCTGCCGAAGAGTTACTCAAGCAAATCAAGCTTTCAGTTATGGACGTCTCAGTAGCTAACGTTGCCCAAGGCGACGGTGCAGATCCTAAAGATATCGCTGCTGAATGGATTGCTGCTAACAGGTCAACTGTTGATGGCTGGCTTTCAGCTGCACGAGGCGCTTGATAGCTAAACGCCAATACAAAAACTGTTATCTTTGATACGTAATTAAGAGGGGGCGGGGCTTAGGCTCCGCCCCCTCTTTGCGTTCAGCAAACACAAGAGGGGTTGCAAAATTAGTTAACTCGTTTCTCGTATGTGAATCTAGAAAAGGTTAGCCCCGCAGGTTATGAGAACTCTGCGAGTACAGCACTTAAAGTGTCGCAGTTAGTTGAATGGTAAATCTGAAACTGTTGCGTTTCTCAAGCCATTTTCGCTCTGGAACTTTAGGGAAACTCCGGAGATATTGTGAGGAGATTCGATAATAGCTAACCCAATATTTTGGCGAAACTTGGGGGAATAATTGAGGACTCTGATCTGCCCGGCGAAATCACCGTCGAGTGTCTCTATTCTTAATGGTTGATGGTTTGGTCCCATTTGATCACCATCGATATATAAGCCTTTGAGTTCCCGTAGTCGGGGTAATCCACTTTTAGCAATTAAGGCGTCTTTACCAATAAACTCGTGCTCGCAGTCAAGATCAACAAATTGTCCGATACCACTTTCAAATGGATCAAGAGAGTTCCCTGTATCAGAACGGTGAGATAAGAGAAAATTTTCTATGCGTTCCCTGTTATTCGGAGCACCGACTCGAATGCCATATCCTTCTCCAGATTTCCAAAGAAGGTCCCATAAATCTTCCCCTTTGGAACCATCTTCTAGGAAAAGCTCGAATCCTCCATGTTTGCTCCAACCGGAACGGCATACGACTAGGGGGATACCTTCATAGACAGTTCGTTTGAACTGAAACAGTTTCAGATCTCGAACCCAGGCTCCCAATGCGTCAGCCACAGTGTCTTCAGACCGGGGACCTTGAATCGCTAATGGCGATACATCCGGTTCCGACACACCCACATTCGCTCGGCTTTCGCCAGCAATAGCGCGCACCCAAAGGCCGATGTCTGAATCTGCAATCGAAAGCCAAACAGTATCTGGAGCCACTCTCAACGCAATAGGATCATTTATCAGATAACCCTGATAATCACATAGCGGCGCGTACTTTGCCGTCCCTATTTCTAAATCGCTAAGGTTCCTGGCGCTCAGGTAGCAACAAAACTTGATTGCATCCGGTCCTTGAACCTGAACTTGCCGTTGGCAGCCAACGTCCCAAATTGCCACTCGTTCAGTGAGCGCTTCATAATCTGCTTCCGGGTCTGAGGTGGCGACAGGCATCACCATGTGGTTGTACACCGACGCCACTTCTATGCCAGAAGAAATAGCGCGACCCAGAAAGGGAGATAAACGTACTCGCGGCCCAAACCCAAGTTTCATCTGGCAAATTTAACAAAGTTTGATTGAGTCGAGACATAAAATCGATTTTTGTCTATCTGCTCATGTGGAATTCAGGGATTTCGCGTTCGAATTCGCTTTGCTCCCAAATAGAAAGAACCCTTGTTGCCGTGAAGCAACAAGGGTTCGTCTAAAGTGGTCTCCGAAGCGGCGAGCATCAGAGACCGAGATTCACGATAGCCGTTTTACGGCCGGTCCGTTAATGCTGCTTCGCCTAGCCAAAAAAAATCAGGGTCCTTATAATGGTTATCAAGGCGTTGCCGCTTAACCGAAATGCTCTCTTTAGTCTATGGCTAAACGTTGCGAAGTTCAGTTCTAGCGATTTGTGTAATTACAAACTCTGGTGAGCATGGTCAATGAATACGACTAGGCGTAGCTTCTAAACGCTTAAACTTTTATGATGCTACCGTTTGCAGATACGCGCAGACGCATTACTACTTTGAGTAGAACCACAAAGGACATCCTTGCAAGTCCAGAAAACATGTCTTAGTGACAGATAGAGGCACCAGCATTCGTGAGGCTGCCAAGTCTCTTGTCTTCAGCGTTCGGCCCCTTAGTGCCAGCAACGAGTCGAACTCTTTGGCAGAAGCTAACAACCTGAGACGCACGCGACTTATTTTCTTATCGACGGCTTTAGGGGCTTTCCTTGTGACCGCCAACGTATCGACAATGAATGTGGCTTTTCCGGACTTAGAGCAGACCTTCCCCGACACAGACAGAGGCACGCTTACGTGGGTACTTAACGCGTATACGATTTCGTTCGCTGCTCTGCTGATCCCTGCTGGACGATTAGCTGATCGGTTCGGTAGGCGCAATATGTTTATCGCAGGTCTTAGTTTGTTTGCACTCTCCTCGCTCCTGGTTGGAGCTGCACCAACTTTTCCAATACTTGTAGCAGCGCGTGTTTCTCAAGGAGTTGGGGGCGCTCTGCTCACTCCGGCATCGTTGGGTCTTTTACTCGCAGGAACTCCCCCCTCAGAGAGAATGGCTGTAGTTGCTAAGTGGGGTTCCCTTACAGCTCTCGGGGTTGCTACAGGGCCAGTTCTCGGAGCTTTGATTGTCAACTCTCATGGCTGGCGTTGGGCATTTATGGTGTTACCTCCCTTCTGTCTTCTAAGCTATTTGGCTGGCAAAAGTAGTCTTCCTGAAACACCAGCAGATGCGAATGCACCATTTCCCGACATTGTTGGGGCCATTCTTCTTGCGACGTCAATGGCGCTCTTAGCATTTTCGATTGTCCAAGTCGGTCCGTGGGGCTGGTCATCGGGAGGGGTTCTCAGCGCTGCCTGCATCTCTTTGGTTTTCCTGGCCATCACTTTGATGAAGGGCCGTCGCCATAAAGCGCCAGCACTGCCTGTCCATCTTTTTCGAATACGTTCCTTATCGATGGCTAACTTAGCTACCACTATTCAGGCTGCTGGCCTCTCAGCATCACTAATCGTCAACGTTTTATGGCTTACTCAAGGTTGGGGTTACTCGATCCGAACCGCAGGCCTAGCATCGGCTCCGGTTCCAATTTTTGTGGCGTTAACTGCTCCGTGGGTTGGAAAACTGGGGGCGCTATATGGGGTACGCATTATTGCTGTGCCCGGTTCCTTCTTCTGGGGAGCAGGGGTTCTGATATACGCTCTCTTCGTTACCGAAAACCCAAATTATTGGGGTCTTTGGTTTCCCGCATCAATTCTGATTGGAATCGGGGTTGTAACAACTTTCCCAATCGTGAGCGCGGCCGCGGTAAGTCAAGTACCACCATCTGAGTTCTCCGTTGGTGGCTCTCTGAACCAAGTAGGCAGACAAATCGGAGCCACCATTGGTGTTGCAGTTTTAATCACCGTCGTTGGGCAGGGTTCCGATTTAGAATCATTTCGCAACGCATGGCTCATAACAGCCGGAACCGGCCCAATTGCGGCATTAGCTATCTGCTTCATAGGTAAGACCAATTCTTAAACATTAAAACTAACCTTAGGGCATGATGTGGAATCGCTCTTTTTCGCTACAAGCGGTTCAGCCCAAGTGCTTGCATGTCTAATAGTTCATCACTGATCCCGGTCCAGATAGTTTCATGACTAGCGCACCAAAATTTGGATACCTGCAGAGTAAGTTTAGTTATTAGCTACTGGACCTCATGGGCTACATCGTGCAAGATGATCAGCATGCTTTCTCCGTATCGAATTCTGGACCTCACTGACGAAAGGTCTAATTTGACTGGGCTTTTATTGGCTCAGCTCGGAGCAGAAGTAGTTGCTATAGAGCCTTCGGAAGGAACGCGCTCTCGACACCTAGGTCCTTTTGCCGACGATTCGCCAAATATCGAAGGTTCGCTCACTCATTGGGCTTGGAATCGCGGTAAGAAATCTGTAATTGGCGGCATCCCAGAAATAGAAGTTTTAGCTAGAACAGCAGATGTGATTCTTGATTGTGGCGCTTTCAGAAATCTTGACCTGTCCGCGTTGCGTAAGGAAAACCCTTCGCTTCTGACTGTTACGCTTTCCCCTTTCGGAGCATCGGGCCCAAAGCATGACTGGTTGGCGACGGATTTGACTTTGTTAGCCAGCGGCGGGCAGTTAGGTCTAACAGGTGATCCAGATCGAGCTCCAGTCCAAGTCGGTGCAGTTCCTCAAGGATGGTTGCATGGAGCTTTGGAAGCTGCGGAAGCAACGACGATAGCTCTTTATGAGCGCAGTGCTTCAGGTTTCGGGCAACATATCGACGTATCGGCGCAACAAGCAGTCACCCAGTGCACACAAACTTACCTGATGACAACTGCTGTTGGCGCTCCCCCAGTCGCTCGCGCAGGTGGAGGCATTAAAGCCGGAGAGTATGTCCTTAGGACTGTCTACCCGGCAGCTGATGGGTTCGTCTCAATCACTTTCATGTTCGGGTCGATGCTTGGCCCTTATAGCCAGCGGCTGATGAATTGGGTGTATGAGGAAGGGCATTGCGACAAAGAAACCCGTGATCAAAACTGGGTCGATTTTTTTATGATGATTTTTTCAGGGCAAGCTGATCCCCTTGCTCTCTACCGTGCTCAAGATGCTATAGCCGCCCTCACCGCTACTAAATCTAAAGGAGAGCTGATGTCGGCAAACAGCGAACGCCGTCTACTGATAGCTCCTGTAGCGACTACCAAAGACATAGCTGAGTCTGACCATCTAAAGTCTCGAGAGTTTTTTGAAGAAGTCGATCAGCTTGGGCATAAATTCCCAGGTCGTTTCGCTAAAGCGAGCACACCGCTTAGAGTCCTTGGGGCGCCTCCCAAACTTGGTCAACACACAAAAGAGATACTCGACGATCTACAGAGGAAACCGGCGTGCTCACAGCCTGCAGGGACGCCACCAACAGGTGCTCCCCTAGCTGGAGTCAAAGTTCTTGATTTCACCTGGGCCGTAGCAGCCCCGATGGCCACGCGAAGTCTTGCTGATCATGGCGCAACGGTTGTGAGAATCGAATCAGAGGGGCGGATGGACGTAATTCGAAATGCTGGCCCATTTGTCAACGATGTAACTCACCCAGACAATACAGCTCAGTACCACTCAATAAATGCAGGCAAATATTTGATGAGCCTTGACCTTTCAAAGGAAGCCGCTCGGCAGGTCATCTGGGACCTGATCGATTGGGCTGACGTAATTGTCGAATCATTTACGCCCAAGGCAATGGCGAATTGGGGTTTCGACTACTTATCTGTCAAGAAGCGAAAGCCCGAGATCGTGATGTTGTCCAGTTGTCTCATGGGGCAAACCGGACCAATGAACATGTATCCCGGTTTCGGGAACTTAGCAGGCGCCCTGAGCGGGTTTTACGAAATTACGGGCTGGCCAGATCGCCCACCTACGGGCCCGTTTCTTGCTTACACCGACTACACCGGGCCGCGTTTCGCAGTAACAGCTCTTGTGTCAGCTCTAGATCAGAAACGTCGAACGGGTGCAGGTTGTTATATCGATCTAAGCCAGCACGAGTCAGCCTTGCATTTACTTGGCCCAGCTTTATTAGACCAAATAGTAAATGAAAGAGTTGGCACACGAGCCGGTAATACTAGTGACAGGTACTCAATTCATGGGGTGTATCCGACTCAAGGCAATGACAAATGGATAGCGATAGTGTGCCAGAATGAAGATGCCGAAGATCGCCTCTGCCAGCTGATAGGCGTTGAGGACCTAGACGACCTGATAGTTGAAAGGTGGACGGTCACCCAAGACCGGTTCCAGCTTCAAGAGATGCTTCAGGGCCATGATATCGCAGCTCATATCGTTGTTGACTCAGCTGATGCGGTTGCTGACCCTCAACTCATTCACCGAAATCACTTTCGCCGTGTTCCCCAGACATATGCTGGTGAAACAATCGTTGAAGGTTCACATTATCAATTGAGTAGAACGCCTTCTGAAACTTTATGGGGCGGGCCACCAATCGGCGAGCATACCTTTGAGGTGTTGAGCGATATGTTGGGCTACGACGGAGATCAGATCGCAGACCTCGCAGCTGCTGAAGCTCTGTACTAAGAATTACCGAAATTTCTTCGATCGCTATTGGAGACGCTAACTAATCGTTCACCGGTTACTCCAACCGAAGTGCGCTGGCTTCCGACTCTTCTCGTCTAACAGGTAACCCTAAATACTTAATTTGATCGGTGAGCTCCAGGCCGAGATTTTCCTGGAGCGACAGTTCTTGCAAGAATACCGAGTGTTGCTAATAGGTTAGTTTCAGAGATAATCGGGAAATTTTTATCGACGAGCTCATCATGCGCTGGGTGCGTGTTTGCCCAGTCATAGTATGATGTCACGAGCGTTCCCCCATCAATTCCTTGCAGGCGATACCCGTAAATGTGTCCAATCGGGGGCTGAGTAACTCCGTCAATGCTCCATGCGATCTCTTGGTCTTGAACGAAGGTTTCGATGACCACAGTCACACGATATTCGCCTAGATCGAAGTCTCGCAGTGAGTCACGGTCCATTTCGATATCGAAACGATCACCGACTGCAGTCACTGGAGGCTCGGTCGCTGACATAAGCATGCCGGAGGCATCGATTTCTACGTGTCCTCTTGGATCACTAAGCACTTCAAAAATTTTTGACGGTGAAGCTGCAATTGCTCGTTGAACTTCAAATCGACGCTCAGACATAAATAGGGTCACCTTTCTCTGGTCGCATCGCCACTTAGCTAGTTGCCTTAGGCTTCAACTTTCTAGCCTATAGCAATGACTATGAGCGCCTTCAAGCATAAGCAAAACTAGGCGTAAGAAGAGGTCTCGCCTTTTTAGATGTACTGCCTGACGCACTGACTACGTCTGCTTGGTTTCGCATCACTATTTTTGATGAGCGAGATCGAGAGACACAATTCACTTAATTAGCTAGTTGGTCGCCACATGCCCCACATCGTTGGCCCGTCTGGCATCTCAATTCCATGAATGATTTTAAACCCTAGGCGCTCGTATAGTGGAATGTTTCGCTCGCTAGAGCTTTCTAGGTAACAGGGCTTTTTTTGTTGATCAGCATGATCTAACGTATGACGAATTATGCCGCCGCCATGGCCTCGCCCCACTAGCCCTGGTTCAACTCCTACAGTGTTTAAGTAATAATGAGGCTCTTTCGGGTGCATTTCACCGATATTAGATAGACCCTTCCGCAACTCGTCAGCACGGCCTGGGTTGGCACCCAGGACTAAGTACCAGAGTTGGCGAAATGAATTGCCTTCATGAAGGTCTTTACCCGGTGGAGCCCAAATGCTGCCAGCAACAACTTCACCGTTTTCTAGAGAAAGCCAGCTCGAGTTCATATTTTTAGCACATTGCATCTCGACTTTCATCCAGGCTTCTGCGAGGGTCGCACGAAATTCCTGTTCCTGAAACATCCACGACATCCACGGATCTTCCTCAAAAGCCCGAGCCAACAACCCACTCAACTCCGGCACATCACCGGACTCGACAAGTCTGATTTCTGTAGCCATCCGCACACCTCTCAAAAACAAAAGCCTGCGTACAATCTATGCCTTTTTTCTTTTCAGCTCCATGAACCGTGCGTAAATTTTCTTACAGTCTGAACGAATTTATGCGAACGAGAAATCGGTAAGATAGCTTCATAATTCATGTAAATCTATCTAAACCTACGAAGGAGATGTCTCATGGAGCCGAGCAACAATAACGAACTTTTCTATATCAATGGACAGTGGGTCGAACCAAAGACGGACACAAAATTAGATGTAATTAACCCTGCCACTGAAGCTCCGATCGCGTCGATCGCTATGGGCGGCCCGAGTGATGTAGATGCCGCTGTTAGAGCAGCTCAAGATGCTTTTGATAGCTATTCCCAAACATCTGTTGAATACCGTGTGGGACTTCTCAACCGGATTACGGAACTTTTAGGCGAGCGGTCTGAAAATATGGCTGCAACAATTTCTGCTGAAATGGGTGCTCCAGCTGGATTGGCAAAAGCAGCCCAGGCACCTACTGGTTTAGCTCACTTCGCGACTATGGCCAATATCCTTAGCTCCTACGAATTCGAAGAGCGCCACGGCAAGTCACTCATAGCCAAAGAGCCTGTTGGAGTTGTGGGCATGATAACTCCCTGGAATTGGCCTCTGAATCAAATCGCCTGCAAGGTTGCGCCTGCTCTCGCTGCAGGCTGCACGATGGTTCTGAAACCTTCTGAGATCGCTCCCCTCAATGCTATTCTCTTTGCTGAGATTCTCGATGAGGCAGGCGTTCCAGCTGGCGTATTTAACTTAGTTAATGGTGATGGTCCATCAGTTGGCGCTCATCTATCAGCTCACCCTGGAGTTGACATGATGTCATTCACCGGTTCAACACGAGCTGGAGTTGAGGTTGCAAAAAATGCAGCGCCAACGGTAAAAAGAGTAGCTCAGGAGCTCGGTGGCAAATCAGCGAACATTATTTTGGATGACGCTGATTTCGCCAAGGCAATTGGACGGGACGCATTCGGAATGTGTACTAATTCTGGGCAGTCTTGCAATGCCGCAACTCGTATGTTTGTGCCGCTAAGTCGAATGGATGAGGCGTCTGAAATAGCAAAATCTTCGATGGAATCGGTATCCGTAGGTGACCCAACTGTTCCTGGAACAACTATTGGGCCAGTTGTCTCGGAAGTCCAATGGAACAAAATCCAGGATCTTATCCAAGCGGGTATTGACGAGGGTGCGACTCTAGTTACCGGCGGTACCGGCAGACCTGAAGGTCTAGAGAGCGGCTACTTTGTTAAACCAACATTGTTCGCGAACGTAACTAATGACATGCGCATTGCCACCGAAGAAGTATTCGGACCGGTTTTGGTCATAATCGGCTACGAAAATGATGATGATGCAGTTCGTTTAGCGAACGAAACTGTGTACGGACTGTCGGGCTATGTTTCTGGTTCACCAGAGCGTGCCATGGCAGTGGCTCGCCGCATTAGAAGCGGTAATGTTCATGTCAACGGAGCCGGGCCTGACTTCAACGCTCCGTTTGGCGGATACAAGCAGTCTGGCAATGGTCGAGAGTGGGGCCAACATGGTCTCGAAGAGTTCCTCGAGACTAAAGCCATTATGGGAGCAAGCTGAATAGAGATTTGTAAACGGGGGTTACATTTAACAATGTGACCCCCGGGTATTTTTGACTAAAGAAGGTTAGGCTCCAAAACGGTTACGGAACATATTTCTATCCGACTAGAGCGCTTTTAGCTGTTTTTGGCGGGGGAATATATCGCTTACTGGTGAGGCTGCTTCAATCCACCACTGGCTATCGGCAAGGCCAAGAGAGTAGATAAGGCTGGCAGAGGGCTGGCCTCTAAAAGTAACTTCAATCATTGCAGCATCACCGGATTCTTGACATCGCCCGAAAGAAACAATCTCGTTATCTAAAAGAATCGGAAACCCAGATCTAATTATTGCTTCGAAGCTACGCGTATCAATTGATTTTTTGAATGAAAGCGAAGCGTGGTCGAGGGCTTCACTAAATGACCTACGATTGAGTGCATCAAGTTGTGCGAGGATCCGGTCTTCAAGATCATTTCTGGTTTGCTGCGTGCAGCCGTCGTCTGTTTCGGGGTTTTGGGGAGGCTGTTGAGACACAGCTTCCATGGTCTCCGAAGTACAACCCAACAGCATTACGACTGATAACACTGCTAAGCCAATTCTTGCGACCCACCAGCGGTTCACCGGTCGAAACAAAATAGGTTTGGGCGATGTGAGGCTTTCCAAAGCTATTCCTCCTGTTAGTCCAATGTTTATCAACCTATGCGTTCGCAACTAGTAAACCCTTCTGAAGTTTCGCACAAGAAAGTCCCCAGAGATCTGCTCCATGAGAAAAATTTTGTTCTAACAGCAACAAACAAACTGTTGTCTTTCTTGAAGCGTCGGTGCAGTTTAGGAAACGCTACTTACGATATATTTGCGCCTAGATCTTGACGCTCCCTAAACCTAGCGTTGGCTTCACTGTGAGCAGCTATAGCTTCAGGTGACTGTTCCACGCCTAGGCGTCGCTCCTCGATGAAATTCCCGTAGTTGTCTTCGCCTCGAACGAGTAGAGCGCTAGGAGTGGGTTCTCCGACTGGGCGGACGCTTGTAGGGACGTAGCTTATACCAATGCCAACACGTCGGTGATCAGTCTCATTTCCTGCTGACGAGTGAACAACGTCGGTGTGATGCAATGACATTTCCCCAGCATGGAGGGGCATCAGTACACCCGCATTATCGTCAAACTGGTCGAAGATTCCCTGGCCTCGTTTAATCATGTTCCATTGGCCTGGATCATCGTTGTGGTCGAACTGTCCGAGTTTATGACTTCCCGAGATAACCC